>OGFG01000158.1_pt1 | contig 78921 bp, 61 predicted proteins | sample 1570761 | NCBI WGS metagenome assembly OGFG01 (sample SAMEA2581938, study PRJEB24529) | metagenome | biome: Human gut stool | place: China | collected 2011
GGCACATGTAAACCCCATCCGAAGCAAGACCGAATAAGAGACAGTGACGTGGCCCGCCAGTCTCAGGTTGGTCGCTTGAACCTGTTGGCAACAGCAGGTCTAGATAGATGATTATTCACGACATAACCCGGCTTACAGGCTGACTGGTGGTTATTTACCAATAGGAGATTTTTCGATGTATAATCGTATTTCTGATATGCATGATGACAGTAGTAGCATGAAGTTTGCCAAGGCAGTTTTACAAAAAGATTTTGTTATATTGAATGCGGAGGAAGCCCTATATAGTTTTTTGGGTAAGAACTCCGCATCTTTTTTCAATAAGCTTATTCATCCTGATTACGAAGAGGAATTCCTTTTGGCATGCCATGGGATGAAGCCGGGAGAGAAGTATAGCATAATAACACTTATGCGTAACATGAATGATGAGTATTGTCCTGTTGATATACATATTAACATGTCCATGCCGATGGAAAATAATGACTGTTTTTATACAGTTGATATATATTGCATTGATATGATTGAGACATCATTCCTGACTAATCAGCAGAAGATGGATAAGTATAGAATGTTCATGGAGATAAGTGGACTTGTATATATGGAATTCTGGCCGGAGACAGGAAGAATTGTTTTTTATGACTATGCAGTGAGAAAATCGCATATCCTATATGAGAATAATATTGAAAAATGGTATAAGGATGTATTACAGTTCGCCATAGATAAAGGAAGCAATAAGGCTGAGATACAGAATCTGTACAATAGGCTTAAGAATCTTGAAAATCAGTTTTTGTGCACAATAAAGACAAGCTTTATGAATGAAGGGCATGTCCCGGAGACTTTGGTTATCAATGCAAGATATATTTCAAGACATAATGCGGACGTTATAGTGGGGATTGTGAACAGGAAAGACATAACTGACGATGACATTCCATACTATCTTACGAAGGCAGGAAAGGATGCAGCGACAGGACTTTTAAATAAGCGTGCTCTTATAGAGTATGCAACAGACAGGCTGGCAGATGCATGCGATAATAAGCTGTATATGATACTTATAGACATAGATGACTTTAAGAGTATCAATGACACCTATGGTCATCTTATGGGAGATAAGGCGATAATTGTTCTTGCAGAGTCACTTACGGAGGCTCTTGATGGAAGAGGTGTTGTCGGAAGGTTTGGCGGAGATGAATTTTTTATTTTGACTGAGGACATTCCTGATGAACAGCAGCTTAGACTATTCTTAAAAGCAATGTTGTCACAGCTTCGCTATAATCAGGTTAAGAAGCTTAAGAATGTGCGTTTTACACTTTCGATGGGAATATCGCAATATCCTCAGGCGGGAAATAGGTTTGACGACTTGTTCAAGCTTGCAGATAAGGCATTATATATTGCAAAAGATAAAGGCAAGAACAGGTATATCATATACAGGCCGCAGCTTCACGACTCGATAGATGTCATAGGAAGGCAGACTGAGACGGGCGGTTATCCTGTATACATTAAGGCACTTAAGGATGTCGTGAGAAATATTATTGTCAATAAATGCAATGATATAAAAGCAATTCTAGAGGAGATTAAGAAAGCATTCAGTCTCGGTGCGGCAGCTGTGTACGGCATGACAGATTATAAAGCTATAGTCTATACGGATGGATGTCCGGAAGGACTTTTGGATGTGGCTTTTATGGGAAGTGATTCGTACAAGGCACTTTTAGCAGTGGATAATGTGCTTGTTCTCAATAATTTAAGCTCGATTGAACGCGAGGATGAGAGCATATACACAAAGCTTGCGTCAACCGGCTGCTGCTCATATATAAGCATACAGCTTCCCGAAGCGCAAATGCCGGAGTATATCATAGCATTTTATATGTTCGGGATGAAACATAAGTGGGGAAATGTCGAGATTGACTATCTTACAATCCTTGCGGAAGCTATATACAGCGCTCTTAAGAACGATAAACAGAAATAATATTTATGATGCAATTAGCCGGCATAAGTTATGCAAAATTAAAGCTGTCACTATTGGACAAGAAATGTTCAAAGTGACAGCTTTTATAATTTTTATAAGTATTCAAGCCTTCTGCATGTAAGAAATGTGAAGCTTAAATGGTTAAGCACAAATGTAAAGCTGCAATTACAGCTTGGTATATTTTTCTTCGCAGTATTTGCAGCGGTATACCTGCTTTTCTTCATCGGTCAGGTAGAATACCTGGTCAAGTTCCTGTTCGATAGAAGTGATACATCTTGGGTTCTTACACTTGATTATGTTGGTGACGGTTTTTGGAAGTGTCAGCTCCTTTTTCTCGACAATTTCACCGTTCTTTATTATGTTGACAGTGATATTGTGGTCTATAAAGCCTAATATGTCGAGGTCAACAAGGTCTAAGCCGCCGTCAATCTTTATAATGTCTTTCTTGCCCATCTTTTTGCTCTTGGCATTTTTTATGATAGCAACACAGCAGTCAAGCTTGTCAAGACCGAGCGACCGGTATATATCCATGCAGCGTCCGGCTTTTATGTGGTCGAGTACGAAGCCTTCGGTAAGTTTTCCTACATTTAACATGATTTAATCTCCATTCTGCCGCATACTTACGGCACAAGTTCTTTTACTGGTTCTTGAAATCAGGAATCATATCCAACAGGTACATTATAAGAGCCATTCTCACATATACGCCATACTGTGCCTGTTTGAAATAGGCTGCTCTTGGGTCGTCATCAACTTCAACGGATATCTCATTTACCCTTGGGAGCGGATGGAGCACTATCATGTCATCCTTGGCGAGAGCCATCTTCTCACGGGTGAGTATGTAGTAGTCCTTCATTCGGAGATATTCCTCCTCATTGAAGAAGCGCTCACGCTGGACTCTTGTCATATAGAGAATATCAAGCTTTGGCATAACTTCGTCAAGACTTGTAACTTCCTCAAAATCAATGCCGTTTGCACACAGGACATCCTCTCTGATGTAATCAGGCACACAAAGCTCCTTAGGTGAGATGAGTATAAAATGAATATTGTTATATCTTACAAGGGAATTGATGAGAGAATGAACCGTCCGTCCGAATTTTAAGTCACCGCAAAGACCTATGGTCAGACCGTCAAAATGACCCTTCAGAGCACGGATTGTCATGAGATCGGTAAGTGTCTGTGTAGGGTGCTGATGACCACCATCACCTGCATTGATTACAGGGATTCTTGAATGCATTGAAGCAACTAACGGAGCACCTTCTTTAGGATGTCTCATTGCACATATATCCGCATAGCATGATATAACACGTATTGTATCGGCAACGCTTTCGCCTTTTGAAGCGGAGCTTGAATCTGCGGATGAAAATCCTAGAACGGAGCCGCCGAGATTAAGCATAGCAGCCTCAAAGCTAAGACGTGTGCGGGTGCTTGGTTCATAGAAGAGTGTGGCTAACTTTTTGCCGGTCATAACATGTGAATACTTTGCCGGATCGGCTGCTATGTCAGCGGCAACGTCAAGAAGCTTGTCCAATTCTTCAACGGATAAGTCGAGCGGACTTAACAGATGTTTCATAACACTTTCCTCCTGAATAAATTATTATACAACTATTATATGCGTCACAAAACGCTTTTCAAATCATTATACATTTTTTGAAACAGGACTACAATATGTTTTCTTGTATTTAATAAAAAATTTAGAGTAGTACTAAAAGCTCTTTGACATAAATAAAAAAGATGTTAATATGTTAGAGTGTTGATATATTAAAATCAAAGGAGAGAAATTATGAAAAAAATTAAAAAAATTCTTGCGGTTATGCTTGTGCTTGCTATGAGTATGGCTCTCGCTGCAGGATGCAGCAGCAAGTCAAAGCAGACGATGTTCAGCATTATGAAGGATGCAGGCTCAATGACACATTATTCATATGATGTTGATATGAAGCTTGAATCAAGCATAAGCGGACTTGAAAATCTTGCACTCAAATTTACAGGCAAGACTGATGGGGAAGCCATGACAATGGGAGTGAAGGTAAGCTATTCATTCGTAACTGTTGATGTGGATGATTTCATCACTGTGACGAAGGATGCGATGTATGTTGATGTGCAGACATTGTTTGAGAAGCTTGCACCGATGCTTTTAGGGTCATCATATTCACTTGACGACTTTGAGAGTGAGTTCGGTGTTGAGTTAAAGTGCATTAAGGTTCCACTTGTTGAAGGATTGGTTAACTTAAGCAGCAGCGAAGAACTTGTAAATACATATGTATCAATTCTTGAGAGCGCATTTAAGGATGTAAAGATTACAGATGAGAAGGGTACATTCACAGCTTCCGTAGATGGCGCTACGGAGCTTTCAAAGGTTGCAGGTGCATTTATAACAGCACTTCTTGACAATCAGGATACACTTCTTGCTGAGCTTGATAAGAATTCTGTTAGCGAAGCTAAGATTAAAGAGCTCTTTAACATCTATGTGGATGAAGTTGTAAAGGGTATTGAAAAGTTCAACACAGATTATTCAATGGGACTTACAGACAGTGATATTGCTGACTTAAAGACAGAGGCAGCGGATGCCATTGATGATGTATTAGCAGATGCAGATTTTGAAAATACAAGCGATGTTTACAAGGAAGCTTTTGATGAGCTTAAAAACAGCAAGGACGATGTAGTAAGTGAAATAGCTGATTATAAGGATGGCACAGCTAGGTTTGATATAACTAACAACCTTACAGGAAAAGAAGGCAGCAGAGTATATACCTGCACATTTGATTTGACGGCAGAGAATACCAATACGGATGAGGACATCCAGCTCAATATCAATTCTGTAATGACAGAGGATAACAATATATCGGTAACTGTACCTGAGAGTTTTACGGAGATTTCGGATATAGTGTATGCCGCACTGGTATATGCTTATGAGAATGATATGATAGGCGATTTGTTAGACGGCAGTATAGCAGATGATTTGCCAATCGGTTCTGATACAGGCTTGGATGTTTCTGACGCAGGACAGGATGTGTATGATGGCGTAGTGACACTTTCAGACTATTGGACAGACAACACAGTGACAATAGAGTACGACAAAGACCTCGTATGTGTTAACACAGATGACAGTGATATTGAGTATGGAAGCGTATGCTTTGATGCTGTCGGAGATTCAAGCTGTTACCTGTTTTTGAGTTATAATACAGACTACACTGTAGACAGCTTTTATGACTACTATACAAAGGAGTATTACAACGACCCTGAGGCTTATGATGAGGTTACATCAACAGAACTCACATCAAGAGAGCTTTCAACAGGTGTTACAGTCTATGAGTTCGACATAAGCTATAGATATAAGGACACTGATGGCAGCTTTGATGAGCATTATTTTCTTGTAGAGGCTGAAACAGGAGTTGTAGCAGGAATGATAGATAAAGAGATTGACTTGACAGATGGAGAGATACTTCCTTATGAGGATTTCCTCAACGCAGTATTTGTTAACGTATACTAAATTATAAAAAAGAATCGGGATGCTCAGGGACGTTTTACTGTCCCTGAGTTTTTTTGATGAAATGTTCGACAGCAGTGTCCCATGCATTCTCCATGCTCTTGTCTAATGTGAAGGAGCTTAGGGAGGTGCCGGTGATTACACAGAGCTGCTTATTTTCATAGCGTATGTTGAGGTACAGACCGGTTACGGTATCGGAGCTGATATTAAGACCGTTTTTGGCAATGAATGCTTCTATGGAGTGCTGCGGCATGGAAAAGACGAGCTTCATGGAGAGCGGCGTGCGGTTTCCTTTTATCATATTGAAACAATATGGCTTTAACATTGACCATGGTGTATAGGATGATTCGGATAATTCAGCTTTTTCAATATCGTTGAGAAAATCCTTTTGCAGCTTTCCGTCGACTTTAAATGAGACGAAGGTATCTATCTGCAGCTCACGGCATAGGAAGTGGTCAAAAGTATCTTTTATAAATAGATGTGACATGAAAGTCTTTGTGTTGTCTAATTCTATATTGATCATAGTTATGTATATTCTCCAATCATATTTGTAATCTGCTAAGAACTGCATATGCAGCTGATGCCGGCGTCGGACTGGGCAGTGGAATATTGATACTTGAAACATTTTACGTTAATAAGTATAATGGGAATAAAATTTGTTGTAAATAGTCCAAAGGAAATAATGCTGATAATTATTGTTGAAAAGTTTTGTGCATTGTTTTTTAGGACGTGGAGGAAAAAATGGAATTCAGAGAATCATCAGACAGACTTATACGATTTATAGGGGATGCTACCTGTTCATTCACAACAGTGCAGACAGCTATGGCAATGTTAAAAAGTGAAGGCTTTATCGAGCTTGGGCTTGGTGGCAGGTGGAAGCCGGAGAGAGGAAAAAGCTATTATATAAATGTATATGACAGCTCACTCATGGCATTTACGGTAGGAAGAAATTATGACGGTGGAATGATAAGAATTGCAACGGCTCATACTGACAGTCCTTCGTTTGCGGTAAAGCCTAATCCAGAGATCAGGACAGGCATGGGAAATATCGGAAAGCTCAATGTTGAAGGCTATGGCGGTGCAATTCTAAACACATGGCTTGACAGACCGTTATCTATAGCTGTGCGCGTATCAGTAAAGTCTGACAAGGTTTTTGAGCCGGATGTAAAGATTGTGGATTTCAGACGTTCTGTTGTGACAATACCTAACCTTGCTATACATATGAACAGGGAAGTGAATAAGGGAGTAGAACTTAACAAGCAGGTAGATATGCTTCCTATCTGCTGCCAGCCGGGAACGGATGTGAATGATTTCTTTATGGATTATCTTGCAGCAGAGCTTAATGTCGGCAAGGAGGATATTCTTGACTATGAAGGATATGTGTACAATACAGAGAAAGGGCAGTATGCAGGCTTTGATGAAGAATTCGTGCTCTGTCCAAGACTTGACAATGCTACATCCGTTGTAGCTTGTCTTATCGGATTAATTAAGAGCAGCCTTTCAAACGGCAACGAGGATGGAATAAATGCGATAATGGTATTTGACAACGAGGAAATCGGAAGCATGACCAAGCAGGGCGCCAACTCATCGGTGCTTACATTTATGCTTGAGAAGCTTTACAGAAGTCTTGAGAGTGACAATGAGACTACGGATGATGTCAGGGCAGGGTATATTGACAGAATTTTAAACGGTATGATGATATCACTTGACGTTGCACATGCAACACATCCTAATCATCCTGAGAAAAATGACCCGACAAATGTAATTACATTAAATGCAGGTCCTGTCATAAAGCGTTCCGCAGCACAGCGTTATGCAACGGATGCAAGAGCAGTAGGCATAGTTGAGCAGATATGTCAAAGGTCTGATATACCTTACCAGAAGTTCTCAATCCGTTCAGACATGGTCGGAGGAAGCACGCTTGGACCTATATCCGACATCCAGCTTCCTATGCTTACAGTCGATATCGGAGTTCCGATTCTTGCAATGCATTCGGCGATGGAGACGATGGGCATGAAGGATCAGGCATATATGGAGGAGCTTGTGAGAGGCTTTTTCTGTTATTAAACCTGAATTATTCACAGCTGTGCCGTGAAAGTGGCTGAAAGCCACATAGTTACTGTATTTAAGCCACTTATTGCATTTCATCTAATAAGTGAATAGAAAAAGAGACCAAATATGTGGTAAAATTTAGGTGCCGAATCCAAATAAATACCGCAGAAAGGGTCTCTCTATGGATATTTTAAACACCATCACACTGAAAAGCAATAGACAGATTAAAATAAATTTTAACGGAGGCGATTTATCCTCCGATGCAGGACTTCCCCTGATAAAAGAATTCGCTGCAAAGATCGGCTTCGCCAAGCTGATCAAAAAGAAATTCAAAACCAATGATACATCAGTCCGTTTCCACAAAGACGATGAAAATCTGATGCAGATGATTTATCAGATCATCTCTGCATATTTCGAAGATGACTGTGCGGATGAACTGACCATTGATCCTGTTTTCAATGCCATTCTTGAAAAGAACAGTCTGGCTTCACAGCCAACACTATCAAGATTTTTCAACCGTATGGATGAAGATACACTCCTGCAGTTTGATGACATTGATAAAAGCTTTAGGGATATCATCTATTCCATAAAGTGTCCGGAGCATATGCTTCTGGATCTGGACAGTACTTTATTTGACACCTACGGCAATCAGGAAGGGGAAGGCTTCAGCTTCCATTATCAGGCACACGGATACCATCCTTTGCTCTGCTGTGATGGTCTGACCGGGGATCTGCTGAAGGCAGAACTTCGTGATGGAACACTCCGCTGCAGCAATGATGCAGATAGATTTATGGAACCCCTTTTTCAGGAATATCTGGAAAGAGGCATCAAAACATACCTTCGTGGTGACAGTGGATTCTCATCTCCCAAACTTTATAAAACCTGTGAGATGAATGGCTGTTCCTATGCCATCCGTTTAAAACAGAATTCTTCACTCATGGCTCTTGCTTCGAATAAAGATGAAGATTTATACAAAGCAACCAAAGAGGACCAGATTAGCTATGCTGTAACTTATGGTGAATTTCTGTATCAGGCCGGATCCTGGGATTATCCAAGGCGCGTGGTTTTCAAGATTGAAAAACCATACGGTCAGCTGACGCATATGTACACCTTTATTGTTACAAACATGGATATGGAACCTTATCAGGTCATCCGGTTTTACTGTGGGCGTGGCAGGATGGAAAATTTCATAAAAGAGGGCAAAGGTGGATTTGACTTTGCTGCTGTCAGCAGTCATTCCAAAGTAGTAAATGCCAACCGCATGAGACTTCATATGCTTGCCTACAACCTATTCAATTGGTTTAGGCGACTGGTACTTCCTGCAAATATGCGAAAACAACAGGTGGAAACCATTCGTTTAAAGCTGATAAAGATTGCTGCAAGAGCAGTCCGTTCAGCAAGATATATAACATTCAAACTATGCAGTAGCTGTCCTTATAAAGAGGAGTTCTACAGAACGCTGAAGAATATCCAGCAGCTGACTGTACAGTTGGAATAGCAACTATTAACGTACTTTGACAGTTCAAAATGACTCAATCGGATTTCAAGGGGATAGTTTACCCATTTTTCTGGATAAATCGATTGATTTCACGGGAACTGGTTCAAGGATTTGTAATATCGAGCATTTTTATATGCTCATGAATAATTCAGGATAAGCATACTTAAAGCTCTGCAAAAAGTGTGCTATGATAAAATAAACTGCCGCACCGTGATTTCTCATGGGCGGCAGTTTTCTTTTTGCCGAATTTACATGACACTGCAATATATACGGCAGGCTGCGTGCCGTGCCGTCGCATAAATAATTGTTGTATTATTTCGGCACAAAGTGTAAACTTGTTTACATATATCTGATAATGAAACAAAATTTCAATATGCAACTTAATTTTACGATTAGCATGTATAAATAAACATGAGGGGAAAAGCTTTATGGCAAAAACATTTTCTGAAATGCTGTATGAAAAGATGAATATTCGTGGTGTCATGCAGGCAGATTTATGGAGATTATGAGAAAGTAGAATTTCTTTTGCAGGACGGTATGGCGGCTGACAGGAAGTGCAACGAACTCCTGCAGGAACAGTTTTATCTCATGTTCAAAGGGATTGTGGCAGGAAAGATTTATGGAGATGATGATACGTGCAGAAAACTGTTTGATGCGGCAGTGAAGCTTACAATCCCGGAGTTTCCGAATAATCCGGGTGGGCTGGCATACAGAATTGAGGACAACGGAAGAAATCTGTCGGGAGGCGAGAGGGCGAGAGTGGCACTTGCAAGAGCACTTATGTCCGATGCCGGGCTTATTCTGCTTGACGAGCCGTTCGCACATCTCGACAGCGGGAACACCCATGAGATAGAAAAAGGACTGCTTGCCATAGAGGGAAAAACCATTGTCAATGTAAGTCATGTAATCGATAACGAAAATGCTGCCCGATATGATGAGGTATGGCATATTGAAGATGAAAATATAACCAAATTTTCATCTTCAATATGTCATTAAATGAAATAAAAATTGTGCAATGTAACGAATATTTATGTTGCTTCTTATTTGCTTTTGTGAACTTATTGACCCAAAACCACATAAATGGTATAATTCAAAAGTCGGAAAACATGAATATGGACAAAATTCGGCTGCAATATATGAAAAAAATGAGTAATTATGCCTGGGTGAAAGCGGCGGCGAGAGATTTTGTCCTGTTTCAGCATCAAGAACAGGAGGTTAAGAAATGCGGAAGAAACAATTACTGGCAGTTGCGCTTTCGGTGTGCCTTGCGGTGACACCGCCAATGAGCGTAAATGCACAGACAGGGTTGACTGTGGAGAAGGACAGTGCAGCCGAAGAGACAGTTTCCGAAAGTGAAAGCGGTAGTGAAACGGTCGAAGAGACAGTTTCAGAGGGTGAAAGCAGTACAACAGCAGAAACCGTTTCTGAGAGCGGAAGCGAGAGCACAACAGAGGCAGAGACAGCTTCCGGGAGCGAAGCAGAGAGCACAACAGAGGCAGAGACAGCTTCCGAGAGCGAAAGCGAGAGCACTACAGAAACGGAGACAGTTTCAGAGAGCGAGAGCACAACAGAAGCAGAGACAGCTTCCGAGAGCGAGAACACAACAGAAGCAGAGAGCACTTCCGAGAGTGATATCAACTCAATAGCTAAGGCATATGCCGACAGTGACAGCGATAGTGCGGTAAGTGCTGAAAACAGCATCACAGAGGATTTTGAGGCTGTGACAGACTTCTGGGGAATGACAGGTACGCTTGTGGATGAGAGCAAGCTTAGCATTGCCGAGGATGGAAGCAACCATTATCTGGCAGCAAACGGTCAGAAGTATGCAACCAGAACAGCGACAAAGACCTTTGATAATCTGCCGGATATGGGAACAGCGGAGGTATCCTTCAAGTGGTACACCACATCTCTTACATCGGACAGCAGGACAGGACGTCCGGGAATCACCTTAAAGAGCGGAGACGTTGATGTAGTATCCGTGTATGTAGGTGAGATGAGAGACGCAGGAGCGGACACCGCCGTGTACTATTCCGTACAGGGAGGAGAGATTACCGATACCGGCAAGAAAGTAAAAGCAGGAGCCGTGCAGGATGTAAAGATTTCCGTTGATTTTACAACCATGAAGGCAGTCATCACCATCAACGGTGAAGAGTATGCCACGGTTGATGTGAATGCTGCAGCGGGCAAGGTGGATGCGCTGATGCTCAACATGGCAGGAGGAAAGGGTTCAGGCAAGACCTACACCGTCAATATGGGTATTGATGATTTTTCATTGTATTACACGGCAGCGGGTGCGATTGAGAAGCCTAAGTTTATTGCATCACTGGCAGAGCTTGAAACTGTCACCGTGACAAAGGAAGAGTTTGAAGGCAGCTATGCTCATCCACAGACTGTCAAGGCGGTATTGTCAGATGAGACTGAGGTTGAGCTTGAGATTGACCAGGATACCTGGACCTGCAGTCCGGCTATTGATGTGAATGAGATGGGTACCATAACCTGGACAGCGTCTGTCAAGCTTCCTGACAAGGTTACCAATCCTTTGAATTTACAGGTAAGCTATGTGATGGACTATAAGTCCGATTTTCTGGATACGGATATCAATTCGCTTGGAACATTAAATACATATAACGTGACCAAGCAGGCTTGGGAGTCAGGAGCTTATACTCATCCTGAGCAGGTATCGGCAAAGCTTGTAAATGATAAGATAATTACAGTTTCCATAGACAAGAATTCCTGGAAATGCGAGCCTGAGTTTGACGTGGACACAAAGGGCAGCTATGTATGGACGGCTGACATTGTGGCTCCGGAGGGCTATCGCAATCACAGAGGACTTACGGTTTCCTATACAATGAATTATTACGGCAACTGGGAGTCCGGGCATGATTATGAGGACGACTTCACCTTCGGCATTTCAGGCTGGAATGTATGGGGCAAGGACGTAGATAAGACCTCAGGTACAGGTGGATTTACGTTCAGTCTCAAAGAAGAGGACGGAAATGCATATCTGTATGGTACAGTAAGCAAGAGTGGTGCAGGAAGAGGTTCAAGACTTGATTTACCCGGAGGCATTGTAAAGGGTGCGACCATGGAGTTTGACTGGAACCCTGCTGTAGTGGCAAGCGGACATGCAGATCTCCTGTTTATGGCACCTGTGGCAAAGCAGAACTATTTTACCATCTATGCTGACAGCACGGGAGCAATCAAGTACTATACTACAGAAGATGCAAACAACGATGATGCTGTGAATAACGGCTTTGAGGGCATTATCGCGGAGGCAGATGCCGTGGCAACGGGTGTAGGTGAGCTTAATCAGTGGTTTACCGTGAAGATGGATTTTGATTACATCGCGCACACGGCAGCCATCACGGTAACTTCCAAGGCTGACCCGTCAAAGACCTACTCGGCAGATAATATTGCCATTGATGAGAGAGCTAACGGACTTTCGCTGATGGTTGTGCGTAAGCCGGCTGCATGTTCACAGGCAGATGTGGCCTTTGACAATATTGTTGTTGATTACAGTAAATTCGATGAAAACGACATTGTAGATGTAGACCAGCCTTCATATGTGAATGTTGCAGCCGTAAAATTTGATGAATATACCTTCCCTTCTGAGGTTACGGTAACACTTGGAGATGGTTCTTCAGAGACGGTAAAGGTGGGCGAATGGACAGCAGAGCCTGCATTTGACAAGAATACAGAGGCTGTTTATACATGGACGGCACCTCTTATACCTGGACAGTACACCAATTACTTTGATTTAAAGGCTTCATTTTCAATGAACTATACTATGCTGCCTTATGTGACGAGTGTGAATAATCCTGCAACTCTTGAGCTTGAATATGGCGAGGCATGGGACGTAAGCGAACTTCCGGAGACAGCTACCATTATTCTGAGCGACGGAACTGTACGCACCGATGCACCTGTAGGTGAGTGGACAGCTATCCGCGCATTTAATTCGGAGGCAGAGGGTATCTACATTTATGGTGCCAAGCTGGCAGAGAACGAGGGCGAATACGCTATAGATTATGATGCCATTACCGTAAACGAGTATCACGGTGATTCGGCGAAGGACGAGTTAAAGGATTCCTTTATCTATGATGTATATTATAGAGTAAGCTACTATAAGAGCAATAACAATTACAACGGTTATGAGAGAGCTATGGAATATCTGGACCGCGGTGTGACGGCAGTTCCTGCGGACAATGGTATCCTGGTATCTTGGAGATGTTTGGTTGATGAGTATGGCACAGATGTACAGTTCAACGTGCTCAGAAACGGTAAGCAGATTAATTCAGAGCCTATCACAAGCAAGACCAATTATCTGGATACAGAGGGAGAACCGGGCAATTTATATGCCGTGGAGACCATAAAGAACGGAAAAAAGACCACCTCAGAGTATGTGAAAGCATTGTCTGAGAGCTATCTGTCAATTCCTCTTCAGAAGCCGGATCCTCAGCCGGATAAGGATGGAAACCTTGCAACCTATTCCATCAATGATGCAGGTGTTGCAGATGTGGACGGCGACGGACAGTATGAGATCGTGGTAAAGTGGTATCCTTCAGATGCTTTTGATTCAGGAAAGCAGGACGGACCTTCCGCACCTACTATTTTTGACTGCTATGAGATGGACGGTACGCCTCTGTGGAGAATCAATATGGGACTGGAGCTTCCATCAGGCGCCCATTGGAACCAGTTCATGCTCTACGATATGGACGAGGACGGAAAGGCAGAGTTCTTTATTAAGACCTCTGACGGTACAATCAGTTACAGACCGAATGCAGATGGCTTGTTTGACATGAATGATGAGAGCACAATTATTTCCTACATTGGTGATAAGAGTGTTATTCCGGGAAAGAATGTCAACAGCACAGGACATGTGAATGCAAACAGTAATGAATATGTTACAGTATTCAATGGTGCGACAGGAGAAGAGATTGACACCATAGATTATATCAATACCGTAAAAGGAGTAGGTTTTGATGCCTATGGCGATAACTGGGGCAACCGTGCATCACGTTTCAATATCGCTATTGCATACCTGCCAAAGGATAAGGACAATGCTGACTGTACAGAGACAATTCCGGCAGTGTTACTTAACCGTGGATATTATAATAAGACAACCGTTGCAGCATATACGTTAAGAGATGGAAAGCTGCAGCTTGAGTGGAATTTTAATACAGAAAACGGTACGGAATATGCAGGCAAGGGTAACCATAATGTGGCAACCGGCGATATGGATAACGATGGATTTGACGAGCTGGTAATCGGTGCAATGGCAATCGACCATGACGGTACTGTATTGTGGGTAAAGAATGGTAAGAATGGTCAGGATTACCAGGGACATGCAGATTCCATCCATCTTACAGCCATGAATCCTGAAAAGCCTACACAGTTGTATGTATTTACACCTTCTGAGGAGAAGGAATCTACATTGAATGCAACTTTGTCCAATGCGGCAAACGGAAGCCGTATCAACGGCACATGGAATGCACTTGCAGATATCGGACGAGGTGTTGCTGCCAATATTACGCCTGCTGAAGGTTTTGAATATTGGGCAAACAATCCTAATAGTGAAGGAAACATTACAGGTGCAATCTTCAATATTAAGGGAAGTGTAATTGCGGCTACAAAGCCGGATAATATCTCTACCAACTGGGTTATCTATTGGGATGGCGATTTGTTAAGCGAGCTTGCAGACGGATATAGTGCGAGCAGCGCAGGTACTGCACAGTCAATTTACAAGTATGACTGGGAGAACAATGCTTTAGACAGAATCGAGACATTTGAGGGAACACATACTAATAACTCAACCAAGAATAACCCAAGCTTAACCGCAGATTTATTCGGTGACTGGCGTGAAGAGGTTATGGTAGGTAACTCTGACAACACTGAGCTGCATATCTACATGACAAGCTATGAGACAGATTATATGATTTACTCATTGATGCAGGATCCTGTATATCGTAATGCTGTGGCTAACCAGAACACTGCATACAACCAGCCGCCTCACTTAGGCTTCTACCTGGGCGAGGACAATAAGGATCAGGTGCTTGCTATGGAGCTTCCTACAGCAAAGATCCGTTATACAACAGACGGCACTCAGACAGCAGAGGGTGACTACGTTGCAAAGGCGGAGGTTGTAGCTGATGAGGCTGCTGTAAATGATGCACTTAATGAGGCTCTTGAGAATGAGGAGTTAAAGACTGCTCTGAACTGCAATGATGCATCAGACCTGAAGGCTTACATGCTTAAGAAGCTTTTGAAGGCAGCAGAGGACAAGAAGCTTGGTACTGTTTCATCTGACAACACAATTGTCATGGACGTCAAGGTGAAGCTGTATATCAATGGAAGCACGGACTATGTATATGCGACAAGGGAGAATTTCCCTTCGGACGGTGTTGACGTGCTCATTCCTTATCCGGAAGGAACCTCGAAGGATGGTTTTGAGTTTGTGATTAACCATCTTGTAACCATGGGCTGCAACGGAAGAAACGTAGGTGATATGGAGGTATTCTCAAGTTACAACGCTTCCGATGCATGGAAGATAACAAAGGGAGACGACGGTCTTACAATCCATATTATGAGTGCATCTCCTTTTAGTATTGCATGGCAGAAGTCGGAGAATATTCCGAAGGACCCTGAGCCGGGCGAGCCTGGAACAACAGAACCTGGAACAACGGAGCCTGGAACAACAGAACCGGGAACAACGGAGCCTGGAACAACAGAGCCTGGAACAACGGAGCCTGGAACGACGGAGCCTGGAACAACAGAGCCGGGAACGACAGAACCGGGAACAACGGAGCCTGAAACAACAGCTCCAAGCAACGAGGAGCCTGAAAGCAGCGCTGCAGCGATAAGTCCTAACACAGGATTTAATGGCCCGGCAGGCGGAAACGGCGGCGTCAACAATGGAAGCATCAACAACGCTTCAACTGAAGCAGCAAAGACAGCTTCGTGGGCAATCTACCCAATATTGGCAATATTCGTATTGATGATGGCGGGAGGAACATTCTTCTATACGAGGTATGAAAAGAAGAGAAAAAACAATAAGTAATAATTGATAGTGAATTAGAATTTATTTTACGTCGGCAGTTGACCACGGATGGTTGCTGCCGATGTTTTACTTTTCGGCATATTCGTTATACAGCGCCTTTAGTTCGCCGCGGCACTCAAGGAATATCTTTCCGAGAAATGGGTCAAAGTGGGTTCCAAGCGAGCTCTCTATTATGCCAAAAGCAGTGTCATAGGAGTAGGCTTCCTTGTAGCAGCGCTTGCTGACAAGCGCATCGAATACGTCGGCAAGAGCCATCATTCGCGCCTCGAGAGGAATGTCCTCGCCGGCTCTCCCCTCAGGATAGCCGCTTCCGTTCCACTTCTCGTGGTGGTAGTGGGCTACGTTCCTGGCAAGCTCGACAAATTCATCGTTCTCAACACCGCGCAGGATGTTCTCGACTATCGCGGCGCCCTCGGCTGCATGGCGCTTCATCTGGTTGTATTCCTCATCGGTATAGCGCCCCTGCTTTTGAAGTATGCTGTCTGCGATGGCGATTTTCCCGAGGTCGTGCATTGGAGCGGCCTTGGAGAGCATCTGAAGGAACTCGGCGTTGATGCACAGATCTTCGCAGTACGGCAGCAGCCGCTTGGAGTAGATATCTATGACGGCGCTGGTGCGCTTTATGTGGCCGCCCGTGCTGTTGTCCCGGCTCTCGACCATGGCCGCCATGCCGAGAACCATCATGTCCTTTATGTGGGAGATGTCGGCGGTCTTTGAGGCAACCTCTTTTTTCAAATTCAGGTTGTAGTTCTTGATGGTGTTCAGATAATTGTTCTCGCTCGTCCGGTCAATCAGCTCGATGATGTATCCGACCTTTCTTCTTTTTCCATAGGTAATACTCCTGACAGTCACATCAAAATAGCGGTCATCAAAATGGACTGTCTTTGACTTAGGGCTGCTTTCAAACGCCCAGTTTATTATATCATCGTATAGAAATGAGTCGGATTGTGGCACAGGTCTGTCAACATGCCAGGAGGCGCTTATTTCAGGAAAGAGTTCCTTGGCATAGTCGTTGGCGCCTATATAGCGGAACTTTCTATCCAGCTCGATATAACCATATTCCTTTAAGCGGTCGACGGATGCGGCAATATTGGATGACATGTCGAACATGTTGATGCGCTCGGCGATATTCACCATTAGAATGGAGCCGATAAGATAGCCTATTGAGAGATAACTTATATTGGTGTGGACTATACGCTGGAGGATATATGTTCCGGCGACGGCAATACCGAGCAGACACATGACCGAGACAGTCCTTGTCGAGACAGTGCTGCTCTTTTTTATCGAATAGATGAGGTAAAACAGTATGAGTGCTGCGTAGACTAGCATCAGAGCAGTGTTGAGAAAATGTGTAGGTGCATATACCTTTTCAAGATAGCTGTAGCCGTCGGTGTGTGCAAGGCTTACTGATTTGTAATATATCGGGGAAATGCCTATGGTCATTGCGAGGCAGAATACGGTCGTGGCAAAGATAAAAAGTGACCAGGTGAGTGAGCGTGGAACTTTCACGCCGCACATCCGCGTGAGCAGATGTATGAGCAGAAAAGGGCAGTAGCAGTTTCCGATATAGATGAGCTTCTGCGAAAAAAGTGCCATATCAAGAGAACTTGAAACCGCAAGAAGAAAACGTCCGCCGCTGTTTAAGATTAGAGCTATGCCGAAGCAGACAAACAGATTATCAACCTTAGGGTTTCTCACAAGGTAGTATTCGGTCATTGAAAGGGTTATGATGAATGTTACAAGGTAGAGAGCTGTTATCATGGTGAGTCTCCTGTATCATTTGCTGTCAAAAATAAACCGTGAACAGAAAAATCATATCACATCAGAGGTGTAAAAGCAAGCCGCTTAGCTGCTTGAAAGCATGGTAAAACAGGGCTCTTTCGACAAAAATTAAAAGTTGTCAAAAGTAACTTTGAGGGTTGAAAAAGATGTGAATATAAAGTAAAATTATTATTTAACCTGAATTATTCATGGCTTTGCCATGAAAGTGGCTGAAAGCCACATAGTTACTGTATTTTAACTGCATATTGCTTTTCACCTATTAAGTGAATAAAAAAAGAGCATCCATTTGTGGTAAAATTAAGGTGTCTAATCAAAAAATATACCAACAAAGGAGCCCTTTATGAGTATTGTAAACACCTTAACACTTGAAAGCAATAGGCAAATTAAAATAAATTTTGATGGAGGTGATCTGTCCTCCGATGCAGGTCTCCTTTTAATAAAAGAATTCGCTGCAAAAATCGGCTTTACAAAGCTGATCAAAAAGAATTTTAAGACCAATGACAAGTCTGTCCGGTTCCATAAAGACCATGAAAATCTGTTACAGATGATCTATCAGGTCATCTCTGCATATTTTCAGGATGACTGTGCGGATGAACTGACTTTGGATCCTGTTTTCCATGCTGTTCTTGATAAAGAAAGTCTGGCATCACAGCCAACATTATCAAGATTTTTTAACCGTATGGATGAAGATACTCTGGTACAGTTTGATGACATTGATAAAAATCTCAGGGATATCATCTATTCTATAAAACGCCCGGAGCATATGCTTCTGGATTTAGATAGCACTCTGTTTGGCACTTATGGCAAGCAGGAAGGAGAAGGATTCAACTTCCATTATCAGGCACATGGATATCATCCCTTACTGTGCTGTGATGGGCTGACCGGGGATCTGCTAAAAGCAGAACTTCGTGATGGAACGCTCCACTGTAGCAATGGGGCAGATAAATTTATGGAATCCATTTTTCAGGAATACCTGGAAAGGGGCATAAAAGCTTATCTTCGTGGTGACAGTGGGTTCTCTTCTCCCAAACTTTATGAAACCTGTGAGAGTAATGGCTGCTCTTATGCCATCCGTTTAAAACAGAATTCCGCACTCATTGCCTTAGCTTCAGATAAAGATGAAGATTTGTACAAAGCAACACAGAATGACCAGATCAGCTATGCAGTAACTTATGGCGAATTTATGTACCAAGCGGGTTCATGGAACTATCCAAGGCGTGTGGTTTTCAAAATTGAGAAACCATACGGTCAGCTGACGCATATGTACACCTTTATTGTTACAAATATGGATATGGAACCGTACCAGATCATCCGGTTTTACTGTGGCCGGGGCAAGATGGAAAACTTTATTAAGGAAGGCAAAAGTGGGTTTGATTTTGCTGCTGTCAGCAGTCATTCCAAAGTAGTAAATGCCAACCGTATGAGACTTCATATGCTTGCCTACAACTTATTCAATTGGTTCAGACGACTGGTACTGCCAGTCAATATGCGAAAGCAACAGGTGGACACCATACGCTTAAAGCTGATAAAGATTGCTGCAAGGGCAATCCATTCAGCAAGAGCTGTCACGTTCAAACTGTGTAGCAGCTGTCCTTATAAAAAGGAGTTCTATATAACATTGGAAAATATCCAACAGTTGGACGTACAGTTGGAATAGCAACTATTAACGTACCTTGATAGTTCCAAAGTAACTTAATCAAACTTCACAGGGGCAGTCTGCCCATTTTTTGGGGGAAGATTCGATTGAATTCAAGGAAACTGTTTCAAGGCTTTGCAGTATTGAGCATTTTTATATGCTCATGAATAATTCAGGTTAAATATTGACAAAAAAATCTTATCATCTTGTGTGGTAAGATTTTTTTGTTTTTACCCTTTTCAAATGTAGTATAGTGTGCTATGATAATCTAGTATTGAATACTACATGAAACAATATTCAATGATGCAATATTTGGTATGGGTTGCGAATATATATCATTGATAATATATAATATGGATATTATATAATATTGATATTATATATTGTCGATATTGCATATCATTGGCATGTATGCCATTGGCATGTATGCCATTGGCATTTATGTAACTGGAATGTGTACTGATGGTATGTAAATTATTGCCATGTATGCCATTGGTATATAACCGGTGGTATTGGAATGAATTTCGGAGGGTAAGATAATGAGCTATAAAATAGTTGTTGATAGTGGATGTGATTTACCGGATAAGCTTAGGGAAGATGAACATTTTGTGGTTGTTCCGCTGACACTTTCTGTCGGTGGTGTTGATATTATTGATGATGAGAAATTTGACCAGAAGGATTTTATAAAGAGAGTGGATGAAGCAAAGGAATGTCCGAAGTCTGCCTGTCCATCTCCTGAGAGATATTTGTCGGAATATGAGAGCGCTCAGGGTGATGTATACGTAATCACTCTTTCAGGCAGGCTCAGCGGCTCTTACAATAGTGCGCTTGTAGCAGCAGATATGTACGAGGAGGATGGCGGAAGCAATCGTGTGCATGTGTTTGATTCAATGTCGGCAAGTTGTGGTGAAGCATTGATAGCCATGAAGATTGTTGAATGTGAAGGGCAGGGCATGGGCTTTGATGATGTGGTTAAGACAGTGACACAGTTTTGCAACGGAATGAAGACGTATTTCGTCCTTGAGACACTTGAGACACTGCGTAAGAATGGCAGACTTACAAATCTTCAGGCTCTTCTTGCAAATGTACTCAGCATAAAGCCGGTTATGGGTGCCAGGGAGGGCGAGATTATCAAGCTTGAACAGACGAGAGGACTTAATAAGGCGCTTAAGCGCATGTGCGAGATAATAACAGAGAATGTGTCCGAACCGGAGAACAAGGTTCTTGGAATAGCACATTGTAACTGTCCTGAGAGAGCGGAGTATGTGAAGAGCCTGTTGGTTGAGAAGAATAACTTCAAGGATGTTATCATTGTGAACACAGCCGGAATCGCAACTATGTATGCAAATGATGGTGGAATTATTGTGACCGTATAAATATGGCAGGAAAGCTATTGGGATATATTGCAGAGAATTTCACATATCTATTGTGAAATTTTCTGCAATAGCCATAATTTGAAAATATTATCAGAATATTTATTTGAATTAAAAAATCTCTTGCATAATAGCATTAAATGATGTATTATATATGAGGTTCGCTTGTGTGGCGCAGTTGGTAGCGCAACTGATTCGTAATCAGTAGGTCGTGGGTTCGAGTCCCATCACAAGCTTTTTTATTTTTTTGAAACAAAACGAACTTATATACACACTATTTATATAAAGAAAATATTTTCGGATATATTCTTTGTATGTGTAGTGTGTATTTTTTATAAAAAGTAATTATTCAAAACCGGTTAAAATACGGAAATTATCTGCAATTACAGGAAGGGAGAGTGAATTTTATGAGAACAGCCTTATGGAAAAATAAGCTTTTTTCGAGAATTTTGCTGGCTGCATGTGTCATCAGTGTATGCGTGTCCGGTGTGAGTGCGTGTAAGAAGAACAAAAGCGGGTCCTCCGATATTCATGGCGATAAAGAGGAGAACAGCAGTGAAACGCAGAGTGACTGGTGGATTAAAGGGTGGTATCTGAGTGGAAAAAGTGTCCCTTTGCTTATAACCTTCCCTGATTCATCGGTATATTCAGAATCCACACCTATAGAGCTTTATCTGCAGGATGGTGTTGATTTATCAGAGTATGATGACGGTGATATAATAGAGATAAAGATTGATGCGATAAGGGAAACTTATCCATGCCAGACTAATGTGTATGATGTCAGATTTATTGAGCATGGCGATGTGTCGGACATAGATTCTAGAATGCTTGAACAGCTTAGCGAATACGGATGGATTGAAAGTAAGACAAGCATAATAGCAGATTAGTTTCCAGATAATACGGTAATTAATGAAAAAAGATGCGCTTTGTGATTAATCACATAGGGCATCTTTTTTCATATAATATGGTATATCCTAAAGAAACAGGGGTCAGAGGAATGGCAATCCTGACAATTAAGGACCTGGACTTTTCCTATCATAGTCCGCAAGGCGAGACGAAGGCACTGACTGATATCAACCTGACTGTTAATGAAGGAGAGTTCATTTCCATAGTCGGTCCGTCCGGCTGCGGCAAATCAACTCTCCTTTCTATTATTGCAGGGCTTACACCTGTAACGGATGGTTTCTTTGTCAATAATGCGACAATCGGATATATGCTGCAGCGGGACCACCTTTTTGAGTGGAGGACAATATATGATAATGTGATTCTGGGACTTGAAATAAAGAAAATTCTGACACAGGAGAATATCAAAAGAGTTGACAGACTGCTTGAGAGGTACGGACTGGATGCATTTAAGAACAAAAGACCATCTGAATTGTCAGGAGGAATGAGGCAGAGGGCGGCGCTTATCAGGACACTGGCTCTGAATCCAGATATTCTGCTGTTAGATGAACCGTTTTCAGCGCTTGACTACCAGACGAGATTAAGAGTGAGCGATGATATTGGTGAGATTATCAAGGAAGAGAAAAAGACGGCACTTCTTGTAACGCATGATTTATCTGAGGCGATTGCAATGGGTGACAGAGTGGTGGTTCTGTCCGAGAGACCGGGAACTATTAGGAAGATAATAGACATTAATTTTGACGGTTTGTCACCGTTAGAGAGAAGAAATGCACCTGAGTTTCAGGAATATTTTCATGAATTGTGGAGGTGTTTTTCGTAGATGAAAAAGTATGAGAAAAAATGGGCTGTCAAGGATATTGCTAAAAGAAAGCTTGAAATGAGTGTGGAACAGAAAAGGTATCTTGAGAGCATAAAAAGAGAAAAAGTGAAGGTAAACAGCATAAGAGTGCTGATTCTCATGGCTTTTATTATTCTGTGGGAAGTATGTGCGCAGACCGGCGTGATAAATGATTTCATTTTCAGCAGCCCTCTAAGAATTGTCAGGTGCTTTGTGAGCATGTGTTCTGACGGTTCACTTTTCAGGCACATATGGGTGACATTGTATGAGACTTTTATAAGCTTCTTTCTCGTTATCGGGATAGGTCTGGCTGCCGCAGTGCTTATGTGGCTCTCTAGAAGCTTTTCTAAGATAATTGAGCCGTATATAGTAGTGTTAAACAGCCTACCAAAGTCGGCACTTGCTCCGATACTCATAGTATGGCTTGGAAATAATATAAGAACAATCATCATTTCAGCGATATCGGTTGCAGTGTTTGGCACGATTCTTACTTTGTATACGGGATTTATGGAGATGGATGCAGACAAGATAAAGCTGATAAAGACACTCGGTGGCAATAGGTTCCATGTGCTCACCAAGGTGCTTATTCCGGGGAATCTGGCGGTGATATTAAACACGATGAAGGTCAATATGGGACTGTCGCTTGTCGGCGTTATCATAGGTGAGTTCCTAGCGGCAAATGAGGGGCTTGGCTATCTTATTATATACGGAAGCCAGGTATTTAAGCTTGACTGGGTTATGTTAAGCATCATAATACTCTGTATTATGGCTGCGATACTTTACCAGCTTATAAATATTTTAGAGCGGATTCTGTCAAAAAGATATATATGAAAAGTGTTAGAACAGTGAGAGGCAATTCGATATAAGAGAAGCCGTTTTATATGAGTAAGAATCGAAAATGGATTGAAAATATCATTGACTTGATATTATAGTATATATCTGTGATGCAGGGGCAAAAAGTCATAAGTTTGATGCAAGTGTGTCTGCACAAGAATTTATGACTTTTTGATACCGACATCATATCTATATTTTGTATAATAGTGAGTTTCAACGAAATTTCCTATTATGATTATGGTGTCATATAAAAATGCGGGACTCTTTTTGCCTGCCTGCGGCAGCAAAGAGAGTTTCACAAATGCTTGATTTTTATAATCGCAATCTAGGATATTTCTTTTAGAAATCTTTCACGTATGATGGAAGATATATCCTCGACATCATCTTTTCCGAGACCGTTAAGGTTACTGTATGGAATAAAACCTCCTGCCATTGAAGCGTGGCCGCCGCCACCGCCGATATCGCGCAGAGCCTTTCCGGCAATTACGCCTGCGTCGTAGAGAGCGTCCTCGCTTCTGATTGAGAGCTTGACACCGTCTTTGCGGAAAGAGTATACAACGGAAAAATCAACTTCCTTTAGCTGCAGCATGAAGTCGGAGACACTGGCGATAAGAGCCTCTGGGCAGTTGTAGCCTGCGTTTGCGAAGCTTGCCCTGCCGTATACCTGAATGCTGTTGATTGCGGCAGCATATACTTTCAAATCGGAGAATTCAAGAGTACTGTTTTCGAGTGAACTGATAACGGCATGGTCACTGTGCTTAAAAAGTCTGTAGAACATATCCATATCAAAGTCAGATACGCCTCGTGAGAGCCCTTTAGTGTCCATTCGTATGCCGAAAGAGAGAACTGTCGCCGTGTTGTCGTCCATCGGAATATCATTTTCATAGAAATAGCTGGCTATGATTGATGCACATGCACCTACGTCCGGTCTTATGTCATAGAAACGGTATTCTGTTTCCGGACGTGCTGTCTTAGCACTCGTAGGGTGATGGTCTATACAGATGATTTCTTCGCCTGTCATATTTATAATATTGGAATTGCCTTTCTGTGCATCTACTAAGATGACTTCATCGTCATCTGTGACAGATGGAAGGTCATTGATGTTATATATCTTGATTCCGGCAAGCTCAGTCATTTTTGCTGTACTGTGTCTGTCGATTCGTCCGCTGTAACACAGCGTAGAAGATATACCGCAGTACTTGAGCAGCTTAGAAAGACCGTAGCCGCTGGCAATGGCATCAGGATCCGGGAAATTGTGTGTCTGAATGTATACATGCTTATGAGTGATGTGTTTTAACAATTCTTTAAATTTTGTCATACGGTATCTCCGTTTCGTATTCATATTTGTCATAAAAGCATTGCTTTTGGTATTATAATATGTTCTAAATTCATATTCAACAGTACTAATTATGCATTTTTTTCTCTGTACAAATTTATTTTATTATGTTAGTATATCTCTTGATACAGTATTTTAGTACTGTACAGTGTGAGAAACAATATTTAATTTAGCGGTGAAATGGAGAAGGATATGTTTTTTGGTAACAATAGCTCTACTTTAGATAAAAGAAAGAAAAAATCATACACAACTGCAGCATTGACACTTGCAGGAGCTATGGTATTCGGTTCCGTCATGCTGACCGGATGTAAAAAGGCACCGATAGCTCTCAATGCGGGAACTTTTATATTAGAGCAGGGCAACAGTATGCCTCTAGAGCCTTCGATATATGTAAAAGGCAAGGATGAGGATGTCGCTAAGACTGTTCTTGATGCGGAAGGTGTTGACTGTAACACAGTCGGAACTTATACAGCCAAGCTTGTGCATCCTGACAAGACTTTAGAGATAAAGGTCGATGTTGTTGATACAACGGCACCTGTTGTCGAGCTTTATTCAGATGAGATGTCGGCAGCACCGGGACAGACCTTGAATGTTACTGATATCGTAAAGTCAGTATCGGATAACTCTTCTGTCGCAATAGGCTTTGCTGACGATATAACGAAAGCGGATGCGGACAAAGCTTTAAGTGAGACGGTTGTATACGATGAGGCGGGTGCATACAGCACTGAAATCTGCGCAAAGGATGCATATGGCAATATGACAGTGCTTCCTATTGTTATCATGGTTGTCAATGACAGTGAACCGCCGGTGCTTGGCGGTGTCAATAAGACTGTCTATGCCACAGTCGGAAATGCTATTGACATTCTTTCTAACGTGACGGCATCGGACAATATTGACGGAGATATAACATCTAAGATTACAGCTGATACATCAGCAGTAGATTTTAATACTGTGGGAACATATACAGCGACGATTTCGGTTAAGGACGGAAGCGGCAATGAGGCAAAAGAGGAGGTATCCGTTGTTGTACAGGATCCTTCATCAATGCTTAATAGCGGTTCGAGTGTAACAGTCGGTACAGACTTTACAATTTATTCGTCAGAGTATGTGCCATTTGGTTTTGGTTCTGAAGTTGATGAGAACAACAGACCGACAGGACTTCAGTGGTATATCAACAGATTTGGCAAATATACAACTGATTTCATACAGCCGGAGAGCAATTATATATATCTTACAATGGATGAAGGCTATGAGTATGGGCTCACGGAAGGCATTCTTGATACTCTGAAGGAAAAAAATGTCAAGTGTGTATTCTTTATAACTCTTCCTTATGCAAAGGAGAATCCTGAGCTTGTGCAGAGAATGATAGATGAAGGACATGTTGTAGGCAATCATTCGGTTACACATCCTGCGGCAGGACTCAGCACACTGTCAATAGAGCAGCAGATAAATGAAGTAAAGGAAGTCAATGATTATGTTCTTGAACACTTTGGCTATCAGATGTATCTGTTCAGATTCCCTACAGGAGCATTCAGCGAGCAGAGTCTTGCCATAGTGCAGAGTCAGGGATATAGAAGCGTATTCTGGAGCTTTGCATACAAAGACTGGATTGTTGATGATCAGCCGGATGTTGCTACATCTTTGGCGAATGCTCTTAATAAGGTGCATGGCGGCGCAATCTACCTTCTCCATGCAGAGTCGACAACGAATGCGCAGATGCTTGCCGATTTCATTGACGGATGCCGCGAAAAGGGCTATGAATTCGGATATTACAGTAAAGTTGATTAATACAGTATTGTAAACCTGTGGAATAATGATGTTGATTTGATAATTTTGCTGTGCCAGTGCTTTGAACAACAGCTTAGTTTTGCAATTATCTAAAATATATAATATGCAGGGAGGAATCATCATGGCGAAGAAAGCTAAGAAGAAGCCGGTGTGGAAAGGACAGAAGAGGAATGCGATAGGACTTCCGTTCACGTTCACTAAATATATCTTATACGATAATAAACTGGTTATCAGAAAAGGTTTTTTGAATATAACAGAGGATGAAGTTGAGCTTTATAAAGTCAAAGATAAGCAGCTTAAGATTTCCCTGCTTGGAAGAATATTTAATTATGGCACGATAAGCATATATGCCAGCGGAGTGTATAATTGTGACAATGTGCTAAAGAATGTGCACAAAGTCCGGGAGGTTTCCGCACTTATAGAGCAGTATGTCAATGCTGAGCGCGACAAATACAATGTACGTGGAAGAGATATGGCTGGTGATGCAGGAATCAGACCGGGTGATATTGACAGCGACGGAAACGGAATTCCGGACATTCTCGAAAATCAGCCATGTGACTGCGAATGCCATGACGATTGTGAATAGAAGTGTTCTCTATAGTTATCGGGCAGATGAAATCTGCTGGAAATAAATACAATTGCGGAGGAAGCTATTTATGGAAAAGAAGTTAAGAGTAGGTATTTTAGGTGCGACAGGTATGGTAGGACAGAGATTTATTGCTCTGCTTGAAAATCACCCATGGTTTGAGGTTGTTGCGGTTGCTGCAAGCCCACGTTCAGCAGGAAAGACATATGAGGATGCGGTTGGTGACCGTTGGAAGATGGATACACCTATGCCGGAAGCAGTCAAGAAGATGATAGTTCTCAATGTAAATGATGTTGAGCATGTCGCTTCACAGGTTGATTTTGTATTCAGCGCTGTAGACATGACAAAGGAAGAGATCAAGAAGATTGAGGAGGATTATGCTAAGACAGAGACTCCTGTTGTTTCTAATAACAGCGCACATCGTTGGACAGAGGATGTTCCTATGGTAGTTCCTGAGATTAACCCTGAACATCTTGCTCTTATCGAGACTCAGAAAAAGAGACTTGGAACTAAGAGAGGCTTCATTGTTGTTAAGCCTAACTGCTCAATCCAGAGCTATACACCTGCACTTGTTGCACTTAAGGAGTTCGGACCTAAAGTTGTTGTCGCTACAACATATCAGGCAATTTCCGGTGCCGGCAAGACTTTTAAGGAGTGGCCGGAGATGGTAGGAAATATCATTCCTTATATCGGCGGTGAGGAAGAGAAGAGTGAGCAGGAGCCGCTTCGTATTATGGGCAAGGTTGTTGATGGAAAGATTGAGAAGGCACAGCTTCCTGTTATCACAACACAGTGTATCCGTGTACCTGTACTTAACGGACATACAGCAGCAGTATTCGTAAGCTTTGAGAAGAAACCTACAAAGGAGCAGATTATTGAGAAATGGAGAAGCTTCTCAGGACTTCCGCAGGAGCTTAATCTTCCTAGTGCGCCTAAGCATTTTATACAGTATCTTGAGGAGGACAATCGTCCACAGGTTGCTCTTGATGTTAACTATGAGAATGGCTTCGGTGTCTCATTTGGCCGTCTCAGAGAGGATACAGTATTTGACTATAAGTTTGTAGGTCTTTCACATAATACAATTCGTGGCGCAGCAGGCGGAGCTGTTCTTATAGCAGAGCTTCTCACAGCCCAGAAGTACATCGAGGCAAAATAATGAGTGTCATTATACGAACCATGACAACAGATGACTACGATGGTGTCCGCAGCCTATGGCTTACTATCAAGGGATTTGCAATACGTTCCATTGATGATTCCAAGGAAGGCGTTGGCACATTTCTTAAAAGAAATCCAACCACAAGTGTAGTTGCTGAGGACAACGGTGTGATTGTAGGAAGTATACTGTGCGGGCATGATGGCAGGAGAGGAACACTCTATCATGTGTGTGTTGCACAGGACTACCGCAACCACGGAATCGGAAAAGCCATGGTAGTCAGAGCAATGGAAGCGCTTGAGGCTGAGCATGTAAGCAATGTCACGCTCATAGCTTTTACTGAGAATGATATCGGAAATGCCTTTTGGAAGCATATAGGCTGGCGGAAAAGGGAAGACTGTAATTACTATGATTTTGTTCTCAACAAAGAGAATATAATTAATTTCAATAAGTAAATAAAGACAATTAAGAAATGAGGAATAAATATGGCAAATTATCCAACACCACATATCAATGCGAAGCCGGGTGATTTCGGTAAGACAGTGCTTATGCCGGGAGATCCGCTTAGAGCCAAGTTCATAGCAGAGAATTTCCTTACCAATCCTGTCCTTGTAAATAATGTAAGAGGAATTCAGGGTTATACAGGTGATTACAAGGGCGTTAAGGTTTCTGTTATGGCGAGCGGAATGGGAATGCCTTCAATCGGAATCTACAGCTATGAGCTTTTTAATTTCTTTGAAGTTGACAATATTATACGCGTAGGCTCGGCAGGCGGAATGCAGGAAGGCGTACATGTAAGAGATTTGGTAATCGGCATGGGAGCATCGACTAACTCTAACTATGGTTCACAGTTCGGTCTTCCGGGAAGCTTTTCCGCTATAGCAAGCTATCCTCTTATGGCGGCAGCGATTGAGTCTGCAAAGGAGAACGGAGCTAATTATCATGTAGGAAATATTCTGTCATCAGATACATTCTACAGTGATGATAAAGAAGCTTCCGCTAAGTGGCGCAAGCTCGGAGTTATGGCTGTCGAGATGGAAGCAGCAGCTCTGTATATGAATGCGGCAAGAGCAGGAAAAAATGCACTTGCAATCCTTACAATTTCTGACCATCTTCTCACAGGTGAAGCTACAACAGCCGAGGAGAGACAGAATTCTTTCACACAGATGATGGAAGTTGCACTTGAGACAGCAGTTAAGATGAGCAGGTAAGTGTCTTAAATTTGGGAGGTGTTTTTTGTGGCTGATGCAGTAACTGATGTATTTGCAGCTGACGAACAGCAGCTTGCCGGCATGAAGGCATGGTTTTTTAAGGAAAACATAAGAATAAATGAGGAAAAGGCTGCCATTGAGCATGAAAAAGAGCGGATGGCAAAGGAAAATGAACTGTTTGAGAAAAAACTGGAGATTCTGAAAAAAGAATTGTACAGGCTTGCAGTGGAGAAAAAGGCTGTTGAGCAGGAGCGTGTGCGTTTAGAGCATATGAAGAAGCAGTTCAATTCAGAAAAGACAAGTACGTCTTACAGCATGAGGGGACAGTCTACAACATTTTTTCGCGGTGTGGGAAGCGAACTTGCACTCAAGAAAAGATATAAGGATTTGCTTAAAATATACCATCCGGATAATCTATGCGGGGATACTGATACGGTGCAGCGCATCAATCAGGAATTTGCATCTCTTAAGAAAAAATATGATAATTGATTTTCACAGGACATTGTCAGATGACAATGTCCTTTTTTAACTTTTTGAGTGCGGATAAAAGCTTTTTGCTAGTTGTTTTATGTTTTTTTGTGTGGTTTTATAATTACTTAGTAAGCATTTACATAAAATATGCAAATAAAAAACAGAATTTTGTGCAAGAAAGTACTTACATTTTGATGTAAGCATTTTCAATTTGTAAAATATGCATAAAAAAAATTTATATAATGGTTGAAATATGTTTAAAAGGATGATATTATAGCTTTACATGAGTATGTATAAGCGGAGAGCGTGACCATAATTCTGATATACATGCTAAAAATTCTTTTAAGGAGGATATTATGAAACACAAGTTATTAAGACGTGTTTTAGCGTCGGTTATGGCATTACTTCTCGTAATCGGTCTTTTGCCGACGACTTTTGCGGGAGGAGGAATTGAGGTAAGTGCAGATGATGGGAACTATACAACTGTAGAGTATGTATTTGAGTCTAAGAATCTTACACCATTTGCTGCAAAAGCAAAGGCAGATGGTGAGACAGAGCTTGCCGGAACGGATAATTACTTTACATTGGTTTACAGTGCAAAGACGAAGGTCGATGGAAGCAGTAAGACATTTGATGATGCATATGCATCGGAGCAGAGAGTTAATTTTGGCGGCGCATGTTCAACAGCTAAGAATGCTATTAAGATTACAACAAGTAATCCGGCTGCTGTTAAGGTATGGTGGGTAGAAGGCGGAGAAGACAACCGTCAGGTTGCAATCCTTGACGAGACAGGAACACAGGTTGCTAAGACTGATGTAACAGTTGAAAAGAACGCAACCTGCATTTCTACATTAGAGCTTGAAAATGCCGGAACATATTATATCGGTGGTGCTGAAAATAACAATTACTTCTTCAAGGTTGTAGTAACGGAGAAGGTAAAGGTTGAGGAACCTAAGACTTATAGCTTTGAGACAAAGGATTTTACAACATTCGATAAGGGTGCTAAGCCGGACAAGACTGAGGAAGTTGTCGGAACAGAGGATTACTTCACAATTATTTACAGCGCAAAATCAAAGGTTGATACAAGCAGTAAGGAATTTGCAGACGGATATACATCAGGAGTAAGAATTAACTTTGGCGCTAAGTTTGCCAATGAAATGAATGGTGTTAAGTTTACAACCAAGAATCCTGCAAGTGTTAAGATTTGGTGGGTAGAAGGCGGAGAAGACAACCGTCAGATGGCTGTAATGAAGGCAGATGGTACAGTAGTTGCACAGACTAATGAAACACTTGAAAAGAATGCAACATGTATTTCTACACTGGAACTTAGTGAGACAGGAACATATTTCCTTGGCGGTCTTGAGAATAATAACTACATATTTAAGGTAGAGGTTACTGAGACACCTTCAGGAGCAGTTAAGCCTGAAAGAGCTGACTGGGCTGGTGTTGCAGCTCCTGTTATTACAGAGGTTAAGCAGAACGGTGGGAATATCGAAGCTTCTTACACAATGGAAATTGGATATGACGGAGCAGATATGGTAACTGTAGAGATGCTTGGAGCAGACGGAGCGGTTATTGAGTCGAAGCCATCAGCAGATTCATCTAAGGCAGTTGTATTCGCACCTTCAGCTTCTGGAAGCTATACCTTCAAAATCACAGCTAAGAGAGCAGACTGTGATGACAAGGCAGGCAACACAACAGAGGCATTTGCGTACGTTCTCCCACTTGGCACACCTGCTATTGAGAGTGCTACAAGTACAGGAAACGGCAGTGTAAGTGTAGTATGGGGTGCAGTTGCAGAGGCAGCAGGCTATGAGGTATATGCAGGAGAGAATCTTGCAGGTACTACAGAAGCCACAGAATACACAGTTACAGGTCTTACAGTTGGCGAGAAGTATTCATTTACAGTCAAGGCTGTAAGAGGTGAGGATAAGAGTGAGGCTTCACAGGCTGTTGAGGCTACTGTCACAGCAGAGCAGCAGCAGGTATGGGGCTTCACAAGATATGGTTCATCAACAGACAGTGCGAACAATGGTTATGAAGGAAGTGCCAACGATGGCAAGGTAACGGTATACAGTGAGGGCGGTAAGGGTAAGATCGTTCCTAACTCAACTGATGGTGTTGCATTCTATTATACAGCAGTCCCGACAGACCATAATTTTACACTCAGAGCGAAGGTTCATGTTGATAAGTGGAAGCTTTCTAATGGACAGGAAGGCTTCGGTATCATGGCTGCAGACCGTCTTGGACAGAATGGAGAGACTAACCCATTATGGAATAACCAGTACATGGCTATCGCTTCTAAGATTGAGTACTTATGGAATGCAGAGAAGAACGCTGTAGATACAACAGGTACTAAGTATTCAATGAAGCTAGGTCTTGGTGTTATCGCTAAGACAGGTGTAACTAAGGATAATTTAGCTAAGCTTGAAGCTAATGATACAGCTACAGTTCAGAATGAGTTCAAGAGTGTTACAACAACCCTTGATACAACAGCAGCACAGAACGGACTTGGTGCAGGAACCTATAATATAGTGGGTAACGCTGATGCAGCAGTTGATGGAACTATCGCAGAGCTTACAGATTTCATTCTTGAAATCCAGAAGAACAACACAGGTTACTTCATTACATATTATGATGAAGCCGGTAATGTTATTGCACAGCAGAAGAACTATGACCCTGAAGCACTAAACAGGATTGATTCAGAGAATGTATATGTTGGTTTCTTCGCTTCAAGAAATGCAAGAGCTACATTTACGGATATCCAGTTCTCAACGGTACTTGCTTCTGATGATACAGCAGCGGAGGAAAAGCCTGTAACTTATGTGACACCTATGGTAAATGTTACATCAGCTAAGGTTGCAAATACAGAGAACTATACATTCAGCATGAATGCAAATGTTGACGGTACAGTTGACATCACATTAAATGGTGCAGTAGTTTCAACAGGTACTGCAGTTAAGGCAGGTACAACTCTTGATGTTCCTATGACACTTACATCAGAGTCAAATAATGAGATTGCAGCAGTATTCACACCGGATCCTAACTATGTTCCGGGTGCTGATATGAAGCTTGCAAATACAGATCCTATCAATATCAATCTTTCTGTTGTGAGAAATAATTCTTACGCAGCACTTACCAACATCTATGTTGCTCCTAATGGAACTTCATCAGGTAATGGTACAAAGGAGAATCCGGTAGACATCTATACGGCGGTTAAGTATGTACAGCCGGGACAGACAATCGTTATCACAGAGGGTACATACCTTCTTGACAGCACTGTAAGAGTTGAGAGAGGTGTCAATGGTACAGCAGAGAAGAATATCCGTATGGTAGCAGACCCTGCTGCAGCGACAAGACCTGTATTCGACTTCCAGGGCAAATGTGCAGGTATGGTATTCGGCGGTGATTACTGGTACTTCAATGGATTTGATTGTACACATTCACAGAATGCCCAGAAGGGTATTCAGGTATCAGGCAGCCATAACGTGCTTGATAACATCAACACATATCATAACGGAAACACAGGACTTCAGATAAGCCGTCTCTACTCAACAGATACAAGAGAGCAGTGGCCTTCATATAACCTCATTCTTAACTGTACATCATACGGTAATGCAGATGCAGGTTATGAGGATGCAGATGGCTTTGCGGCTAAGCTTACAGTTGGCGATGGCAATGTATTTGACGGATGTTTAGCTTACAATAATGCAGATGATGGCTGGGATTTATTTGCAAAGGTTGAGACAGGTTCAATCGGTTCTGTAACAATACAGAACTGTGTAGCTTACGGAAATGGTTACCTTGAGGATGGTACAAATGCTGGAAACGGTAACGGCTTTAAGATGGGCGGAGACAGCATGTCCGGTTATCACAAGCTTATCAATTCCTATGCTTTTAACAACAAAGCAAAGGGTATCGACTCTAACAGCTGTCCTGATATTCAGGTATCATCAAGTATCTCATACAACAATGAGAGCTACAATGTAGCATTATACACAAACAACGCTGCAAACACAGATTTCGCAGCGACAGGAATCATTTCATTCAAGGATTCCAATGTTAAGAGTGGTCTTACAACAGGCGAGCAGTTCAAGCCAAAGGGCTCACAGGACACAGCTAAGTATCTTGCGGATACTAACTATTACTGGGATGGTTCTAAGTCGGCTAACAACTCAGGAGCTGCAGCAGATGTGGCTGCATGGTTTAAGACACTTGAGTTCACGGGAATTACAAGAAATGAAGATGGTACACTTAACCTTAATGGTTTCCTTGAGACTACAGATGCCGTAGCAGAGGGAATCGGTGCACGTCCTACAGGAACACCTTCAACCAAGGTTGTTCTTGACGGCAATACACAGACTCCGGAGACACCAAGCACACCTGAGACACCAAGTACCCCTGAGACACCAAGTACATCCGAGACACCAAGTGGTGTAGCAGCAGGTAGCTCTGTACTCTCAACAGCAGACAGCATTGTGACAGAGAAGGTCGGCAAGGATGGATATGTTTCAAATGATGTATTCACAAAGCTTATCAATGATAAGAAGACACTTGTTGTGGATGTTACTGATGAGAACGGAAATGTTGTAGCAACATTTACTATTGACGGTTCAACATTTAATTCACTTCCTGATTCATTATTCAGATTTAATGTGAAGTTTAATGACTATGCTCCTGCTTCTGAGAAGGCAAAGGAGATATTAAAGGTTGAGGATAAGGATATGCTTGTATGCACATTCGAATCAGTCGGATATCTCAATGGTAAGGTGGCAATCACTGTTAAGGCGGAGGGCTTTGCAGCAGGTACACAGCTTAAGCTTTACTACTACAATGAGGAGCTTGACACTGTGATGGATAAGGGTCAGACAGTGACAGTAGGTGAGGATGGCAAGGTTACATTCACAGTTGACCATTTCTCAACTTATGTGCTTGTAAAGGCTGACGAGGCAATTATCACAGCTCCTTCAACCGGTTTCGATTCATCCGCATCAGTGCTTATGGGTATTATACTCTTAGCAGGCAGTGTTATAGGTGCATGTCTCCTCAGAAAGAGAAGATATATAACAAAATAATAATGACGGTAGTTCTGGGTCATTACAAGAATATGCCTCCGGCAGAAATCGCTGCCGGGGGCATTTTTGGGTTAAATGATGTCAGCAGAGTATAAATAATAAGTGTCAGCAGAGTATAAATAATAAGTTGATAAATAGTTATTGTAGTGTTATGATTAGAAAAAATTAAGAGGAGGAGTAATATTGAAAAATTATAGTATAAAAAAATCCTGTCTGATAATAGCTTTTGCAGGGCTTGTACTGTTTGCAGTGTTAAATGCAGGGAACATTTCGGGCAAATTGGCATTGATAGGGAGAATACTTATGCCATTCTGGATAGGTATTTTCATGGCATTTATTCTGAATATGCTTATGGTGCCTATACAAAAGCTCCTTGTGAGGTTTGTTTTTAAGAAAAACAATAAGCCTGCCAAGCCGATTTCGATTATTTTATCGTACTTTATATTCATTCTTATTATTGTGGCTTTGCTCGCTTTCGTGATACCTGAGCTGGCAAACAGCATAGCCAAGTTTGTGAATAATTGGAGCACATATATAGAACAGTTCCAGAAGATGGTCAATGACATTACTGTAAAGTATGATTTTGATTCTGTGGACATTAACAGCTTTGTGGCAAGCTTTTCGAACAATATAGAGCAATTTGCCAATAAAGCACTGACGTACATAGGGAATATGGTGCCGCAGGTAGTATCATTTATGAGCAATATTGTGAGCTTTATGTTTAACATAATAATGGCGGTTGTAATCTCAGCGAATATTCTTGTGTATAAGGAGAAGCTGATAAGCCAGATATCAAGGACGGTTAAGGTCAGCCTTCCTAAGTTCTATGATAAGCTCGCAAAGCTCGCTGTCGTGACATCGGATACATTCAGAAGATATATTTCCGGACAGTGTATTGAGGCACTTATTCTGGGTGGCTTGTGCTACATAGGAATGGTTATATTCAGATTTGATTATGCTCTGCTTATAAGCACTGTTATAGCGGTTACGGCGCTTATTCCTGTGGCAGGAGCGTATATCGGAGGAGCAGTGGCATTTATACTTCTTGCCATAATCTCTCCTGTTAAGGCAGTAATGTTCATCGTATATCTTGTAGTGCTGCAGCAGATTGAGACTAATCTTATATATCCAAGAGTTGTAGGGTCATCGTTAGAGCTTCCGGGTATATGGGTAATATTTGCTGTTACAGTCGGAGGCGGTGCATTTGGAATACTTGGAATAATGTTTGCTGTTCCTGTGATGTCTGTGGCATATAAATTCATAAGGGAAGCTGTTGTGAACAGGGAAAACAAGCCGGTCAGAGAAAATACGTCAGCTGCAACTGCACAGATTGATTCTACAAGTGGAGAAATCCATAGTGGTGATGAATAAATATTTTAAAAAAATATAAGTGAACTTTATGAAAAAATATTATCAGGATTCGGATGTCAAAGTATGTTTTCAAGCCAAAAGCAGCATGGATGCTGCTTTAGAAGCAATGTATACATGGAGGTATGCCGGCTTCGGTGGCGTATATAATAGAAAGATAAGCATGCTTTGCCCCACGAATCTTGTCATGGAAAATGTAATGATAGTTCATTTGTGTGAATTTTTTCTGTTTTAATGTTTTAAAGTATTGTAGTGATTTCTGTTGACAAATCAAAATTCAGTTGTTAAAATACTATGTAACGTCCGACATACGGATGATAGTTATGGAGGTGCTTATGAGACAGAGAGTATTTTCGCTGTTGGTTGAGAACGAAGCCGGAGTGCTTAGCAGAATAGCCGGACTTTTCAGCCGCAGAGGTTACAATATCGACAGTCTTACTGTAGGTGTTACAGAGAATCCTTCAGTATCAAGAATGACTGTCGCAGCTTCAGGTGAGGATGATGTCCTTGACCAGATTGGGAAGCAGCTTTCGAAGCTTATCGATGTGAAGAAGATAGAGGTTCTTCCGGAGGGCGCATCCGTTTGCAGAGAGCTTATTCTTTGCAGAGTGAAGTGTGATGCGAAGGAGCGGACACAGGTTATCACTGTTGCAGAGGTTTTCCGTGCGAAGATTGTTGATGTAGCACCGGATAGCGTTATGATAGAGCTTACCGGAAATGAGGCTAAGCTTACAGCGTTCCTTGGACTGTTAGACGGCTATGAGATTCTTGATTTAGCAAGAACGGGACTCACGGGACTTAAGAGAGGTGTCATTGCGTAGTTATCGCCGCGCAACTACATAGAAATACTATTTATATTCAGGAGGATATTAAAATGGCAAAGATTTATTATCAGGAAGACTGTAATCTTTCCTTACTTGATGGTAAGACAATCGCAGTTATCGGCTATGGCTCACAGGGTCATGCACATGCGCTTAACGCTAAGGATTCAGGTTGTAAAGTTATTATCGGTCTCTACGAGGGAAGCAAGTCATGGGCTAAGGCAGAGGCTCAGGGCTTTGAAGTATATACAGCAGCAGAGGCAGCTAAGAGAGCAGACATTATTATGATTCTCATCAATGATGAGCTTCAGGCTAAGCTTTACAAGGAGTCAATTGAGCCAAATCTTGAGCCGGGCAACATGCTTATGTTCGCTCATGGTTTCAACATCCATTTCGGACAGATTGTACCACCTAAGGGCGTTGATGTAACAATGATAGCTCCTAAGGGACCTGGACATACAGTAAGAAGTGAGTATCAGGCAGGTAAGGGTGTTCCTTGTCTCGTTGCCGTACATCAGGATGCAACAGGTAAGGCTCTTGACCTTGCACTCGCTTATGCACTTGCCATCGGTGGTGCAAGAGCAGGTGTTCTTGAGACAACCTTCAGAACAGAGACAGAGACAGACCTCTTCGGTGAGCAGGCAGTTCTTTGCGGCGGTGTATGTGCACTTATGCAGGCTGGTTTTGAGACACTCGTTGAGGCAGGATATGATGAGAGAAATGCATACTTTGAGTGTATCCATGAGATGAAGCTCATCGTTGACCTTATCTATCAGTCAGGTTTCTCAGGAATGAGATATTCTATCTCTAATACAGCTGAGTATGGTGATTACATCACGGGTCCTAAGCTTATCACAGAAGAGACTAAGAAGACTATGAAGAAGATTCTTAAGGATATCCAGGATGGTACATTCGCTAAAGACTTCTTACTTGATATGTCAAGCGCAGGTGGTCAGGCTCATTTCCGTGCTATGAGAAACTTAGCAGCAGAGCATCCGTCAGAGAAGGTTGGAGCTGAGATTCGTAAGCTTTACAGCTGGAATAATGAGGATGATAAGCTCATCAACAACTAATTAGAATATTAATGGCACACATACCATATACACTTGTGATATACATATATGTCATAGAAAATGATATACATTATGCCATAAATTAAAAGATAATCCGCATGGAATTGAGTCCATGCGGATTTTTTGGTTATTCAATATCCAACAATTTGTTGATTGCAGGTGCCATTTCCGGATGCTCTCTCAATGCGGATATGACCTTTTTTTCATACTCTGTAGCGTTAATTGACAGGTTTTCTTTGTAGCCGAATGTGCTTAGGATATCATCGACCTGATATATTTCGCACAGAATGAGCAGTGTATCGGCATCGGGCTGTGCCTGGCCGCTCTCCCAGCCGTACAGAGTCTTATCAGCGATATTTATCGATTTATTTCCGAGTCTGACTACTACATCATGTACAGTCATGGAATTTTTCCTGCGAAGCTCTTTTAAGACCTTTGCTATCATTTCATTTTTCATTTATTCCTCCAATTTGGAATATGCATGCTACATATCATGAAGTTGAATTTTAAGTAAAGTTTTCAACTGTTTCATGAAAGCATATTTTACCATAAGTATTGTCATTTTAATTTGATTTATTCTTGATTTAATTCTTTAGATGTATTTTAATAATCCAATCTTATTCATAATGGGAATATTTTTTCTACATCACTAAAAATGGCGTAGCAAAAATATTCCTTTTCTATAATATCCCAGCAAAAGATAGAGGTCAAATTATTCTTAGAAATACAGAATTATTGTGTTGTAATTCTTAAAACTAAAGACTATAATAGAATTGAATTCTGTGATTTAAAGAAGATATATACATTGATTCTTATATATGAAGAATAAATATTGAACGAAAAATATCACCCGATTTGAATGGAGATATATAAGGTGGACAGACAGACCGTGGCGCAGCAGATTGCGTGTTATATAAAAGAAAATCATATATCTGTAACGCAGATTGAGCATGATACTGCAATATCGGCGGATAGATTAGAATGTGGAAATGGTAAGGAGCTTGATGCTGTGGAATTTTTGGAATTGTGCAGCTATCTTAACGTCAGTCCGGAAAGATTTAGGAGGAGTGAATGAGGCACTACAGATGCACAGTACACAATATAGAACTATCGAAGAATTATTGCGATGAATGTAAGAGCAGAGAGCATGTGGAAGGAGTATCTGATATCTACTACTGCACAGAATGCAATGTTCCCGTGTATGAACAGATATGCCCTGTCTGCCATGCAGAGTGTAAGCGTATAGCTTCTGACTTAAGACCGGTCTTTCCGAAAGAGAGACTTTTATATGAGATTTTAGAGGATGAACCTCTTAAGTATATCGAATCTTCTGTGTGGAATACATCGGGAAATTATTATCTTATAGATGGCAGGTTGAAGCGTTTTAACGTAGGGCGGCTTGCGAAGCTTTCAGGCGAGGAGATTGACAGCATAAGGGAACAGCTTGACCGATATGAGGAGAGCAACAGGAATAATAATTTTGAGAAATACATTGCGCGTTTTATACAATGCAATGAAATGCGTTATGACGAGATAACGCAGGAGGCATTAGATTATATAAGGGAAGTCGCATCGGAATATGATACTAAGGATATGTTCGTGTCGTTTTCAGGAGGCAAAGATTCCACGGTAACATCAGATCTGGTAATGAGAGCGCTCAGTAATCCTAAGATACTGCATATATTCGGTGATACTACGCTGGAGTTTCCTAAGACAGAGGAGTATGTAAAGCGGTTCAAGAAGGCACATCCTATGACACCGGTGCTCTCTTCAAGGAACAAAGAGAAGAATTTTTCCGAGCTGTGTGAGCTGATAGGCCCTCCAAGCCGTGTTATGCGCTGGTGTTGTACAATTTTTAAGACAGGAGCTATCAACAGGAAGCTCACAGCACTTTTTAAAGATAAGACGAGGATACTAGCTTTTTATGGCATAAGGCGCAGCGAGTCTGCAAGCAGAAGCAAGTATGAGAGGGAGACGCAGGGACGTAAGATTTCTAAGCAGAATACAGTCTCACCGGCTATCGACTGGATGGATTTTGATGTCTGGTTATACATACTTAAGCGCCGGATTGATTTTAATGAAGCTTACACTTACGGCTATGCCAGAGTCGGCTGTTTTTGCTGTCCTAATAATAGTGTATGGTCGGAATTCTTATCTAAGATATATATGCCTGAGCAATATGGCAGATGGCAGGAATTTTTGGTCAATTTTGCAAAAAGCATAGGAAAGCCCGATGCCGAGGAATATGTAAGCAGCGGAAAATGGAAGGCAAGACAGGGAGGGAATGGAATTGCTTATGCAGACAATGGCATTGTGAGCTTTAAGCCATGTGCACTTGAGGAGAACAGCTTTAATTATGAGCTTTTAAAGCCTATAGAGGATGAACTGTATGAGCTTTTTAAGCCCTTCGGATATATTGATTTTAATATGGGGAATGCACGTCTTGGTGAAGTGTATGTGCTTAACCGTAAAGGTGTTCAGATTTTGAGACTTCAGGGAAGAAAAGGAACGTCACTGCTCAAGGTTACGATACTTGATTTCCATATAGACGGAGCAAAGACTGTTGATGCGGCAGAAGAGAAGGTGAAGTGTCAGCTCACCAAGTATCAGCTGTGTATGGGCTGCCGCGCGTGTGAAGGCGTATGTAAGCATGGCGCGATAAGGATTGAGAGCAGTGCAGATGGCAGCAGCAGATATCATATAGATGATGATAAATGTGTCAGATGTGCCGAATGTGTGAACCATTTTAATTCCGGCTGCTACATGAAGAAGGTTCTTGCTGTTAAGAGAACATAAAATATATCAAGTTCTGCCTGAGTCATTGAGCCTGATATTATTTGAGCAGTTTTGCAGATGAATATAGAATTTGTAAATATCTAAAGAGAATTTATGGAAATGAGGAAAATTATGTCGGAACAGACTGTTAGGAAGATAAGACTGAAAGGTCATGAGACATTTATACTTAGAGAGGGCTGGCTTGCAAAGGGACTTAAGGCTGTGTCTGACAACCCAAAGGTTTTTTCCGAGTATGCGGGTGCGGATGCGCTTGGTGTCGGCACTAATATGGCGAAAGCAATCCGTTATTGGCTGAGAGCAGGCGGCGTTACGGCTGAGAGTAAGGGTGAAGTCAGGTTGAGCGCTATGGGAAGGCTTATAAAGGAATATGATGCCTACTTTGAAGATATATTTACGATGTGGCTTATACATGCCGGTATCGCATGCAACGCAGAGCTTGCTACAAGCTGGTATGTATTTTTTAATAAAATAGGCAATGAAGAGTATACCAAGGATGAGCTTTGTGATGTACTGATGCGTGAGCTGAAAGCATATTCAATGCAGCAGGAGCTTCCGGAAAGCTCTGTTCTGGCAGATGTGACTGCTATAATAAATATGTATTCGAGAGACAAGAATGTGGACTATGACCCGGAAGAGAAGAAGGTAAGTCCTTTTTCGGAGCTTACTCTTTTAAAAAGAAATGGCATTACATACAAAAAATATATGCCGGCGCAGGAGATACTTCCGGATATGGCAGTGTTATTCCTTATAAGAAGATATTTTGAAAATGAGAAGACGGACAGTGTGAGCATTGATACATTGTTAAAGGGCGATATGCTTCCCGGAAAAATATATAACTTAAACCGTGTTGCCCTGAATTTTTATCTGGATAAACTGGCATCGGATGGGTATATTGCAGTGAACAGAACAGCCGGACTTGATATGGTATATTCAATGAGCACTATAACGCCTGAGAAGGTTATAGAAAAATACTACCTTGATAAGTTGGAAGGTCAGAGAGGATAGCTATGGCAGACAGACTAAAAGATTGGATTAAGATAGATAAAAGATTTGAAAATTCCGTTAATCTTTATCTTGATTTGGACAATAAAGGAAAGATAGACAGCTATGTGTATACACGTTCTTCACAGAACATTATAGACTACTATCTTGAAAATATAGAAAAAGATAAAGACCACGCAACAATGCTTATCGGGCCATATGGCAAAGGCAAGTCGCATATGCTGCTTGTGCTGCTTGACAGGCTGAAAAATATGGAGAAGCCGTTTCTCCCGGTAATTATATCGGGAACGAATGAGAACCTCAATCAGGCGTTTTTAGTCGGAATAAATGATGCATTAAAAAGGGAAGGACTTGCAGGCATAGCTCCGGAGAGCTATTACGGGGAAGCGTTAAAGAAGATTGCACAGTGGAAGGAAAAGTTCCCGAAAGCATACAGCCATTTTGAGGAAGAACTTATAAAGAGCGGCTGTAAAAGTATTGATATATTATGTGCTCAGCTTGAAAAAAATGATAAAAAGGCATTGGATTTGTTCTGCAAAATTTATCCAGCTGTAACTAACGGAAGTGAATTTAACCCGATAGTCATGTTAGAGACAGTGAGGTTATATGAGCAGATTAAGGCTGTTCTGTCGCACGATTACGGATATGCGGGAATATATATAATATTCGATGAATTCAGTAAGTATATAGAAGGTCATGAAAAAGAGACATTTTCAAGAGATATGAAAGTGTTACAGGACATGTGTGAGCTTGCGTACAGAGGCACGCAGGGGCGTATGTTCATAACTTTTGTGGCACATAAGAGCATCAAAGAGTACGGCGCTAAGTTGCCTGAGGATATGAGAAATGCGTTCAGAGGTGTCGAAGGAAGAATAAAGGAAGTGCTCTTTGTCGTATCATCGCAGAATAATTATGAGCTTATAGGTAATGTGTTAAAGAAGGATGAAGCTGAATTAAAGAGAATTCCGGGCATAGAAAGATATTATAAGAATGCAGTGGGCTCTTATAGGTTTTCGTGCTTTTCCGGCTTGTTTGATGAGGAAGATTTTAAGAAATATGTAGTGTGTGGCTGTTTTCCGCTTATGCCTCTTACCGCGTATATGCTCCTTCATATAAGTGAGAAGGTTGCACAGAATGAGAGAAGCATATTTACATATCTGTCCCACGATGAAAAGGGCAGCCTGTGCAGGATAATAGACGAATGTGATGCTGATGAAGCCGACTATGGCGTGACGGCTGACACAGTATATGACTATTTTAAGAACCTGTTCAGGGAGGAAGCTTCGGACACGATTGTCCACAATGAATGGCTGAAGGCTGAGTATGCTCTTTCAAAAACCGGCAATGAGCTTGAACAGAAGCTGATTAAGATTATTGCACTTATAAATATAATCGATATACCGGATGAATTGCCGGCTGATGTGCCACAGCTTGCAGGTGCGCTTAATCTTTCCGATGATGAGTGTAGACAGATTGTAAAAGCGCTTACGGATAAAAGAATTATAATATACCGCACAAGAAAGCATTCATACAGCTTTTATAATAATGTAGGTGTGGATATTCAGGGAGAGATTTCAAAGAGAGCCGCAAAGCTCTCAGCAGACACAGACCTCCTAGAGACACTTGGCATAATTTCCGAGTATGACTATGTCCTGCCTAAGAAATATAACCAAATTTATTCGATGACAAGATATTTTGAATATGTTTTCATGTCACCGGAGCAGATAGTTAAGCTTCCTTCTCCACAGCTTTTATTTGAGGAACACTTTTCAGACGGTAAAATCGTTGTGGTCATCTCTGAGCATGAGATAGATTATGCACAGCTTTCAGATAAGCTTAGGGATGACAGGGTCGTTGTTATTGTAACACATGGATTGTTTGACAAGAGCGACAGCATACGAAGGTATATTGCGGCAAAGACTCTCATAAATGATAAGGCATTTATTGAGGACAATGTTGTACTCGAAAAGGAGCTTATCAACTACTGTGATGATATCGCTTACGAGATTAACAGATACTTAGAATCAGCATACAATCCTGAGAATGGCTCATGTGCAGTATTTCATAATGGTGGGAACTATAATTCGGGCTTTAGAAACGGAATGACTTTTAATATGTTCCTAAGCAGCATAATGGAAGAATATTACAATAATTCTCCTATAGTGAACAATGAACTTATCAACAGACAGAACATATCCGCACAGAATAAGAAAGCGCGCAACAAGATTATTGATATGCTTCTTGAGAATGAAGACTGTACGGCATTCGAGAAGGGAACATCGCCGGAGTCAACTATTTACAGAGCTGTTCTGGTAAATACCGGTGTTCTTAGCGATGTGGAACTAGACAGAGGCTGTGACCTCATGATTTGTGAGATTGAGCGTTTTATCACAATGTGCGATAACAACAAATGCTCGTTCAAGCTCCTATATGACCGGCTTATGGGCAGCGGCTATGGTGTGAGAAAGGGAATTATTCCGATATATATCGCTCTGTGTATTTCAAGATTGCAGGATAAGCCTGTCATAAGCTTAAAAGACAGAGAAGTAAATATTGATGCCGTAATATTAGGCAATATAAATGACGCTCCGCAGAATTATTTTCTGTATGTGGAGCATGAGACAATAGAGAAACGCAATTATATTGAGGAGCTTATCAAGCTTTTTGAAATCAAGATAAAAGTGATGGGTACACCGCAGGACAGGGAAGTGCTTGATGGAATCTTAAGATGGTTCCGTTCTCTGCCTCAGGCTGTCTCGAATATGCATCATGTAGATATTGCTGACGGCATGGATAAGGCACTTAGAGGGTTGTGTGCTGCATTAAGGCATCAGGATTATAATCCGCATGAGTTCTTATTTAAGGAGCTTATAAGCGTATTAGAGGCGGAAGAGAATAATTATACGGACGCATTAAAGAGAATAAAATATCTGAAAGGATATATGGATGGGTATTTAGACATGCTTTCGGACAAAGTAGCCGGCATCATAAAGATGCGCTGCAATGCGGGCGTTAATGACAGCTTAAGAGCTGTGCTTGACGAGTATTATGCAGAGCACTGCACTAAGCTTAAAAAGCAGGTAAACAGAGGAAGAACATCCGCAATATTGTCATATATATCAAGTCTTTCGACCTATGAGGAAAAGGAGATTGCTGCAAAGCTTTCTAAGCTCGTCACGGATATATACATAGATGACTGGCGCGATGGAATGCTTGAGAAGTTCAAGGAAGGCTGGAATGAATTCTGCAATGAAGCTGAGAACAGCTTGCGAGATGATGCACAATTAAACAGCATTATCCTAAAAGGCGGAAGCGGGAGCCTGCTTGAGCGAAGCTATGAGGACATTGAGGACGACAGCACAAGCTATTTCCTAAAAAATGCTATAAAGGATGCACTTGACGAGTTCGGAGACAGTCTTGAGACAAATGAGAAGGTTGCAGTGCTTGCGAGAGTGCTTGCGGAGCTTGTTGCTGGAGAGAGCTGACACACGGATATTTAATATAATAAGTTTGGAGATTACAAATGAGCATGATTTATTTTGATAACGCAGCGACAACATTTCCGAAGCCGGAATATGTGTATGAGCAGATGGACATTGTAAACCGCAGTCTGGCATTTAATGCCGGACGTGGTTCATATGCTCTGGCGCAGCAGTCTGCCAACATAATCGACAATCTCAGGAAAGAATTACTTCGCATGATAAATGCGGCAAATGTAGCAGAGGTCGTACTGTCGCCCTCTGCTACATTTGCATTAAATCAGATAATTGGAGGACTTGGGATTAGGAAAGAGCATTACATATATGTATCGCCATATGAGCATAATGCAGTGGTGCGGACTATCTATAATCAGGGAATATTTAAAAATTTTAGAGAGGACGTTAATTGCGGAAATCATATCAGGATTATGCCTCTTGCGGAGGATGGAAGCATTGATGCAGAGAGGCTTTCCTATGAGTTTAGCATACATGCGCCGGCATTTGTATTTATGACACATGTGAGCAATGTCACAGGATATATACTGCCTGTAGAACAGATTGCAGTGGAAGCTAAGGAATATGGTGCGACAGTGGTTGTCGATGGCTCACAGGCACTTGGACTTGTGCCATTTGATATGGCACATTCTATGGTTGATTTCTATGTATTTGCAGGGCATAAGACACCATACGGACCATTTGGAGTAGGCGGTTTTTTCATAAGGCAAGGAAAAAAAATGGATTCCTTTGTTGCAGGCGGAACAGGAAGCGACTCGTTAAATGTGCATATGCCTGAGTCGGGAACTGGCAGATATGAACCTGCAAGCCCTAATGTGTTGGCGGCAGCAGGACTTCTCGCTGCGATTAAGAATGTTGACAATGCAGAGATAAAAAGACGCTTGGCTTTAGAGAAGGAACACACACGCTATATGGCAGACAGGCTTGGCAGCCTGCACAATGTGAAGCTGTATCTTCCGCCTGAGGACAGACATGTAGGAATTGCCGCATTCAATGTAAAAGGCTATAAGGCATCAGATGTAGGGATGATTCTTGATGCCGATTATGATATTGCGGTGAGAACAGGCTACCACTGCGCACCGCTCATACATGAATATCTTGACGACAAGGAATACTCCGGTGTTGTCAGAGCAAGCATAAGCATGTTCACTACAGTGGATGAGATAGATGCACTTGTAAGAGCGGTTGGGGAGATTTAGGAGGAAGATATGGATTTACGATTTGCAGAGATAAGAAATATAAGTCAATTATGCATGCCTAAGGATGGAAAGGAAAATGTACCTTTAAAAGTGGAGATTCCGTATTATCAGAGACCATATAAATGGGACAGAGACAGAATAAAGAGCCTGATAAAGGATTTTCATGACAACGAGGAAATGGATGATGAGAATGAGGAATATTTTGCGGGCTCGGTTGTCATGGTTACAGGTAAAGACGGCAGATTTGAAATAGTTGACGGACAGCAGAGAATTACCACACTTTTTTTGATGAATTACTTAAGATTTCTTATTATAAGGGGATATATAGATGAGCTGATTCATGGCAGAAAAACATACAAGCTTGCAAATGGGATGAATGAGCTGATAGATACTGCCATAAACATATTTGACGAAGATAAGGTCAAAAAGCTCAGAGAAATTGACGCTGTAATAAGTGATTATGTGGATAAAATTGAAGGGAAAAGCGCAGAGCAGGTTGATGAAAAGGAAGAATTATGGAATGTATTGACAAATTATTATCAATCAAGCCTTGGTCTTGTTGCAAGAAGTATTTCGGATGAGGAACATTATAGGACTGCATGTGTGGAAAAGAACAGAAGATTCTTATCGGATGTAAAGCTTGCACTTACATACAGCAGAAGCAGCTACAATGAAAGATTAAAGGAAGCTTTATCGAGGATGGTAATGAATTTCACGAATTTGACTATGCCCGGATTGGATAAAGTACCCTTTGACAAGAACTCAAGCAAAGAAAATTCTGTCACCGAGCAATATATGAATGCTATGGAAGCAATATATGATGAACTCTATGATACATATATTGTCGATAAGGGAATCGTTTTTGAAGAATATATTAAAAAGTTAAGTCAGGCTATCAAAAAAATATTAGAAAAAATTAAACTCTGCGTTGTCGTCACAGGAAAAGAGAAGGACGCTTACACATTATTTGAGGTGTTGAATGACAGAAATTTTCCTGTTGAAGATTTGGAGCTTATCAAAAACCTGTTTTATAAGTGGTATTGCCATCACACGGACGATGAATACAGCACGGATGAATATATTGAGCAGGCAGACAAGCTGTGGGTGGAAAAAATATTTCCTGATAAGGGGGCAAAGGAACGCTCTAAGCTTATTTCATATCTTGCGGCACAGTATTTTACCGCAGATAGCAGCTTAAAATATAATGACAACGAAAAGTACCGTGAAGCGATTGAGAGAAAATATTTAATCAACAACCCTGATTATGACGGAAAGGCATTGTTAAAGGATATTTACATATATGAGATGCTCGGCATTGTCTTAGATGAGTTTGATTTTGCATACAGGAATAAAACAGATATTGTCATAAAAACAGAGAGGGAAAATTCTAAATCCATTACTTACAAAGCATTAAATCTGTTAAATGCACTTACAATGTACGGTGTTATACCGGCAATTACCAATATCATTATCAAGAAATATTTGGACAAGCACCCGTTTGATAACATTGACAGCGATGAACTAATGACAAATTTCAGGTTATATGTCCGTGGGATAAAGGAAGATGGTGAAAATAACAATGATGAGTATGCACAGATACATAATGTAGCTTATGAGTTCTGGCGCTTTGCACTTCTTGCAAAGGATTCTAATAACCCAAGAAGCATAGCAAAAGATTACATTGAAAGAAATAATGTTGTCGAAACGGATTATATTTTAAAAGTGAGCAGCAGAAGCATTGATGCACTTAATGCGGAATTTAAAAAGTGGATTGATGAATGGAGATATGGCAATGAAAAGTCACAGTTAAAAGTAAAAGTATTGTTTATAAACTTGTTTTATTCTAATAAGGCAGGAAACACGCTTATTTTTAAAACTGGTACAAAATTCGGAAGCAACAATATCCAGTTAGATCATCTAGAGCCTGACAGGAAAAATAATTCGGCACTGGAAAGGTATTTTGAACCTTCAACCAATATTGCAAGGGAAAATTATACCGATGGACTCGGCAATTTCATGATTATGGATGGCAGCAGCAATAATGATAAGAGTGCGATGCCATTGCAGGATGCACTTGGAAAATCAGGACTTTATGATGAGATGAGCGGGCATTGGCTTATCCAGGAGATCCATGAGATTTTTGATGCTGCTGAATGTGGAATCGACAAGCATGTTGACAATGATATTGTATATAGAATACCGAATGAAGAGTTTTTTAACAGAAGAAAAAAGCGTTTGATAAGCTATTTTGGCGCAATTTTAAATAAAAGGCTGGATGATGACAGAGTGGAAATAAGAGAGCAATGATAAATTCTGAAAGGAGGCACTTAAGATGGCAGAGGCAGATGAAAAGCTTGTAAAATCGGTTATGTTTGAAATTCTTCACATTGAACGGCAGAATATCAGAAGCAAGGCAAAGACGGATATAAAGATGGTGGAGGAGATTGGAAAGGTTATTTGTGAAAATCTGAAATTGAGCAGATAGTGGCGAGGAGAAGGCACGAATGAAATTTAAAACATTAAAAATGAAGAATTTTATGCGCTACAAGGGTGTTAATGAAATTGAATTCAGCTGTGACAGTGAAAAAAATGTGACAGTGATATTGGGGGATAACACTGTAGGCAAGACTACTCTTGCACAGGCATTCCGCTGGTGCCTGTACGGAGCTATTTTGAAGGAGCGTGATAAGAAGGAGAGTGACTATCAGCTCCTTAACAATGATGTATTGTCAGGTCTTGACGCAAATAAGACTGCGACTGTGTTTGTTGAGATAACAGCGATGGACAGTGAAAGCTTATATACAATCCACAGAGAAGTTCAATATATGAGAGTGTATCCTAAGCTGTTAGCTAAAGAATCGTATAAAGTGCTGAAGGCATTTGTTGCGGACATTAACAGTCCCGATATAAGACGTGAAATTGAGCCGGGACCTAAATATGCTCTCATGAATGAGTTTATAAATGAGCTTTTTCCTAAGAATCTTTCGAATTATTTTTTGTTTGACGGCGAGCGTTGGAGTGATTTTGCGATAAATGGTGTGAAAGAAGACATCAAGGAATCTGTGCATATTCTCACCGGATTATCGGCATACCGCCTGGCAATGATGCATCTTAAGGATTCGGGGGATACTTCGGTTATTAAGAAATTTCGGAAAAATATCCAAGGTAAAGGCAATATATATGACGATTATGGAAGAGAACTGACAAGATTAGAACGAGAAATCGAGCAATGTAAGCATCAGCTTGAAAGCCTGGATGCGACAATCAGTCATTTTAGTAAGAAGAGCAGGGAAGTCGAGGTATATCTTGAAGCAAATAAAGATACGGAGGAGCTTCAGAAAGCTTACAAGCAGTATCAGAGTATACTTAGAGCGCAGAACGAAGGTTACATAGCTAATTTTAAAAATTTTGTAACAGAGTATGACCGGACTGCATACAGGGAGTTTGCAAGACCGCTCATAGAAGCTTCGCTTAAGATGGTGAAGTTGGTTGCAGGCGAGCGCCGTGATATCCCGCACATGAAGCAGGCAAGTATTGATTTTATAATAAGAAGCGGGCGTTGCATATGCGGTACGCCAATAACAAAAGGCTCGCATGAGCTTGAATGTCTGTTAGAACAGAGAAATTATCTTCCGCCGGCCGATATGGGTTCACTTCTTGGTGAATTCGAGAGGACAGCCGGGCGCTGGAACAGGACTGAGAATGAACTTAGTGAGACTGCAAAGCAGGTTGATGATTGTGCGAGAAACTATGAAGATACACTTATTCAGCTTCACAAGCTTGAGCAGAAGATAGAAGAGAATATCAATTTTGCAGAGAAGAGAAGTGAGCTTAGAAGATACAAGGACGAAGCGGACAGAGCAGCCCGCAAAAAGGGTGAGATAAGAGCTCTTATTGAATCTAAGCAAAACAGAATCCACAGTATAGAGCTTCAGATGCATAATCAGGAGCTTAAGAATGCCGAGAATGAGAAATGGCGCAGGAGAGTTGAGCTTGCCGAAGCTGTGTATAACAGAATCAGTGCAGATTTTTCAAAGGAAGAGAAAAAAATCTTTAATGAATTGAATGAGGAAATACAGGCTAATTTTCAAAAAATGTTCAATGCAAAGGATAAGAAAATACAGCTTACCGAGAACTATGAAATACAGATGTGTTATAACACAGGCGTTGGTTACAGAGAGGAGCGTAATCTTTCAGAAGGAGAGAAGGTAGCCAGAAATTTTGCTTTCATTGTAACTATAATGGATTACAGCCGCAGGAAGAAGCTTGAACGAAATGCGGGCAAGCATGAGGAGAACAGATTAAATGATGATGATACGCTTCCTATTGTACTTGATGGTCCATTTTCAAAATTAGGTGATGAGAATATTTCGCTTGTGGCAGGTGTGCTTCCGAAGGTTTCTGAGCAGGTGATTGTATTTATGCTCCGCAAGGACTGGGTACATACAGGTCTTGACAGATATGTCGGTGCAGAGTATTTGATTGATAAGAAGCCTGAGGAAGCATATGCATCGATTAGAAAGGTGGAGAGAGCATAGTGGCAGATTTTGAATTTTTCAAGAAAGAGTTCGAGTTTGAGGGCAAACACGCACGCATGGTGAGTGAGCTGTGGTCGAAAGATGATTATGAGCATACATATTTTAAGAGGGTTATTGATGTGTATGTTTTCGCAGCCATAATAGGCATAAGGCTTGACAGAAAAGCACCGAGAGATTATTCACCTGTCGAGACAAGGAGTATTCTCCCGGATCAGATGATTAAAGCTAAAGAAGACTTGGACTTTATAATGCAGATGATGATAATGTTAGAATCGGACTCCGATAAGACAGATGAGGAAAAGGTGCGGGAAGCGTTTAAGGGAGCACAGACAAAGGAAGAATATGACAGGCTTATGAAAAGCTTCAACGACTATGTCCGTGGCGGTGTTGAGGAGCTATACGAGAGACTCATTGAACAAAAGCCCGGCTCTGAGGGAAGATTCTATGATGAAAGAACGGCAAATCTTATGGGCTTATATGAGAGATTTGTGCCGAGGGAAGAGTGAAGCTGTAATATACATCAAAAAATAATAAAAAAATAGACAAATTTATAAATTGAGTCTTTACTTTTGTAAATATATGGGATATAATAGACTCACGTTATATCATACCAAGCGATAAACGGTTACAACAATAAGGTCCCGCCGTTGGCGGTGTACCTCAAAGCTCTAATCCCATCTAAAGTGAATACTTTAGGTGGGATTATCTATTTTATGCGGTTTTATGTGGTTAATAGCTATGAGTTAGAAATAATGGTTACCATGTGTGCTGCACAGTGAAAAAGTTAATTATTAAAGCGGACAGAATAATTATATCCAATCCCTTTTCAAAATGCATATGTATCGCTTGGGAGTAACTGTTTTGTTATTTTGATAAAAGGTTTTGGAGGAAAGGAATATTTATGGAGGAAATGATGAAGTTAAGCAAAGATGCGCAGGAGCTACCTAAGCCGACAGACCTGAATTACAGAATAGGTCTTGATATAGGTATAGCATCGGTTGGATGGGCTGTGCTGGAGAACAATAGCCATGGTGAACCGCTTAGAATTATTGATTTGGGAGTGAGAATTTTTGATGCCCCGGATAATACGGGGGAATTGCTTTCGGGTAAGCGTCGTGAAGCACGTTCTATGAGAAGGAGAATCAGAAGGCGCGGACACAGATTAGAGCGCATCAAGAAGCTTTTTCAGGCGGAAGGTCTTATCAACATAGAGGAGTTTGAAGCGCGTTATAAGAGGGCAGGACTGCCTGACGTGTATAGGTTAAGATATGAAGGACTTGACAGAAGGCTTGCCAATGATGAGCTGGCACAGGTTTTGCTACATATTGCAAAGCATAGAGGGTTTAAGTCAACGAGTAAGGCAGAAGAAGCTGAAAATGATAGTGATAATGCAAAGAAAAAAGAAAATGGAGCAATAAAAGAAAGTATAAGCAAAAATAAAAAGATTATGGAAGAAAAAGGATATAGAACAGTTGGGGAAATGCTATATCTTGATGAGAATTTCCGCACAGAATGTCCTTGGACTGAGGAAGGCTATATACTCACACCGCGCAATAAATCAGGAGATTATAAGCACACTGTTTTAAGAGATATGCTTGCCGATGAAGTAAGAAGCTTATTTGATGCGCAGAGAAGCATGGGTAATATGAATGCTTCGGAAGAACTTGAAAATGCTTATCTCGATATTATGTTAAGCCAGCGCTCATTTGATATGGGACCCGGTGCGCCGAGTAAATATGCTATGGAAGGTTTCGAAGACAGAGTAGGATTATGCACATTTGAAGGTAAGAACGGAGAGAAGCGTGCACCAAAGGCGGCGTACACTTCAGAACTTTTCGTCGCATTAGAGAAGATAAATCATACTAAGATTGTAAGTAATGATGGAAGTACCAGATTTTTTACACAGGATGAACGAGATACAATAATTTCGCTTATCCACAGACAGCAGTCAGTAAAGTATATAACAGTGCGTAAAGCGATTGGACTTGCGGAGGGAGAAAGATTTTACAATCTTAATTACAGCCAGAAAGCAGGCAGCAAAAAGTCTGCTGAGGATACAGATTTTGTCAAGCTGGAAAATTACCATAAAATACGAAAAGCTCTGAATGATGATGTGGTATCAGATCACCTAGGGCAGGAAAAGATACAGCTATATGACAGTATAGCTGCCATACTTACATTGTTTAAAAATGATGACAGCAGAATAAGCAGGCTGGAAAAGTTAGGTATTGCACCGGAGTGTTATGATGCTTTGCTTGAAATGTCACCTAATAAGTTTCATAATCTTTCACTAAAAGCGATGGGTAAGATAATTCCATTTTTGCTTAAGGGTAATACATACGACAAGGCATGTGTGCTTGCCGGATATGATTTTAAGGCGGAAAACAGCAGTGAAAAATCTGTTTTATTAAAGGGCAGAAACATAACAGATATAGTAAATGATATCACTAACCCTGTTGTAAGGCGCTCCGTATCACAGACTATCAAGGTTATAAACGCGATTATACTTGAATATGGCAGCCCGCAGGCGGTGAATATTGAGCTTGCAAGAGAAATGTCAAAGAATTTTGATGAGAGAAAAAAGCTCAAGTCGGATATGGAGTCAAGAGAGAAGGAGAACGATAAATTCCTAAAGCGTGTAAGGGAATTAAAATCCAATCCTACAGGTCAGGATATAGTAAAATACCGTCTCTGGGAGGAACAGGGAGGAATCTGTCTTTACTCAGGAGAGAAGATAGATATAAATGACCTTTTTTCACAGGGAGGAGGCTATGATGTTGACCATATTTTGCCATACAGCATTACTTTTGACGATTCATACCGCAATAAGGTGCTTGTAAAAGCTTCTGAGAACAGGCAGAAGGGAAACAGGACTCCTTATGAATATATTATGTCTGACAAAGGTGTTGATGCATGGAACAGATACGAAACATTGATAAAAAACACCGTTAAAGACTATAAAAAGAAGCTTAAATTATTAAAGAAACACATTACTGACGATGAGAAGGCAGAGTTTAAGGAGAGAAATCTCACAGACACAAAATATATTACACGAATTATCTATAATATGATACGACAGAATCTTGTCTTAAAGCCATATCTTAATCTTGAAAGAGAGAGAAAAAAGCAGGTTGTGGCTGTCAATGGAGCTATAACACATTACCTTAGCAAGAGATGGGGACTTGAGAGTAAGGATAGGCGTACCGACACGCATCATGCACAGGATGCTGTTGTAATAGCATGTACAACGGATGGAATGATTAATAAGATATCGCGCTACTCAAAAGGCCGGGAATTATACTATTCAAGAGGATTTAAGTTCGTTGATGAGGAAACAGGAGAAATCCTAAATCGTGACAGCTTTTCACGCGAAGAGTGGGATGAAAAGTATGGTGTGCGTATTCCTCTTCCGTGGGAGCATTTTAGAGATGAACTTGATATTCGTATGTCACGATATCATGGAGTAGTCGAGAATGCAATTTCAGAGGCATCACCAAGAGAATTTATCTTGTCACATAGAGATGTATATAATTGGATTGATTATCCGGAATGGATGTTTGTTAAAGGAAGACCTGGACGCAGAGGTGTTCTTGATGGAATATTTGTCTCAAGAATGCCTAACCATAAGGTGAGCGGACAGGCACATGAGGAGACGATACGTTCGGCGAAGTATTATGAGGATGGCGGAAGTGTCTTTGAGACCGGAGGTTATGTTGTAACCAAGAAGTCTATTCAGGATATCAAGCTCAAAGATGGAGAAATCAAAGAATTTTTCAATCCGGACAGCGACAGGCTGCTCTATGAAGCTTTAGTTGACAGGCTTAATCAGTATGGTAATGACCCTAAAAAGGCATTTGCCGAGCCATTTTACAAACCAAAGTCGGACGGTACACCGGGACCGATTGTCAAGAAAATCAAGGTATTCGAAAAGCAGACTTCAGGTGTTATTGTCAGAGACGGAAATGGCATTGCCGCAAATGGTTCTATGGTGAGAATTGACGTATTCTGCGAGCAGGATAAGGGAAAGAAAAAATATTATTTTGTTCCGATTTATACGGCGGATGTTGTTAAGAAGAGATTGCCGAATAGAGCGGCGACAGCTAATAAGATGTTATCTGAGTGGCGTGTGATGAATGAAGAGAATTTTATATTCAGCCTTTATTCTAGGGATTTGGTTTATATTGAGAGTGATAAGGGTGTTGTTTCGAAAAAAGTTGATGGACAAACAATACGAGTACATAATTTATATTCATATTTTATGGGTGCTAATACTGCCACGGCAAGTATATCTGGTAAATTTCATGATAGTAGTGCCACATATGAAAGTCTTGGTATTCAAGGACTTAAAGATTTGCGAAAGTGCAACGTAGATGTGCTTGGAAATATATCTTTCGTAAAAAAAGAGAAGCGCATGCCATTTAACTAAATCGAGGTAAAATGTATGGGATATCGTAACATTAAGATTGAAAGCTCCATAGGCTTACATATAAAAAATTCACAGCTAATCATTGGCGATAAAGGAGTAAGCTTTCCGCTTGAAGATATTAATTGTGTTCTTATAGAGAATCAGTCCGTTACGGTATCTTCATACATGCTTCAGGAGTTTGCAAAAAATGAGATTGCATTGTATGTGTGTGATGAAAAACATCTCCCGAACGCAGTTCTTTTGCCATTAGTAAAGCACAGCAGGCATTTTAAGATGCTTACAAGACAGATTGAAGTTGGAAAGCCGCTTATCAAGAGGCTATGGCAGCAGATTATTGTGTGCAAGATAAAAAATCAGGCATTGTGTCTAAAAGAAATGGGATTAGACGGTTATGATAAGCTCCTAGCAATGACAAAAGAGGTTCAATCCGGAGATAAAACCCATGTCGAAGCAAAAGCAGCAGCGTACTATTTTCGTGCTCTGTACGGCGATGAGTTTACCAGAGATAATGAGTGTATAATAAATTCGGCAATGAATTATGCATATGCGATAATAAGAGGTTTGATTGCAAGGTCGATTGTGTGCTATGGTCTGGAACCTTCGCTTGGAATGTTTCATCATAGCGAACTGAACAGCTTTAATCTGGCAGATGACCTTATTGAGGTATTCAGACCATTGGTTGATTTGTATGTGGCGAGTCATTTTGATATAGCTGAAGTTGACTCTGACCTGACTCCTCAGATAAAAAGAGATTTATTCAATATTATTAATTACGATATGTCTGTGAAAGGGGATAAGCGCATTATAAGCAACTGTATTGATATGCTTGTATACAGTTATAGCGGAGCTATACAAGGAAACAGGACAGACCTTGAGCTTCCCGAATTAATACCGTTGCAGGTGCATAGCTATGAATAAGTTTATGAGATTGATGGTATTTTTTGATTTGCCTGTTGTAAAAGATAAAGACAGAAAAGCAGCGGCTAAATTTCGCAGATTTCTTTTGAAGGATGGATATGTCATGGTTCAATGGTCTGTGTATTCGCGGCTTTGCAATGGTGCCGACTCAATACAAATGCATAAGCAGCGCTTGAAACAAAATTTACCGCAAAAAGGCTCTGTGCGCTGCCTTGTCTTGTCAGAAAAGCAGTATTCGTCCATTGATATTCTTCTTGGAACATCGACATTTCACGATATGGACGAATCCACGGATTTGATAAATATTTTTTGAAAAAAGAATAATATTGCTTACAAAAAAGAGACTTTTGCCATCTTTTTTTACATGAAAAATCCCCGTGAAAGTAATAAACACGGGGATTTTTCGTTCCCTATTATACCATACCAAGCGATAACTGGGAACAACAACAGTAAATAATAATATGTTTAACTCTGTAATATTATACCATACCAAGCGATAACTGGGAACAACAACGCACGGGTGTAGCCACAGCTTATAAGCCAGATTATACCATACCAAGCGATAACTGGGAACAACAACAACGAAGAAAATAGAATAATCGAGCTTGAAATTATACCATACCAAGCGATAACTGGGAACAACAACTCTCACCGAGCGAAGTCTTGTATATCTGATATTATACCATACCAAGCGATAACTGGGAACAACAACATGTCCTATTGTTTCTAATGCTCCGCAAAGATTATACCATACCAAGCGATAACTGGGAACAACAACTTACTAAGCTCATGGCGAAGAACGGTGTCGATTATACCATACCAAGCGATAACTGGGAACAACAACCCATGTGCCTTTTTTCTTCGGTCTGCCCTCATTATACCATACCAAGCGATAACTGGGAACAACAACCCTCTGCCATGTCTGGGAAACCATCTTCTATTATACCATACCAAGCGATAACTGGGAACAACAACTGATTATGTTCCCGTGGCTCATGGATATAATTATACCATACCAAGCGATAACTGGGAACAACAACCCTCTTTAACTCTGGTATAAGTTCTTTTAATTATACCATACCAAGCGATAACTGGGAACAACAACGATATATCTTCCTCGGCTTCAAATCCAAAAATTATACCATACCAAGCGATAACTGGGAACAACAACTCTTCAACTTTATCTTTTGTGATATAAGAATTATACCATACCAAGCGATAACTGGGAACAACAACAAGGCATTGTTCCAGACGAGAGGGAACGCAATTATACCATACCAAGCGATAACTGGGAACAACAACTTCAAACTTATCTTTACTCATGGTACGGTTATTATACCATACCAAGCGATAACTGGGAACAACTACAATCGAACAGTGATATTACATGAGCCTTTTATTATACCATACCAAGCGATAACTGGGAACAACAACTTCTGTCAAATAGTACATTGCGCATTCATCATTATACCATACCAAGCGATAACTGGGAACAACAACATTTTATTTTTGTGATAAATGGAATTACCGCACATAGACCGTCGGCTAAAGACTATTTTTATAAAATAGGTTGGATTTACTGAAGACCATTAAGCCAGCCGGAGAACTGTTCAAGAACATTTGTATATAATTCATTGTCAGAGGCGTTGTCCAAATCCTTCATTTTAGAGAAGCCGGTATTATCATGGGTTCTTCCGGACATATCATCTAGGGCAATAAGGTATTTGAACTGCTCATTACCGATACCTATGAATTGAATAAATATATTCATATTAGAAGATTTCTTGATAATCTTATCAGCTGCAGGCTTGTCGGCGTTTTCGCCATCGGTGATGAAAAGAATAAATGTTGGGTCTCCGTCATCAAATAAAGCCTTCGTTGTAACCGTCTTTGCACCAAATCCGAGGAAGCCGCCTTTTTTGTATGAGCTGCCTTCGATAATAGCTTTGAGAACAGGAGCGTAGCAAGTGCCGCCCATAGAATAACCGGAAGTGTTGACAATATTCTTTACATAATTTTCATAATTGGTAAGATTAAGGTCGGGAAGCTTGCGGTAATCGTTCTGAAAAAGATAAACATCAATAGAACCATTATCGTCAAATGTTAATCCGAGTGGTACAAGGCGGTTAATAGTCTTTTGAACGGTACCATTAGAATATAAGTTAGTCATAGAACCGCTGTAATCCAAGACAACCACAACCTTTGCACTTGTTGAGCCTAAATCGACACCGCTTTTTTTGCTTAAATCAACCACACATTTTGATAAGCTTACAACATGCTTTTCGAGGTTTACCTTATCTTTTGAGAGACAGATTTTGCCCATCATCTCCTGTGCAAGCTCTTCCTCATTTTTTCGTAACTGTACATATATATTTACTTATTATAACATATAAAAAAGTGACTTTGTGCAAAAAAATTTAAAGTATTCTGACAGATTTTTATTTTGTAAGCATTAAAGCTTATTAGAGTCATAAAATTCATGCGGAGGATAGCTCAATCAGTTACTTTGCATATGAAATTTAATTCTAATCATTGACTGGATCAAAGGAGTTGTATACAATTATATAAACGCAGGCATTTTATAATAAACGAGAAACGATGGGTGAACTTTTCTGTCCGGTGTCTGGTACGAGCAGGTATCGGATAGAGGTGCGAAGCATCGGTTTTTTATGAACAGGAAGCGAGAGTGGATTGTGAATATCTGATATAAAATACTTTGCGTCAGGAATATAAGAAAGTTAAAATATCATAAACTATGATGGAGGAGATAGCAGCCATGAAAAAGATAAGGTTGACCTACAATGCACCGGTAACACTCACTTTTGTTTTGTTATGTTTTGTTGCGACATTGCTTAACTATATAACGCAGGGAGCAAGCAATGTTCTGCTGTTCATGACTTATCATTCGTCACTTACAAATCCGCTGACGTATCTGAGATTCTTTACACATGTGCTTGGACATAGCGGATGGATACATTTTATCGGGAATGCATCGTATCTGCTGTTGCTTGGACCTATGCTTGAGGAGAAGCATGGCGGGGACAATATTTTAAAGATTATTATTGTTACAGCACTTGTTACAGGCATTATCAATTACATATTTTTCCCAAGAGTTGCCCTCTGCGGTGCAAGCGGTGTAGTATTCGCATTTATACTGCTCACATCGTTTACGAGCTTCAGGGAAGGTGAAATTCCGATAAGCTTTGTGCTTGTCGCATTGATTTATTTGGGGCAGCAGGTATATGATGGTATCTTTTTGAATGATAATATATCAAATATGGCACATATTGCGGGCGGTATAGTTGGCTCAATAACCGGATATAAGTTCAATAAGAGAAGATGAATTCTAAAAAAAATGTGAATTATGAGTAATAACAATGTAAATTTCTTGAAAAACGAAAAATTCTGTATTACAATTAAACCATATGTATAAAAGAATAAAAGAAACGAGGACGTGGTTATGGATGCTGTATCGGTGACGTTATTATTTCTGGGATTGTTTAGCGGTGTTGCACTTTTTTTGTATGGCATGAGTGTGATGGGAGACGGTCTTAAGAAAGTTGCGGGAAATAAGCTTGAGACGCTTTTGTATGGGCTGACAAGTACTCCGCTTAAGGGAATTTTGTTGGGAGCGGGGGTTACAGCTATTATACAGTCATCCTCGGCAACATCTGTTATGGTAGTCGGTTTCGTTAATTCCGGTATGATGAAGGTTGTTCAGGGAATCGGTATTATAATGGGTGCTAATATAGGAACGAGTATTACCGGATGGATTTTATGTCTGTCTGATATTCAGGGAGCAGAGGGAGTTGCGGCATTATTGTCTTCGTCAAGTATCGCTGCGATTGTTGCGATTGTGGGTCTTTTAGTCAGAAATCTTTCTAAGAAAGAGACTCACAAGGCAGTTGGTGATATTTTGTTTGGATTTACAATTCTTATGATTGGTATGTCTACGATGAAGGAAGCTATGGCTCCGCTTCAGAATAATTCATTTTTCATGGGAATGCTTACGAAGTTTTCCAATCCTTTTCTTGGAATCCTTCTGGGTATTGTTATTACTGCTGTTTTACAGAGCGCATCGGCTTCCGTAGGTATCTTGCAGTCGGTTGCCATGTCAGGATATCTTCCTTTTTCTGCGGCACTTCCTATAGTTATGGGTATTGGTGTAGGTGCAGCGTGTCCGGTTCTTATGAGTGGTATGAGCTCTAATAAGAATGGAAAGAGAACGGCATTGGTATATCTTTTTAATGATTTAGCCGGTATGCTTATATGCGGGACAATCTTTTATATAGTGCAGGCCATTGTGACACATGGTGGCCAGTTTGCATTTATGGATGTCGAGATGAAGTCGATATCTATAGCACTCTTGAATACGATTTACAGAACGCTCACTATTATCATTCTCGCACCGTTTATCAAGCAGATTAATAAGCTGATGTTCTGGATAATTAGGGATACACCGGATGATGTTGAGGATCAGGCGGATTTCGATTTGCTTGAAGAACGTTTCTTAAGAAATCCTGAGCTTGCTCTCTCACAGGTCGGAACTGTCATGAATGGAATGGCAAGAAAGGCGCAGAAGAATGTAATGAGGGCATTTGACCTCATGGATAATTATTCTGTCGAGAAATACAATCTGATTCAGGAGAAGGAAAATGTAATAGATAAGTATGAAGATAAGCTCGATACATATATGATGAAGATTACAGCGATAGGGCTTAATAAGAATCAGACTGTACAGAATTCAAAATATCTGCATACAGTCAGCGATTTTGAGCGAATTGCCGACCACGCCTGCGGAATATCAAGGGCGGCGAAGGAGATTGTAGAGAAAAAGATTAAATTTTCAGATGATGCAAAGAGAGAGCTTGAGATACTCTACAGTGCAGTCAAGGAAGAACTTGATATGACTGTAAAATCTTTCACTGAGGATGATATCGATTTGGCACGGCAGGTTGAACCACTTAGAATAACTGTTCGCATGCTGTGTGCGGAGCTTAAGAGAAATCATATTGTGAGACTCCAGAGTGGTAATTGCGATGCGATAAATGGCTTTGTTTTTAATGACCTGTTAACAAATTTAGAGCGTATTGTTGCCCATTGTTCTAATATAGCGGTAGCTATGATGGAATTTGAGTCGGATGATTTTAACACTCATCAGTATCTCAAGGATATGAGAAACTCGGAAGGCTCAGGCATAGCTAAGGATGTAAATTATTACTCCGATAAATATTCCGTTGAGAAGTCTGGACAAGGCAAATAATTGTGGTGTAATATAATCACTGTGCAGAAATGTACGGTGATTTTTTTATAAAAACACCCCATCCACAAGCATTTCCTGTGAGATGGGGTGTCTTCTGCAATACTTATTTAATTTTTGTTGCGATTAAGACGTGTGAACTCACGGGCGATTAGCAGAATGGATTCATTATATTCGAGTGGAAGAGTTGCCATCATTGAAACAACATCCTTTTGCATATCGTTCTCGGTGTCGTTTCCAAATACAATAGTATCCAGGGAAACTTGAAGACCTTTTGATAACTTGACTAGGGTATCCACGGACATAGATTTGCGTCCGTTCTCGATTTCTGATAAGAATGTGACAGATATTCCGATTTTGTCTGCGAGCTCCTGTTGTGTCATGTTTATAGAGCGTCTTAGCTGGTAAATCTTATTGCCTATGATACGGTTAGTATCATGGGATGTACAATTCATATAAAACCTCCTATGTATTATTTATTGTTAAAGTAAAATTTAACTATAAATACAAAATACCAAAAAATGGAAAATATTAAAATTAACACAAGTTTATAATTTGTTCATTTGAAGTTGAATCGTGTTTGCTGTAGGAGTAATATTTTATTATCAAGGAGAGAGAATATGAAAATAGAAGAAAAAGACATATTGGGTTTTAATTTTTTTCAATATGGAAGTCCTTATATTGGTGAGTGTGGCGGAATGCATTTCAGGATTGCGAGAAATCCGCTTGAAAATGTTGTATTCAATCATGACCCGCACAAAAATGACAATGCTATGTTTGACGTGACTATTTGGAGAGGACCATTTAATTATGATACGACAAGGCAGAAGAAAACCACTGTGCAGTTTCCGTTTACTGAGGATGGCAGAGTACAGTCGATGAAGTGGCTTAATGAAAAGTATAAAGAGCGTGTCGATTATTGGGCGGAAGGAATACCGCTTTTTCCAAGATACAGCAGCGACCCTGACAGTGAGGACGAGGTTGAGGTCGATGAAAATTTGACAGATACAGCGTCAGAGTGATGGATGGAGCGGTGTCAAAGTCTGTAATTATTCAGGAAATCGAGAGCAGCGTTAGAAAGAGGAAGGTTAGAATTAACGCAATAACTGACCTCTCTTTTTTTTATTTCGAGGTTAGGCGGAGTAACCTCCATAAGTGCGCCGGATTCTAATTCGGATTTAACAAACTCGCGTATGACACATCCGATTCCGAGTCCTGTTTTGGCAAATTCGATGAGCAGATCCATGCTTCCGATTTCCATAAGAGTTGTCTGTGAGAGAATGCTGTCGTTGAGATATGAGTCAACATAGGTACGCGTTACATTATCTCTTGTTAGCAGCATAAGATTGGCTCCGTGGAACAGATTGCTCATAGTAGTGTTCTCTCTGAGAAGCAGATTTTTTATGTAGCCGGGTGATGCGACAAAGGTATCCTGAATGGAGCCTGCGCTGTATAATTTCAGACCTTTTTGGTAGTCGGGAGTTGCTATAAGGCCTATGTCGATATCGCGGTTGTCAATAAGTGCTTTGGTGTGTATTGATGACTGACAGTTGATTGAGATACTTATATGAGGATTCTTTCGTACATATTTTTGAAGTTTGGGCAGCAGAATATATTTGCATAGTGTGTTGCTTGCACCGAAGCGTATTCTGCCGACACCGAGCTCTTTTCTTGAGTTTAGGAGCTGTTCGCCGATATTAATCTCATTGATGGCATTAAAGACATGTGAATACAGCAGTTCGCCATCGTCTGTCAGCTGGACACCTTTTGAGCTTCTGAAAAAAAGGGCTGTGCCGAGTTCGTTTTCAAGCTGCTTGATGGCTTTGCTGATTGCAGGCTGACTTATAAAAAGTCTTTTTGAGGAAGCCGACAGGCTTTTAGTCTGTGCAACGGCGAGAAAAATATTGTAGAGATTGAGAGTTACATGATTGGGTGAACTTTTTTCGTTATTGTTACTCATAAAACGATTCCTTTCATAAGAGCGTAGGTTTATATATCAATGTATAACTATAAGTTATAGCAAGTATAAATAATATGTATTATTAGAATAGCAAAAAATGTGATATTATTCAAGCAGTAACCTTGATAATCCGGTACGAAATAGCCGGATACAGGAAAAGAAATGGGGAATTATTATGGGTATGACGATGACACAGAAGATTCTTGCAGCACATGCAGGTCTTCCTTATGTTGAGGCAGGACAGCTTATTGAGGCGGATCTTGACCTTGTTCTTGGAAATGATATCACATCTCCGGTAGCAATCCATGAGATGGATAAGATGAAGAAAAGCGGAGTCTTTGATAAGGATAAGATAGCTCTTGTTCCTGACCACTTTGTGCCGAATAAGGATATCAAGTCGGCAGAGCATTGTAAGTGCGTCAGAGAGTTTGCAAAGAAAAATGAGATTACCAATTATTTTGAAGTCGGACAGATGGGAATTGAGCATGCACTTCTTCCTGAGAAAGGTCTTACTGTTGCAGGCGATGTTGTAATCGGAGCTGATTCACATACCTGTACATACGGTGCGCTCGGCGCATTTTCCACAGGTGTAGGTTCGACTGATATGGCAGCAGGAATGGCAACGGGCAAGGCATGGTTTAAGGTTCCTTCCGCTATCAAATTCGTTCTGACAGGTAAGCCTTCTAAGTGGGTGAGCGGCAAGGATGTAATTTTACATATTATAGGAATGATTGGTGTTGACGGAGCTCTTTATAAGTCCATGGAGTTCGTCGGTGACGGAATAAAGAACCTTTCGATGGACGATAGATTTACTATTGCCAACATGGCTATAGAGGCAGGAGGCAAGAATGGAATATTCCCTGTAGATGATATTGCGGAAGCATATATGAGAGAGCATTCAACAAAGAAATATACAATATATGAAGCTGACGAGGATGCGGTGTATGATGAGACATATACGATTGACCTCGCTGAACTCAAGCCTACAGTCGCATTTCCGCATCTTCCTGAGAACACACATACAGTAGATGAGGCAGGAGAAGTGAAGATTGACCAGGTTGTAATCGGTTCATGCACTAACGGACGATTGGATGACCTGCGTATTGCAGCGGAAGTTCTTGAAGGAAGAAAAGTGGCGCAGGGACTTCGTGTTATAATAATACCTGCTACTCAGGCAATCTATCTTCAGGCAATGGAGGAAGGGCTTTTAAAGACATTTATAGAGGCGGGAGCTGTTGTCAGCACACCTACATGTGGTCCGTGTCTTGGAGGCTATATGGGTATTCTTGCTGAAGGAGAGCGCTGCGTATCGACAACTAACCGTAATTTTGTCGGACGTATGGGACATGTCAGGTCAGAGGTATATCTTGCAAGTCCGGCAGTTGCAGCAGCAAGTGCAGTGACAGGAAAGATAAGCCAGCCGTCAGAGCTTGGATTGTAGAAACTGATAATAGAAATGAGGATTAGTATATGAAAGCATCAGGAAAAGTATTTAAATTTGGAGATAATGTTGATACAGATGTAATTATACCTGCAAGATACCTGAATTCATCGGACCCTGCTGAGTTGGCAGCACATTGCATGGAGGATATAGACAAAGATTTTGTAAATAAGGTGCATAAGGGCGATATTATTGTCGCTGACAAGAATTTTGGCTGTGGCTCATCAAGAGAGCATGCTCCTATAGCAATCAAGGCGGCTGGAGTAAGCTGTGTTATTGCGGAGACATTTGCAAGAATTTTTTACCGCAACGCTATAAATATAGGTCTGCCTATCATTGAGTGCGCTGAAGCAAGCCGTGATATTGAGGATGGCGACCAGGTTGATATTGATTTTGACAGCGGTATTATCACAAATGTAACTAAAGGAAAGCAGTACAAGGGCCAGGCATTTCCGGAGTTCATGCAGAAGCTTATAGCAGCAGGCGGACTTATAAATTACATTAACAATAAGTAGAAACATATTTTCGGAAATGTTTTGACAGCTTTATGCTATTGTAGAGCTTGGCATATTCGATTGCAGATATGTTTTCAATATAATTTTCCGGATATGCGGTAGTACAGCCTTTGTCGCGAAGCATTGCCACAGCCTTGTTGTAGGCTATGGCAGCTTCGTTTTCTGAGCTGTATCTTCCTATTATATAGTTTCCATTGATATGGATGCGGGAACGGTAGCTTATGCGGCCGTTCTTTTTTATTGCTTCGACACCGTAGTAGCGGTTGATTATGCGGATGTTGTGATAGCGGTAGTCATGGTCGTCTCCGTTTATAAATTCATAATCCCTGTTCTTTACAGCATGGCTTCGTATGCCATAGCGTGAGAGAATATTAATCTGCATTCCATAGTCCGCGACAAAAAGATAGCCCTGTCTTTTCATTATCGAATGGTTGGAAAAGTAGAAGAGGTCATCAACATCAAATTTAAGTATTTCATTCTCGGAAATGTAATAGTTAAAGTGTGTTTTTACCATATATATAGGTGTCTTTATGTATATGCCATTGTCGCGGAAATTTAACAGGCTTATATATTTGTCAAATGAGAGAATTTGACAGTATGTATGATAGTTGTCTAAGGTACATTTATATATAGAAGAAACAGCTGATGAAACTGACATATTGTTATCCTGTGAGGAGCCTGTAACTGCGAGCGCTTCAAGGTATGCGCCGGATGCTTCCTCCTCGGTTTTAAAGCTTCCAAGGCTTATATGTTTGTTTTTGTATGTTATAGAAGAGCGGTAATATATTGTGCCGTCTTTTTTTTGTGCTTTAAATGCTCCCGGAAGTGACATGATGTTCCTGCTTTCGTATTATTTTATTATCGTGTGGTTTTGCGAATGTATTGAATATAAATAGTTACTGTTTATTATATATTTTTTTTACGATACTTTCAATTTTTATCTGTTATATGAGAGAAAATTATAAGAGAAAACCTATTACTGTTAGTTAATGGTATAACCTTTTTGCCCGGTATTTTGTACAAAAAAGTAACGGATAGAGATGCGGAGGATTTTTTATGGGCAGGATGCGAAAGCGGATTGGGAATATAATCGACTAAGCTGGTATGGGATTCAGCGTTAATGTATTGAAAGTCTTAACTGCCTGTATAATATCCACATAAGTGTATACACATTTAAATTGGAGGTCCAATTAAAATGGACATTACTTTAAAAGATAAAAATGTAAGAGGTTACATTTTTGCGGCAGACATCTCGGTTTATGAGACAAAAACTAATATTTCCCCCACTTAAATGCTTAAAAAATAGAAAAAATAGTATTGTTTTCTCCACTTTCAGAAAAACAATTTCGGTGAAAACACGGTAATAATATATTTGCTTTTTTAGCATAAGAAAATTTCAAGTGTCAAATTAAACAAATTTTATGTATATTTTAGGACATACTTGGATATAATGCTGATGAAAAATGTTACAAAAATGTTACGAAAGACGTTTTTCACAAAAAAAAGTGATTCGATTGACAAAATCGGATTCGTAAATATAATTGCAACAAGAACGAAAAAACATTGATTTGAAATGAGAGGTTTGAAGATGAAGAATATTTTTTCGCTCTTTAATGGTGTTTTTAGTTTCTTCAAAACCATTACTAAGAGTATGTACAGAAGGTGTGCTATCATTGCATCAGGTTCGGCTGTGCTTGCAGTTGTCTGCCTGAACTCCACATGCTATGGTGGTGGCGGAAAGAACAATGTTGTCTCATCGCATGCGGATACCGGACAGGTTGCCGTTGAGGATGACGAGACGGACGATGACACCGATGAAGAGAAAGCAGTATTCACATCGCTAATCAATGACACAGAGCAGGAAATACAGATATATGCTGCTCCACTTATGAATATGGATATTGAGAAAAATCTTTTGAAATATTCCTGTGTCTATGCGGATGTGAATTATCGAACACAGAAGGCACAATCGGATGAGGTGCTTGTGAGCGCTGACTATATAAGTCCGATTATTGCTGTTACGGATGAAGAGTATAATAATCTTGTCCGTATTGTTGAAGCGGAAGCGACAGGGCTTGACATCAAGGCAAAGATTTTAGTTGCGAATGTCGTTATCAACAGAGTATTTTCAAATGATTTTCCCGATAATGTGACAGATGTTATTTTTCAGGAAAACGGAGCACAGTTCCAGCCTGTGATGGATGGAAGATATTATTCCGTAGAACTTACGGATACATCCTATGAAGCGGTTGACAGAGCGCTTATCGGAGAGGACTATTCAGAAGGAGCACTTTTCTTTGCAGCAAGTGCGTCAGCAGGAAATGGCAGCTGGTTTGCAATACATCTTAAACGTCTGTTTGAGTATAACGGACATGTATTTTTCGGATATTACTAAAATGCATATGATTTCTAATACTTTTTGGTATTATTGAAGAATTTACTTGTTTAATGAAATAAAGTGTGATAAAATTGGCGGTAAGTATTTAGGCTTATCGCCTTTTTGTTCATATAACTACTATAAAATCTGTTGGAGGACGCTATGGAATTATTTTATAAAAGTACTAGGGATGACAGTGTTAGAGTGACAGCCTCGAAGGCTATTCTTAAGGGTCTTGCCGATGATGGCGGTCTTTTTGTTCCGGAGAGCATACCGGCTCTTGATAAGAGCTTAGAAGAGCTTTCTAAGATGAGTTACGGCGAAGTCGCATATGAAGTAATGAAGCTTTTTTTCACAGATTTTACAGAGGAAGAGCTTAAAAAGTGTATAGCAAATGCCTACGATTCAAAATTCGATACAGCAGAGATTGCACCTCTTGTCAAGGCTGATGGAGCATATTTTCTTGAGCTGTTCCATGGTGCTACTATCGCATTTAAGGATATGGCACTCTCAATTCTTCCTCACCTTATGACAACATCAGCGAGAAAGAATGACATTAAGAATGATATCGTTATTCTCACTGCGACATCAGGAGACACAGGCAAGGCTGCTCTTGCAGGCTTTGCAGGCGTAGAAGGAACCAAGATTATTGTATTTTATCCTAAGGATGGTGTAAGCCCTATTCAGGAAAAGCAGATGGTCACACAGAAGGGTGACAATACTTATGTCGTTGCAATCAAAGGCAACTTTGACGATGCACAGACAGGAGTGAAGAATATTTTCGGCAACAAGGAACTTGCAAAGGAGCTTGATGCTGCCGGATACCAGTTCTCATCGGCTAATTCAATCAATATCGGAAGACTTGTGCCGCAGATTGTATATTACATATATTCATATGTTAAGCTTCTTGCCAATGAAGAGCTTGCAGATGGAGAGAAGATTAATGTTGTTGTTCCTACAGGAAATTTCGGAAATATTTTAGCCGCTTTTTATGCTAAGAATATGGGACTTCCGATTGCCAAGCTTGTATGTGCTTCAAATGAGAATAAAGTTTTATATGATTTCTTCTCGACAGGAGTATACGACAGGAACAGAGAATTTAAGCTCACAAGCTCACCGTCAATGGATATCCTTATTTCAAGCAACCTTGAGAGACTTATATATCGCATTGCCGGTGGTTCGGCTAAAGAGAACAGCACTCTTATGGCGCAGCTTAAAGAAAAAGGCCGCTATGAGATTACAGATGCGATGAAGTCTGAGCTTAAAGATTTTTATGGAAATTATGCAAGTGAAAAAGAGACAGCCGACACAATCAAGTCAATCTATGAAGATACAGGATATGTGATTGATACACATACAGCTGTTGCAGCGGCTGTCTATAAGAAATATATTGATGAGACAGGAGACAAGACAAAGACTGTCATAGCTTCAACAGCAAGTCCGTTTAAATTTACACGAAGCGTTATGGATGCCATTGATAAGGAAAAGTATGACAGCATGACAGATTTCGAGCTTGTTGATGAATTGTCAAGGATAGCTAATGTAGCTGTTCCGCAGGCAATAGAAGATATAAGGACTGCACCTGTACTTCATGACAGAGTATGTGACAGGACACAGATGGAGGAGACTGTGAAAAATATCCTCGGAGTATAGACATTGACATTTATTTGTGATAATATTGTGCATGGTTTTGCTATAGCGTATAATACTTTAAATAATATTTAAAGAACTTAAAGAGAATGAGCCATACTATTGTTAGGCAGTTTTAACGATAGTATGGTTCTTTAATGTTAAGTTGAAAGATACATATTTACTGTCGCAGCAAAAAAGGCTTGATTAAATGCCGTAGAGAATGTTATAATACGAACATACATTTGGTTTTTTGCAATTTTGCTGCCGTTTGACAGTGATTTATTGGCTATAATGAGGAATATGAATTTATGATAGAAATGAGGATTAGCATGGCAGAGAAGAAACAGGATTATAGTGCCGGAAGTATCACAATCTTAGAAGGACTTGAGGCTGTAAGAAAACGACCGGGAATGTACATAGGAAGCGTATCCACGAAGGGACTTAACCACCTTATTTATGAGATTGCAGATAATTCGGTGGATGAACATCTTGCAGGATATTGTGATTCTATATGGGTTACGCTCAACAATGACGGAACGGCTACTATCAAGGATAATGGACGAGGAATCCCTGTCGGAATTCATCCTAAGGCCGGAATACCGGCTGTTGAAGTTGTATTTACGGTGCTTCATGCAGGAGGCAAGTTCGGCGACGGAGCTTACAAGATATCAGGAGGACTTCACGGAGTCGGTGCATCTGTTGTAAATGCTTTGTCAAGATGGCTTGAAGTAGAGATAAGACAGGATGGCAAGGTATATAAGCAGCGCTATGAGAGAGGTCATGTCATGGCTAAGCTTGCCGAGGTAGGGACATGCAGGAAGAATGATACAGGAACGACAGTTACTTTTCTGCCTGACGATGAGATATTTGAAAAGACATATTTTAAAGCTGACCAGGTAAAGAGCAGGCTACATGAGACAGCTTATCTTAATCCGGGGCTTACAATCTATTTTGACAATAAGAGAAATGGTGAGGAAGAATCGGATGTATTCCATGAGCCGGATGGAATCAAGGCGTATGTGAAAGCTCTCAATGAAGGACTTGACACACTTCATGATGTGATATATTTCAAGCATATGAGTGATGGAATCGAAGTGGAATGTGCTATTCAGTTCGTTGACTCTTTTCAGGAGAATATACTCGGATTTTGCAACAATATATACACTCAGGAAGGTGGAACGCATCTTACGGGTTTCAAGACTAAGTTTACGATGGTTATTAACCAGTATGCGAGAGAGCTTGGAATATTGAAGGATAAGGATGTCAATTTTACGGGACAGGACGTGAGAAACGGAATGACAGCGGTTGTCGCTGTCAAGCATCCGGAACCGAGATTTGAAGGGCAGACAAAGACTAAGCTCGATAATCAGGATGCAGGAAAAGTTGTAGCTGAAGTGACAGGCGATGAGCTTGTAAGATATTTTGACAAGAACCTTGAGACATTAAAGACTGTGATTGCATGTGCTGAGAAGTCAGCTAAGATTCGAAAGGCGGAAGAGAAAGCCAAGACTAATCTTTTGGTCAAGCAAAAGTTCTCCTGTGACAGCAATGGCAAGCTTGCCAACTGTGAGAGCCGTAATCCGGAAGAATGTGAAGTATTCATAGTGGAGGGAGATTCCGCAGGAGGTTCTGCAAAGACAGCCAGAAACAGGCGCACCCAGGCGATACTTCCGATAAGAGGAAAGACACTCAATGTCGAGAAGGCAACGATAGACAAGGTTCTTGCCAATGCAGAGATTAAGACTATGATAACAAGCTTCGGATGCGGTTTTTCCGAAGGCTATGGCAATGACTTCGATATAACTAAGTTAAGATATAACAAGATTATTATAATGACGGATGCGGACGTGGACGGAGCACATATTGCAACGCTCCTTCTGACATTTTTCTATCGTTTCATGCCTGAGCTTATACAGGAAGGGCATGTGTATCTTGCAACACCGCCTCTTTATAAGGTTGTTCCGAAGAAAGGGGAGGGGCAGTATCTGTATGACGATAAGGCGCTTGAAAAGTACAGAAAGACACACACTGGAAGCTTTACGCTTCAGAGATACAAGGGTCTTGGAGAGATGGACGCCGAACAGCTTTGGGAGACAACACTCAACCCTGATACAAGGATTCTAAAGCGTGTCGAGATAGAGGATGCTAAGATGGCATCAGATGTCACCGCTATGCTTATGGGAAGCGATGTTGAGCCTAGAAGAAGGTTCATATATGAGCATGCACATGATGCGGAGCTTGACTTAGCATAACGGAATGAACAGATAAAGCATTTATCAGAGTCATTAGAACACCTTGCTTCGGACAATAGAGCTGATATGTATAAATATAACATACTATACACTCTTAACGTAAATCAGCATGTTTTGATACCCGAAGCCTGAATGAAAAAGTAAAGTGAGGAAATAAAATGGCAGAACAGATTATGCAGACAGAGTATTCTGAGCTGATGCAGAAGTCATACATAGATTATTCCATGAGTGTTATCACAGCGCGAGCCGTACCGGATGTAAGGGATGGATTAAAGCCGGTTCAGAGGCGCGTATTATATGCCATGGAACAGCTGGGGCTTAACTATGATAAGCCGCACCGTAAGTCAGCGCGTATTGTCGGTGACACAATGGGTAAGTACCATCCGCATGGTGACAGCTCTATATATGATACACTTGTCGTGCTAGAGCAGGATTTTAAGAAAGGCATGGCACTTGTGGATGGACATGGCAATTTCGGTTCTATAGAAGGGGACGGAGCTGCCGCAATGCGATATACGGAGGCAAAGTTAAAGAAGTTTACACAGGATGTATATTTGGCAGACCTTGACAAGAATGTTGTAGATTTCGTACCGAATTTTGATGAGACTGAGAAAGAGCCTGTTGTTCTTCCGGTGCGTGTGCCGAATCTTCTTGTCAATGGTTCAGAAGGCATCGCTGTAGGCATGACAACAAGCATACCTACTCATAATCTTGGCGAAGTTATCGATGCAGTCAAAGCATGCATGGATAATCCTGATATCACAACACAGGAGCTCATGCAGTATATGATAGGCCCTGATTTCCCTACAGGTGGTCTGGTTGTAAATAAGAGTGAACTGCTTGATATATACGAAAGCGGTATAGGAAGAATAAAGCTCAGAGGTAAGATAGAGTATGAGCCGGCTGCTAAGAAGGGCGATAAGGATAAGCTTGTTGTGACGGAAATACCTTATACAATGATTGGTGCAGGAATAGGTAAGTTCATATCTGATGTCGTGGAGCTTATAGAGACAAAAAAGACACAGGATATTACGGATATTTCTAACGAATCCTCCAAGGAAGGAATAAGAATTGTCCTTGAGCTAAAGAAGAATGCGGATGTAGACAAGCTGATTAATATGCTATATAAGAAGACTAAGCTTGAGAATACATTCGGTGTCAATATGCTTGCGATAGTTGATGGAAGACCGGAGACGCTTGGACTTAAGCAGATTATCAAGCATCATATAGATTTTCAGTTCGAGCTTGCAACGCGCAAATATACAACGCTTCTTAACAAAGAGCTGGATAACAAGGAGATTAAGGAAGGTCTTATACGGGCATGCAACATAATTGACCTTATTATCGAAATTCTAAGAGGAAGCAAGAATCTTAAGATGGCTAAGGAGTGCCTTATTACAGGAAACACAGAAGGAATTAATTTCAAGTCGGAGCGTTCAAGAAAGGATGCATCTAAGCTTCATTTTACTGAGAAGCAGGCATCTGCTATATTGGAGCTGCGCCTTTATAAGCTTATCGGTCTTGAGATAATGGCACTTGAGAAGGAATATGAGGAGACTCTGGCAAAGATTGCTGAATATGAAGATATACTTGGCAGCAGAAGAGCCATGGTGAAGGTCATTAAAAAGGATCTTGACAATATTAAGAAGGAATATGCACTTTTGAGAAGAACTGTCATTGAGGACGGCAAGGAGGCCGTGTTTGAAGAGCAGAAGATAGTCGAGCAGGAGGTTGTATTCCTTATGGATCGTTTTGGCTATGCCAAGACGATAGATACAGCTACCTATGAGAGAAATAAGGATGCGGCACATGCCGAGAATAAGTATGTATTTAGCTGTATGAATACGGATAAGATATGTATCTTTACCGATAATGGCAATCTTCATCAGATAAAAGTTAAAGACATACCGTTTGTCAAGTTCCGTGATAAAGGGACACCGATTGACAACCTTGGAAATTATAGCAGTGCAGGTGAAGAGATTATATTCCTGTGCTGTAACAGCCTGCTTGCCGGGCGCAAGCTTTTATTTACAACCAAGAAGGCGATGATGAAGCTTGTTGACGGTTCAGAATTCGATGTGTCAAAGAGAACCGTTGCGGCTACAAAGCTTATGGATGGTGACTCTATAGCAAGCATTGAGGTAGTGAGTGCGGTAAATACACAGAGCGTTGTAATTCAGACAGAGAATGGATATTTTCTTAAGTTCATGCTTGAGGAAGTTCCTGAGAAGAAGAAGAGTGCTATAGGAGTACGAGGCATGAAGGTTGATGAGAAGGACAATGTGGATGAAGTCTATCTGATGCCGGAGGATGCTGATGTGTCGATACAGTATAAAGATAAAGAGATATCATTGAAGAAATTAAAGCTCTCAAAAAGAGATTCAAAAGGGCAGAAAAAGTAATCCAGGATTATATACGGTTAAGTTTACAGGGGATGTTTTGGAACCCAAATCTTATGATTCCGGGGTCAAATAAACAAACATTTGCAGATTGAATTAATTATTTGCAGGTTATGTAATAATTAATAGGAAAATTTTTGTGTAAAGTAAATTATTAGATTAATAACCCCCTTTGCAGAATTATGCTGCAAAGGGGGTTGTTTAGCATATAATGTTGGTTATTATAAATGCTGGTTGATGAAATTAATTGATATGAATGTTGATATATCAGACAAGCTTATGTATAACAATACAGTTAGGTGTATCAATCTTGACCGGATTACCATTCATAACGAGCAGTCCTTTTTCATAATGTATTGTAAAGAAGGTAAGTGTTCCTGATTCGTTGTTGACTGATACAAGGTGCTTCTCATCAGGAAACAGATTGATATCCTTAGGATAATCACCGCTTATAGGGAGACTGTTCTTGAGTGATAAAAGACCGGTGTCTTTGTCGGCAGAGTAGATTGTGACGCTGTTGTCGCCTGCATTAGAGCAGAATACATAGTCTCCGTTTTTGGATACCTGAATGGCTGCGGCAGCTGTATTCTCCTTATGTCCCTTTCTGACAGTGAAAATGTTCTGGACAAATTCAAAATGTGTCTTGTTCTTGGGAGTGTATTTGTATACATCTATATAATTTTTGAGTTCGCATACGATATATGCAAATTTTCCGTCCGGGCTGAATGTAATCTCGCGAGGTGCGGATTCGAGCTGACAGCGGATGATATCGGAAAGCTTGAGCTTTCCTGTAGCTTTGTCAAATTCGTATAGCTTGACCTGATCCATACCGATATCACATACACATAACAGCTCTTCGTCAGGTGTGAGTACAGAGCAGTTGATATGCGGACGGAAGTTGCGCTCGGCAACACTTCCCATTCCTTTGTGATAAATTTCGTCTGTTATGCATCCGACAGTACCATCGGCATTCACATGCAGTACAGTAAGCTTGCCGTCATGGTAGCCGGATACGAACAGATAATCATCTGCTTTTGTCATTGAGAGATGACAGCCTCTCATTCCCTTTATGGATGATGTGTTCATGTATTCAAGACCTCCGTCAGGGAGAATCTTAAATGATGATACGCCTTCATCGACTATAGAATAAAGATATCTGCCGCTGTGTGATATTATGAGATATGAAGAATTATTGACAATCACTTCCTCACGGTATGCCATACGTCCGGCTTCATTATCGACATCTAAAATGGTAATTCCTCTGCTTGAATCATGGGTATATGACCCAACATATGCAACATATTTTTCTGACATAGTGACCTCGATTCTGCCGCAAATAGAAGCAGCAAAGTTATTTGTTATTATCGGGATTTTGTCTTAGAGCAGGTGCATTCTAAAACAAAAAGGGCTGCCGGATAACGGCAGCCCGGATTTATATATATTTTACGTCAATGCATATCATTTTACAAGCATTTTCCTTACTTTTGAGAGTAAAATTGTAAGTGGCTTATACAGAAAGAGCGCTGTGAAGAAGTTGCCTATACAATGTACTATATCAAAAGGAATACCGCTTATAAAATATGCGAAGCCTGACCCAATGCCAAAAAGTATTCCCTGTGTTATTGAACACAGAGCACCGAAGCACAGACCATATGCACCATTTATCACAGCCCATGCAATGGACGAATCATTGCGGTGGAATATCATTGATATGCCCCATAGTATTGTCCATATATAGAGATACATTATCCACCAGCTTCCGAAACCCCAGAATATTCCTTCGAGCAGAACGAACACATATATAGGAAAGAGAGCCTTCTTTCCAAATGTCCGGGTATAGACAATGAAGAGAATGGACACGACTTCTATATTCGGAAGGAAGATTAATGATACCTGACATACAAAGGCTATAGCTCCAAGCATTCCAAGAAGCACTATTTCGAAAGTTTTATATTTCATAATAGAAACTGTTTTCCGGAATTAATATGTTTCAAGTGCAAGCTTGAATGTGTCACCGTCATTTACAGGTGTTGAATCAACGCCTGTCTGTGCGTATTCGTTACCGATGTAGAGAGCCCAGTACTGGTGTGCTGAATCATCGGCAGTTACACCGTCAACTGTCTTGACATATAATCCCCACTCAGATTCATCGCCGGCTATAAGCTTTTCCTGCTCAAGAGCTCCGCGAAGATAATCTTCGTTGGTTGTGATTGTAAAGTCTTTAGTACTTGCGTCAGCGTACACTACTGTCAATGTGATGGTCTTTTTACCACCTGCATCCTTTGGCTGAGGTCTTAAGTTGATGTAGAGCAGTGCCAGAACTACAACAGCTACAACTAAGCCAAGAACACCAAATAAGATTTTTTTGTTCTTTTTGCTCATTGTTTTCTCCTTAAAATTGTATTTTTGTGTGGCGAAGTGATGCCCGAATCCACGCGGACAGATGCTTCTGGCATAGGGCAGGTCTTCTGACTTAGAACCTTACATTCTTCCATATCTTCCCGGAATACAGATATATCCAGTGATTTTAACGCGGCACAAGCGTTGGAAGAACTATTTCCATACAGCGACGGGTTCGTTCAGGCATTTCACCTGATTCCCTCTTAGCGGACAAAATGTCCGAACCGCTATGCTTCACAGTTCCTTAATGGCAGGAACTAAGATAGTGTATAACAGGAAATATGAAAAGTCAATGACAGAGTATATGATGAAAGACAAGAAAAACGCTATGAAAGATATTATAAAAAATACACAAAAGTGCTGAAATATATGTTGAAGCAAGGGTGCTTTTTTGTATGATTGTCAACAGTGATACAATGTGATACACTGTTTTATTGTGAAGAAGACAATATTTTAAATAAAAAATGTGTGATATGTTCGCAGAAGATGGGGTTTTAGATGGACAGCTTGTCAGAAAAGAAAAAAAGAATATATCTTATTGATATAATCAGAGGAATTTTGATTATATATGTTGTTTATTACCATTTTATGTATGATTTGAATGATATTCTTGGACATGAAATCCCATATCTGTATTCGGTATGGTTCTCGACAATACGGGACTGCATGTCAGGTTCGCTCATATTCATATCGGGAATATCGTGTAATTTTTCCGAAAATAATCTAAAAAGAGGAGTGAGAACCATTTTCATTGCAATGGTGCTGACATTGGTCACTTTGACTGTCATGCCTTCACAGACCATTATTTTTGGTATTCTTCATCTGTTAGGAACGATGATGTTGCTGTATGGAATCGCTCAATATGTGATTCACAGGGCATCAGGAAAGCGAAGTAAGGGAGATGACGGAGTAAATGTGCAGACAGCCGCCGTGAAAAAATATGATAGTAGTGTATACATAAGATTAGTATTTATGATAATTTTCCTTGTGCTGTTCTTTGTGTGCCGCAATATCTATTATGGATGGCTTGAACTTGGCTTTGTGAGGATAGATATGCCTGCATTTTTGTATGGCGGGAAAAATATGCTTATATACATAATAGGCTTTGCACAGAGGCTGTTCTCTGCGGATTATTATCCACTCATACCATGGGGGTTCTTATTCCTTGCCGGAGCTATGGGAGGACATATTTTTAAAAAGAAAAATCTTCCCGGTTTTTTGTATAAGAATTTCTGCCGTCCTTTGGCATTTATCGGAAGACATACGATGATAATATATGTTGTACATCAGCCGCTGCTTTTCGGGATTTTTATGATTATCAGCGCAATAAAAGGATGATTTAAACTGTCAGAGTTCTTAGAACATCCTGCTTCGGACAACGGCGTGATATGCATAAATATAACTTGTTATAAACCTTTAGATTAAATTGGCATATTTTGCCATCTGGACCATTTGAATAAAAAAATCGTTTTGAACCATAATAAGATTGCAATGATTTTTTATTTGCATATTATTATCGGAGGTGTGGACATGAACGATTTAGCCTGTGGAGTAAAAAGCTGTGCATATAATGACTGCAACTGCTGCAAGAGAGAAGAAATAAAGGTGGAAGGTGCAATGGCTGAGAACTCATCATCAACCTGCTGTGCATCCTTTTGCGAGTGCGGAAGTCCGAGAGTGACATCAGCGTGTGAGTGTGAGCCAAGGAGAAGTACCGGCATTATATGTGACGCAGTAAAGTGCCGCTACAATGACGACAAGAATTGTACGGCAAAGCATGTCGATGTGACAGGTACACATGCTATGATATCATCAGAGACTGAGTGCGCTACATTTGTCAGCAGATAGGTGTATCAATTTCTGAAAATTATATAAGTTTATGAGCCAGACAGCAGTTTGTTAAGGGATGCCGCTGTACGGCTTTTGTATTGACAAAAGGGGACGTTAAAGTTAATATTTTGATATTATGATATCAGGGTCAAAAGGTCAAAAAGCCGTTCGTGCTTGCACGATTAG
>OGFG01000159.1_pt1 | contig 78804 bp, 68 predicted proteins | sample 1570761 | NCBI WGS metagenome assembly OGFG01 (sample SAMEA2581938, study PRJEB24529) | metagenome | biome: Human gut stool | place: China | collected 2011
ACCGCTTAGTGCTCTACACACTTGAAGCGGGGGATTGCTTATTCTGCGTTCAAATGAAGCTGCTGATTCTATACAGGCTGATATCACACCTTACAGGAATATATACTTTAATACGAACAGCACTGCCAGCACATACATAAGAGGTGTAATCTTCTTAGCTTTTCCGCAGAACATATTGATTACAACATATGATACAACGCCAAATGCGATACCGTCTGAAATACTGTACATAAGAGGCATGCAAAGCAGACATATGTAAGCCGGGATAGCTTCTGTGAGATTATTAAAGTCAATCTCCGTTACAGCCGAAACCATAAGGAAGCCTACAAATACAAGAGCCGGAGCGATTGCAAAGCCCGGAATAGCAATAAATACAGGTGACAGGAATATTGCTACAAGGAAAAGAAGTCCTGTAACGATTGATGACAGGCCTGTTCTTCCGCCCTCTGCAACACCTGATGAACTCTCAACAAATGTTGTTGTCGTAGATGTACCAAGAATAGCACCTGCGCTTGTCGCAATGGCATCAGCTAAAAGTGCCTGCTTAATTCTTGGAAGCTTTCCATCCTTGTCAAGCATATTTGCTTTGTTGGCAACACCGATAAGTGTTCCGAGTGTATCAAAGATATCGACAAAAAGAAATGCGAACATAATTACAACAAAATCAAGAATATTGATATTCTGTCCACTAAGATTGAAGCACTGTCCGAATGTCTTGCCAAGTGCAGTCAAGTCAAAATTAGACCACTGAGGAAGCATGCTTGCTCCCTGATAGAGGCCTGTAAGCTGACAGATTATTCCAAGTACCCATGTCACAACAATTCCGATAAGAATAGAACCCTTAACTCTCTTTACATAAAGTATGCCGATAAGTAAAAGTCCGATAAGCGCAAGAAGCGCACTGATACCAGTAGTTCTAAAATCAGTTGTAAAGTCAACAACTGTGACAAGCGTTGAACCGTCAACAATGATTCCTGCATCCTGAAGTCCGATAAACGCTACAAACAGACCGATACCAACGGAAACACCCTTCTTAAGCTGTGTCGGAATAGCATTAAAAATTGCCTCTCTCACATTAGTCAATGACAGCAGGATAAAAATAAGTCCTTCCACAAATACTGCAAAAAGTGCTACCTGCCATGAGTAACCCATAGTACCGCATACTGTGTATGCAAAGTATGCATTAAGCCCCAGACCCGGTGCAAGTGCAAACGGATAGTTTGCAAGAAGTGCCATGGCAACCGTTCCGATGAATGCCGCAAGCGCTGTAGCCATAAGCACAGCCTGCGGATCCATTCCCGATGCCGACAAAATAGCAGGATTAAGTGCTAAAATGTACGCCATAGTCATGAATGTTGTAAGACCTGCAACAACCTCAGTTTTCACTGTGGTGTTGTTTTCCTTGAGTTTGAACATTTTCTCAAACATTCTCTCTTCCTCCTAGTGTTTTAGTAATGATGTTGAGGTCAAAAGGTATTTTGACCTCAATGATATCGAATTGCTCCGCACTGCGTGCTCCCACAATTCTCAAAAACATTCGTAATTCGCACATTTTTCTTTGAAAAATGGCTTCTTACTCATATTTTGACGGGTCACAAGGTCAAAAATCCTCACGCAAGCAAGCTTGCATCGGACTTCTGACCTTTTGACCCTGATATCTTAGTAATTTAATTATAAAAAATAAATAAACATACATTAGAATTATATATACATACCATTAAAAGTTCAACACTTTTTTCTCTATATCCTGACTATGCTTTTTCATTAATATATGTCATCAATGGCACGCCGTGCAATTGAATTCAATTCCATAAGGTTATCGCTTTTTCTGATTTTTTTCCAGTATGCGTCCTTGTCATCGAAGAGATTCACAAGATAAAACAGATTTTCCTTAATCTTAAAAACAACATTCTTCTCGTCAGGAATCTCCGCCCTATACGCATCAACAAGTGCATCATAAAAAGCTCTGAGTGTATTCTTATCAAGCTGCTTTCCATCTGATATCTGCCCTGCAAGACCGGGATTTGAGATAAGCCCTCTTCCAAGCATAACCGCACCGACATCCGGATAAGCGTTTATAATATTCTCATAATCTTTCACTGTACAGATGTCACCGTTATATACCAGCCTGTTTTTTGAATGTTTTACAGCATAGTCAAAAAATTCCATCCGTGGCCTATTCTTATACATATCCTTCTGCACTCTCGGATGAATTATAAGCTCACTTATCGGATATTTATTGTATATATCGAGAAGCTCATAGAACTCATCCGGCTCATACCTGCCAAGTCTTGTCTTAACAGAAATATCAAGCCCTGTATCTGCAAGGCTGTCATATATCTCGTCTAGAAATGCATCTAACTTCTCCGGAAAGCTTAAAAAGCCTGAACCTTTCCCTTTAGAAACCACTGTCCCTGAAGGGCATCCAAGGTTAAGGTTCACTTCCTTATATCCGAAATCCTTCATCCTGTGTGCCGTCACAATAAAAAGTTCTGCATTATTAGTCAGCATCTGAACAGCCACATTAAGCCCTTCGTTATTCTCAGGAAGAACATCCTTTAGCTCTCTCGACTTAAAATTCTTGTGTTCTCCCGGAGAGATAAAAGGTGTGTAATATTTGTCTATACCTCCGAAGAAATGTGCAAACGTATTTCTGTAAATAAATCCTGTGACACCCTCCATAGGTGCCATATAAATTTTCTTATTATCACTCATCAGTTGTTATCTTCCTGCATTTTATCAAGTTCAAGCTCCGTCTCTAACATACGCTCTAATATGCTTTCCTGATTTTTTTCCTCAGCATCTAACATATTCTGAATTTCCATAAGCTTAGGATAATCTGTCGCAAGCTCCGGATTCATGAGCTGCAATTTATAATCAGCCGCTTTTTCTTCACTCTCAGCCAGCATTTTTTCGTATTTTTCGAGCTGCTTTTTAAGCCTTGAAAGAATTTTTCCGGGATTATAATATGTCTTCTTATCAAACACATCGTCAAGTGTAGGCTCGCTTACACCTAATGAACCGGTATTTGAAGGCTTAGATGCATTATTACCTTTTCCTACAGCCGGCGAGGAACTGTTCGCATTTCCGACAAGACCGGCTTTCTCCCTTTCCTTCTCCTCAAGGTACTGCTCATAGCTCATCTTATACTGCTTCACATTTCCCTGCGCCAAATTCTCACTTGAAAATTCAAGAATTCCTGTCGCAACGTGGCTAATAAAATAGCGGTCATGTGATACAAATAGAACAGTGCCCTCATACTCATTTAACATCTTTTCAAGAGCATCCTTCCCGACAATATCCATGTGATTGGTAGGCTCATCGAGAATCAGAAGATTAGGTCTTGTCTGAAGCATCTTACATAACGCAAGACGAACCTTTTCCCCGCCGGAGAGCTGTTCCATCTTCTTCTCGACTTCCTCACCTGAGAAAAGAAAGCCTCCGAGTGCGCTCCTTACTTCCTCGCGAAGATAATCAGGATATGCCTCCCGGAAATTATCAAGCACAGTCTGCTCGGGGTCGAATTTTTCCATGACAGCCTTATGCTGGTCAAAATATCCCCATTCTACATTCTGCCCGAACTTAAATTCTCCTCCGAGCGCCGGTATCTCACCCACCAGTGTCTTTAAAAGAGTCGATTTTCCTTTTCCGTTTTCACCGATTATCGCAAGACGCTCCTTTTTCTGTAACAAAAATGTCACTGTACTTAGAACTTTGTCATATCCTATCTCAAGATTCTTTGCATTTATTACATTCGTATAGCTCTCAATACGAGGAATATATCTTGCGTGAAATGCCTTAGTGTCAAAACGGTGCGGCTTCTCAATCTTAACCATATGCTCTATAGCCATGCGCTTAGAGTGTGTCGCTGCAACCTTAGTCGGAGTATTCTTCCACTTCTCTATCCAGTCTGTAAGGCGCTTAATCTCCTTTTGCTGCTCCTCGTAGTCCTTCTCCTGCTTTATAAGATCTTCCTCTTTGCGTTTCATAAATGCAGTATAATTGCCTGCATAGCGCTTGATATGGTGATACTCAATCTCATAGGTCACATCCGCCACCTTGTCGAGAAACATTCTGTCATGTGACACAAGCACAACCGCTCTGTCATATGTCTTAAGATATCCCTCCAGCCATTCAATAGTAGGCATGTCAAGATGGTTAGTCGGCTCGTCAAGAAGCATAATATCCGGTCTTGTAAGAAGCAGCTTGATAAATGCCACTTTCGTCTGCTGGCCGCCGGAAAAGCTTCCTATCGGTCTTTTTAAATCAGAAAGCCCGAACCCGAAGCGCTGGAAAATCATCTCCATGTCCTGCTTCCACGTATATCCGTGAAGTGCCTCCATCTTAGCCTGAATAGCCGCATATTCACGCAGAATAGACGCATCATCGGAGCCTTTCATATCTTCTTCAAGCTCATGCATGCGTCTCTCACACTCAAATATAGGTTCAAATACCTTTTTAATCTCGTCTTCAACCGTAATCTCTGTATCGCTAAAATTAATCTGTCTTAAAAAACCAATCTCCTGCTTACCGGCTGTCTCATATCCGCACTCCTCATCACTGTCTATATTGCTCATGCTGATATCATGTGCGATAAGCTTTAAAAGTGTGGTCTTGCCACAGCCGTTCCTGCCGACTATGGCAATCTTTTCATTATCCCTCACTTCGAAATTGATATCCTGTAAAATCACGTCACCGCCAAACTGTACATTGGCATGACTTATCCTTATCCTCATGGCTCCTCCCATCTATATGAGAGAAGCTTACCTGTAAAGCCCTTTCACAGCCGGATAAAGCTTTACAAAATGAGCATATCTCTCATCATATTTCTTCACTAGCTCCTTATCAGGCTCCACTGTGTCAACAACCTTGACGATTGCATCAGCAGCCTCCTTTACGGAAGCATACTCGCCACTTGCAACTGCTGCGAGCATGGCACCACCAAGTGCCGGGCCTTCCTCAGCCGCAATGACATCTACTTTGATATTTAAAACATTCGCTATAATCTTCTTCCATAGCGGACTCTTAGCTCCGCCGCCGCATATCTTGGTTCTGTCAATTTTGATTCCAAGGCTCTTGGCAACCTCAAATGAATCCCTGATTGCGAATGCCACTCCTTCTAACACTGCAAGCGTCATATCGGCTCTTGTTGTGTCAAGTGACAGACCAAAGAAACTTCCTCTTACAAGAGAATCATTGTGTGGCGAACGTTCTCCCATAAGATATGGGAGGAAGTATACACTGTTCTTGCCAAGCTTGTCAATATTCTTCTGCTCTGCCGCATAGTCCTTCGTTCCGATAATCTCATCCATCCACCACTTATTGCAGGATGCGGCACTGAGCATACATCCCATAAGATGAAAATGTCCGTCAGCATGTGCAAACGAGTGAAGTGCATTGTGCTCATCAACGCCAAATGTATCGCTTGAGATAAATATTGTTCCCGATGTTCCCAGTGAAATATTACAGCTTCCGTTACCTACAGTGCCGGTTCCAACAGCAGCGGCAGCATTATCACCGGCTCCGGCAGCGACAATCACTTCATCGGAAAGGCCAAGCTCTCGGGCAATCTCTGATTTCAATGTTCCTACCTTCTCAAAGCTCTCGAAAAGCTTAGGAAGCATCTCCTCCTTGATTCCACATATTTCAATCATTTCTTTTGACCAGCATTTATTCTTAACGTCAAGAAGAAGCATACCAGAAGCGTCAGAATAATCCGTACAATGTACACCGGTAAGCCTGTAAGCAAGGTAATCCTTCGGAAGCATAATCTTCCTGATTTTCGCAAAATTTTCCGGCTCATTATTTTTTACCCATAAAATCTTAGGGGCAGTAAAGCCTGTAAAAGATATATTCGCTGTGTAAGCAGACAGCTTATCCTTTCCAACCACATTATTAAGATAATCATTCTCCTGTATTGTCCTTCCGTCATTCCACAGGATAGCAGGTCTTATCACTTTGTCATTCCCATCAAGAATTACAAGACCATGCATCTGCCCTCCAAAGCTGATACCGGCTACCTTATCCGCATCAAAGCCCTTAATAAGCTCCTTCATTCCTTCTATTGACTTGTCGTACCAGTCCTCCGGTTTCTGTTCCGACCACCCCGGATTAGGAAAATATAAAGGATATTCCTTTGAAACAACATTTAAAATCCTGCCTGCCTCATTCATAAGAAGAAGCTTGACTGCCGATGTTCCCAAATCTACACCAATATAATACATTTTATACCCTCCATTTCATTTACCACTTTAAAATACCCCCACAAATATTGAATATTCAACATTTATGGGGGGCTGACTGTCACTTAGACAAACTAAAAATTATTCATCCTATTAACAAAATGGATTCTCCGTAGGATATAACATACCCTTAGGCTGATTGAAATTGATATCCTCTACAGGAACTCCAAGATACTTAAATACTTCGAAAAGAGCCTTGCCATAGTGTCCGAACGCAACTGCTCCATGATGTGGGAAGTTCTTCTCAATAAGTACATGACGGTAAAAACGTCCCATCTCAGGAATAGCGAACACACCGATTGAACCAAATGAATGTGTGGCAACAGGAAGAACCTCACCCTGGGCTATATATGCGCGAAGCTTAGTATCTGCTGTGCTCTGCAAACGATAGAATGTAATATCACCCGGTACGATATCTCCTTCGAGTGTTCCATTTGTAACCTCAATAGGAAGTGATCTTGCCATGATAAGCTGATACTTCATCTCGCAGAATGAAAGCTTCTTAGATGATGTGTTTCCGCAATGGAAGCCCATGAATGTATCATTTAGTGTATAATTGAACTTACCCTTGATATCATTATCATAAAGCTCTGCCGGTACAGTGTTATTGATATCAAGAAGTGTTGTGGCATCCTCCGATACTACTGTTCCGATGAACTCACTGAGTGCTCCGTAGATATCAACCTCACATGATACAGGGATTCCTCTTCCTGTGAGACGGCTGTTGACATAACATGGAACAAATCCGAACTGTGTCTGGAATGCAGGCCAGCACTTTCCTGCTATCGCAACATACTTTCTGTAGCCTTTATGTGCTTCTACCCAGTCAAGGAGCGTTAACTCATACTGTGCAAGCTTTTCAAGCACTTCCGGCTTCTTATTTCCTGCTCCGAGTTCAGTCTCCATGTCTTTTACAACCTCAGGTATTCTCGCATCGCCTGCATGCTTGTTAAAGCTCTCAAAAAGGTCAAGCTCGGAATTCTCTTCAATCTCTACTCCGAGGTCATATAAAGGCTTGATAGGTGCATTACATGCAAGAAAATTAAGTGGTCTAGGACCAAAGCTTATAATCTTTAAGTTGCTGAGTGCGTATACTGCCCTTGCAACAGGAAGGAAATCATGAATCATATCCGCACATTCCTCTGCGGTTCCGACAGGATACTCAGGAATATATGCCTTGATATTGCGAAGCTTCAGGTTATAACTTGCATTTAACATACCGCAGTATGCATCTCCGCGGTTGCTTGAAAGCGTAGCAATATTCTCTTCACTTGCCGCAACGAACATCTTAGGGCCGTCAAAATGCTTGGCAAGAAGTGTCTCTGAAATCTCCGGGCCGAAATTTCCAAGATATACACAGAGTGCATTGCAGCCTGCCTTCTTAATATCCTCAAGTGCCTGTACCATATGTATCTCACTCTCAACTATACATACAGGACATTCATATATATCCTTGCTGTCATACTTAGCAGCATATGCATCGACAAGTGCCTTTCTCCTATTTACTGATAAAGACTCCGGAAAGCAGTCTCTTGATACCGCTACAATTCCTACCTTCATTTCAGGAATGTTAATCATACATAGTCCTCCAATTCTGCCAGACGGCTGAAAAATATAATACTAAAAAATTATATATCCTATGTCAAAAATTGTGTAAAATTTAACATCGGCATGCTTGTATTATATAACTTTGTCTCAAATCCATCAACCGCAAAAAGTAAGAATTGTGCAATTTCAACAGTTTTTTGTACATTTAATATAACCTGCACCGACTTTTTTCTTAAATCATGCAAAAGAAAGTCCCTACAGGATAATAATAATTATTATTACTATTATTTTGAAAGCTCCGTTATCCTAAAGCAGTTAAACAATGCTCCAGTTCTTTTCTTTCCTTCACAACTACCGGCCGCATTAAACTCATCCTGCTTAATTTCATGGCAGCAGAAAATTCCGTTTTTCACGCCTACCCAGCGGCCTGCAGTGGCTTCATATGCCAAGACATTCTCATAATTCGTACCGTCAAGACTGTAATCAAGATATATCATATTTCTGGTTACATTTTTTTCGACCACCGGCAATGACTCAACCCTGTTTCTGAAAAATACCTTCTCCACAGTGCTGTCAATATTGGTAAGCTCCACCACCGTATCCTCTGAATAAGCCTTCTCATTTTTAAATGTCTGGCTTCCGGAAACAGATATAATGCTAAGACTGCCTTCTCTCCTTCTTATGGCAGCTGCCCCATAATCAACGCCCAGAGAAACCATTCCCGCAACGCTTCCTTCCTCTACTGTGGCACACATAAGCTCTGTGACAGCCGAAAACTCCGGTGCAATCCACTTCTGCAAAAGCAGGTTAGGTACATTAGCAATCGATGTGCTCTCCGGCTTATCAACAGGATAAAGTTTTATTCCATGTCCTGTCATACTGTACCAGTCATCCGAATGATTGGCATTCCATTGCCACTGAAGTCCAAGCCTGTCACCTGTAAAATTATCGGACGCATCAGGAGCATATATATCGGCAAGGTTATTTTCGTGTCTGAAATTTTCTGCCGCTTCCACTGCCTGCTCTCCGATATCAGGTTTTCTATGCTGCATGACAGGCTGACCGGCATCAGCATTTATCTGTTCGCCCATAACCGGCCAGTCATTTATCCATTTTACAGGCTGAAGATGAACAATTCTTCCTGCTGCGTATACATCCTGAAAATGCAGGAAATAATCCTCTCCTGTCTGCGTGTCAAGCCATGCACCCTGATGAGGTCCATTTACGGATGTATTTCCCTGAACCAACACATTTTTATACTCATAAGGTCCCCAGATGTTCTTAGAACGCATCACAACCTGCCATCCCGGCTTAACTCCTCCGGCAGGTGCCATTATATAATAATAACCGTTTCTCTTATACAGCTTTGGACCTTCAATAGTAACCTGGTTGTTCTTATTGCCGTCAAAAATATGCTTTCCTTCGTCAAGCAGTGCTGAACAATCCGGTTTCATCTGGGTAAGGTGCAGAATACTCTTAAAGCCTATACGGCTCTTCGCAAAGGCGGACACCATGTAAGCTTTTCCATCATCATCCCAGAACGGACACGGATCAATCCAGCCCTTCCCTTCAAATATCGCATGCGGTTCCGACCATTCTCCCCACGGATTTTTGGTTTTGGTTACAAATATTCCTTCGTCCGGCATCGGGAAGAAGATAATAAACTCACCATCATGGTAACGGATTGCCGGAGCCCACACACCGCAGCCATGCTGTGGCATTGCATATCTCTCATATGGAATATTTTTTATCGCATAATTAATAACCTTCCAGTTTACCAAATCCTTAGAATGAAGAATCGGAAGTCCCGGAGTATTGCAAAATGATGACGCAGTCATAAAATAATCATCACCAACCCTGATTGCATCCGGATCAGAATAATCAGTATATAAAATCGGGTTTTTATAGTTTCCGTCGCCTAAATCAGCATACCAGTTGAACTCGCGCTCTTCCATGCTATTGTCTCCTTTTAGTATCATCCTCTATTAATCTATATTTTCTTGATTATTTTCTGCACATCATCTCGTGTTCCGACAACAAGAAGATGCACATCTTTTTCAAAAATATAATCTGCTTTAGGCATAAGCGATGTTCTGTCATCACCTGATTTTGTTCCCAGAATATTGACATTATATCTGCTTCTGAAATTAAGCTCCTTTATGGAGTGGCCAACCCATTCCTTCATAACCGGAATCTCATATACGGCATAGTCACCGCCAAGCTCGATATAGTCAAAAATATTGTCCGAGCTATAGCTTACCGCAAGCTTCTCCGCAATATCCCTGTCAGGATATATGACTTCATCCGCACCATTTCTTAAAAGGAACTTGGCATGGATATCCCTAGTCGCTTTGCTGACCACATATTTTGCTCCCATCTCCTTAAGAAGGCTTGTAATCTCAAGTGAGCTTTGAAAATTCGTGCCTATGCATACGATGCACATATCAAAATTCCCGACACCGAGAGTCTTTAAAACCTCCTCATTGGTACAGTCACCAATCTTTGCACTCGTAACAACCGGAAGCAGATCCTCCATTTTAGCCTGGTCAGTGTCTACAATCATAATTTCACTGCCCTGCATCGCAAGATTAGTCGTGATATGATGTCCGAACCGTCCCATTCCGATGATTAAAAATGATTTCAAAATATATTCCTCCCTTATCTTAACCGATATTTATCTCTTCCTCCGGCTGCTGAAGCGGAACAACCCTCTTATTCTCCGAGAAGGACAAGGCAAAGGATAAGCTTCCTATTCTTCCGCAATACATTAAAAGAATAATAACTATTCTTGATACTGTGCCTAACGATCTGGTTATTCCTGTTGTCATTCCGACAGTACTTATACCCGAAATAACTTCAAAAAGCACATCCGAAAAGCCAAGCTCCGGCTGCTGTGCAAAGATTACCATTGCACCTGTAATAAACAGAAGCATATTAAAGCCAATTACCAGTGCCGCCTTTCTTACTACATCCTCCTTTAGTCTTCTGCCGAATACATCTATTCCATACTTTCCGCACATTGTTGTCCAAAGATATGCAACCATGACGAAAAGTGTTGTTGTCTTAGCTCCGCCCGATGTCGAACCCGGACTTCCGCCTATGAACATGAGAATCATTGTAAGAAGCTTAGATGCCGGTGTCAGCGCACCTGTATCGACAGAATTCATGCCTGCCGTTCTTGGTGTAACGCTTGAAAAAAACGCTGCCTGAAACCTTGTCGGCGCATTCATTCCAGCCATCGTGTTATTCCACTCAAATATAAGGAACAGGATTGTTCCTGCGACAAGAAGAGAAGCCGTGACAGCAAGAACTATCTTCGAATGCAGTCTGTATCTCTTTATATTGAGCTTATTCTTAGATATATCATCCCACACAACAAATCCAAGTCCGCCTGTGATGATTAATGCACTTATGGTAAGATTGATTGTCCAGTCACCTTCAAAACCGCAAAGTGAATTGTATTCACCATAACATCCAAGCAGGTCAAAGCCTGCATTGCAAAATGCCGACACAGAATGGAATATCCCATAAAAAACCGCCCTTGCAGGGCTCATGATAAAAGCAAAGCGTATCGACAGTATCAGTGCACCTATCCCTTCGAATATCAGTGTGCCGACTATCATCTTCTTAGTCAGTCTGACTATTCCTCCAATCTGAAGAGTATTCACGCTCTCCTGCATAAGTCCTCTGTGCCTTAACGAGACTCTGCGTCCAAGCAGCAAAGCAATTATAAGTCCTATGCTTATAAAACCAAGTCCGCCTACCTGAATCAGGCAGATAATCACTATCTGACCAAAAAACGACCAATGCGTATATGTATCAACAACAACAAGTCCTGTCACACAGCTCGCACTTGTCGCAGTAAACAAAGCATCCAAAAAGCTTGTCGCATTACCGTCCCTTGATGAAACAGGAAGCATTAAAAGCAATGTTCCCAAAATAATGATTATTAAAAATCCAAGGGCAATAAATTGCACCTTGGATATTCTTTTTTTGCCAAACATTATATAACCCCTTCTGAAAGTATTCTCTTACAAACAAGAATGTCCTTTAATCATTTTACTCTGATTTAAATATTGTACTAACTCTAATATTATATACTCGTTGAGATAAGCTTAGCATCATATCCTGCTGCCTTAAGCCCCTCTATAATCTGTGCTCTGTGCTCCTCACCAAACGCCTCCATAGTAATCTTAAGTTCCACGGCAGCATTACGGTTAATGCTTACGAACTGGTTATGCTCAAGCTTAATTACGTTACCCTTCTGCTCAGCTATCACACCGGCAACTCTCGCAAGCTCACCCGGCTTATCAGGAAGAAGTACCGATACAGTGAATACTCGTCCTCTGGCAATAAGACCGTGCTGGACAACTGATGACATTGTTATGATATCCATATTACCACCACTTAATATAGATACAACCTTCTTTCCCTTCACATCGAGATGCTTTAGGGCTGCTACAGTCAGAAGTCCTGAATTCTCGACTATCATCTTATGATTCTCAACAACGTCAAGGAAAGCTACGATAAGCTCCTCATCCTTGATTGTTATTATATCGTCAATATTTTTCTTGACATAAGGGAAAATCTTGCTTCCCGGTGTCTTGACAGCTGTACCGTCCGCTATTGTGCTGGCACTTGGAAGTGTAACAACCTTTCCTGCCTTTATAGACTCCTGCATGCAGTTAGCTCCTGCCGGTTCAACACCAATTACCTTAATCTTAGGATTTAAAAGCTTGGCAAGAGTTGAAACACCTGTCGCAAGACCGCCTCCTCCGATTGGAACTAATATGTAATCTACTGTAGGAAGCTCCTTTATAATCTCCATTGCGATACTTCCCTGACCTGTTGCAACATCATAATCGTCAAAAGGATGAACAAATGTAAGTCCTTCCTCCTTAGCAAGCTTAAGTGCATACTCACATGCCTCATCATATACATTTCCGTAAAGCACTACCTCTGCTCCATAGCTCTTTGTACGGTTAACCTTCATAAGAGGTGTTGTGACAGGCATAACTACAACTGCACGGACACCATAGAGCTTTGCTGCATACGCAACACCCTGTGCATGATTTCCTGCTGATGCCGTTATAAGTCCCTTCGCCCTCTCCTCATCAGATAAAGTGCTTATCTTATAGTAAGCTCCTCTTACTTTATATGCACCTGTATACTGAAGATTCTCAGGCTTAAAATAAACCCTGTTTCCTGTAAGGTTGCTGAAATACTCGCTGTATACAAGCTTAGTTTCAAGTGTAACCTTCTTTACTATCTCAGCCGCTTCCTCAAATTTTTCCAATGTAAGATAATTCTCGCTCATTTCGTTACGCTTCTTTCTTCCTAAGATTTAATTACATTATCCGTTATATCAGATTTGCTCCGGAATGTCAAAGAGTGCATTGACAAAATCCTGTGAGTTGAATTTTTGCAGATCGTCTATATGCTCACCGACACCGATATACTTTACAGGGATGCCGTATTCAGCCTGAATTGCAACTGCAATACCACCTTTGGCTGTTCCATCCATTTTGGTGAGAATAATTCCGGTGACATCGGCAGCCTCCTTGAATTCCTTTAACTGTGACAGTGCATTCTGACCTGTCGTTCCGTCAAGAACAATAAGGTTCTCCCTATATGCCTCCGGCATCTCCTTATCTATTATACGGTTTATCTTTTTTAACTCTTCCATAAGATTTTTCTTATTGTGAAGTCTTCCTGCTGTATCGCATATGATTACATCAGCATTTCTTGCCCTTCCTGCCGAAATAGCATCATATATAACGGCTGCCGGGTCAGAGCCTTCGCTCTGCGAAATAATATCAACGCCGGAGCGGTTAGCCCATTCTGTAAGCTGCTCGATGGCTGCTGCCCTGAAGGTGTCAGCAGCCGCAAGCACAACCTTCTTTCCCTGAGCTTTAAGCTGTGCTGCAAGCTTGCCGATAGATGTCGTCTTCCCGACTCCGTTTACACCTATTACAAGCACTATCGACTTGCGGTTCTCGAATTCGTAAGCGTTCTCACCTAAATCCATCTGTTCCTTGATTGTATTTATAAGAAGCTCCTTGCACGCTGCCGGCTCTTTTATATGATTTTCTTTTACCTTCTCTTTGAGATTTTCAATTATCTCCTCAGTTGTGTTGACACCAATATCTCCCATTATGAGAGTCTCTTCGAGTTCTTCATAAAAATCATCATCAATCTTTGAAAAACCTGAGAAAACATTGTCTATTCCATGCACAATATTATCTCTGGTCTTTGTAAGACCTGACACAAGCTTTTTAAAAAAACCTGCCATTATTTAATCCTCCTTCTTATCAGACTGCATGTTGCTAAGCCTGCTTAGGCTTATCGTCTAACTGATCCTCTATAAGATCAACCGATACAAGTGTTGACACGCCCTTTTCCTGCATTGTTATTCCGTAAAGTCTGTCGGCAGCCGCCATTGTACCTCGTCTATGAGTTATGACGATAAACTGCGTATTTTTAGTGAGCTTATGCAGATACTTGGCATATCTGTCAACATTCGAATCGTCAAGTGCAGCCTCAATCTCATCTAAAAGACAGAACGGTGATGGCTTAAGATTCTGGATAGCAAACAATAGTGATATCGCAGTCAGAGCCTTTTCACCGCCGGAAAGCTGCATCATATTCTGAAGCTTTTTTCCGGGTGGCTGCGAAATAATCCTGATTCCCGCTTCAAGAATGTCCGCATCCTCCTCAAGCTCAAGTGTTCCCCTTCCGCCACCGAACAATTCCTTAAAAACCTTGTCAAACTCAACCTTGATATCCTGAAATTTCTCAATGAACTGATTTCTCATTCCGGTATCAAGCTCTTCAATAACCTTGATAAGCGTATCTCTGGCTGTAATGAGATCGTCATGCTGAGTCTTTAGGAATGTATACCTTTCAGACACATCTTTATAATCCTCAATCGCATTGACATTGACATCGCCCAGCTTTTTTATATCCGCTTTCAATGAATTTATATTCTTTCTGAGAATATCCGAATTCTTCATTTCTTCGTCACGAAGCTCGGCAGCACGGATAAGAGTAAGCTCGTATTCATTCCACATATAATCTATGCGCTCATCTCTTGTCGACTCAATTCTCTCAATCTTTCCCGAAAGTCTTAGGCACTCCTTGTCAAGCTCATTGATACGTCCTGATATCTCTTCTCTCCTGTCAAAGAGCTCACGCTGTTTTTCCTGAACTTTGTCTCGACAAAGGCGCTCATCCTCGGTGAGCTTGGCATATTCAGCGATTTTTTTCTCCGCCTGGACTATTGTCTCACTGATTTTTGCTATATTATCCTTCTTTTCATTTATCTCGTCACCTGCTGACCCAAGACTTTCCTTAATCTCTTCTGCTTCCTCGTTGAGCTTTGAAATTTCTCTTAAAACACGCTTTATATTTTCTTCCGCATAATTATCCTGCTGCGTAAAGTTAGAAAGCTTGATATGAAGGTTCTGTGACTCTGACTGCTTTAATGCAAGGTCATTTTTTTTCTTCTCGATATCCGTATTGGAATTATTAATCTTTTCGGTAAGCTCCTTATCAATTCTCTCCGATTCCGTAAGTGCTGCCTTGCATGCATCAACCTCGGCATTTATCTGGATTATCGTATTTTCAATCTCGTCAGATTCACGCCTGCTGTTCGAATAAGCTCTTTTTAACTCTTCCTGCTTCTTAGCTGCCGTGTCGCAATTCATGGCAGCAGTATTTTCCGCGAGCTGCTTATCCTGTATCGCTGACTTAATCTGTTCTATTTCAGTTCTTAGACTGCCAAGCGTCTCTTTTTTTGACGCAAGCTCTGCTTCGGAATTTTTAAGCTTTGTCTCATTCTGCGATATCGAAGCTTCCAATTCTTCTATCTCTCTGCGGCGGCCAAGAAGATTACTGCTGTTCTTAAACGCACCTCCGGACATTGAACCGCCTGGACTTAACATATCGCCCTCAAGTGTGACTATTCTAAGCGAATGTCTGTACTTTCTCGCTATCGCCAGAGCATTGTCGATATGGTCTACAACAAGAATCCTTCCGAGAAGATATCTCGCCAATTCATCGAACTCTCTGTCACACTCGACAAGCTGGTTGGCAAAACCTATTGCGCCTTTTTCTCCGGTAAGTGCAGAATCTGCCTTGACATCTCTCCCGCTTATCGCTGAAAGAGGAAGAAAAGTGGCACGTCCGTATTTATTCTGTTTCAGGAAAGCGATAAGCTCCTTCGCCGTGTCCTCATTATCTGTAACAATGTTCTGAATGCTTCCGCCAAGAGCTGTCTCTATAGCTGTCTCATACTGCTTCTTGGTCTTTATGATATCCGCAACAACGCCGACAATGCCCTTATTGCTCTCCTTGCGCTCCATCACTCTCCGGATGCTGTTGCCGTAACCATCGTATCTTTCAGTGATGTTTCTGAGCGATTCAAGTCTTGAAGTCTCGCCCATAACAATGCGGTTAAACCCATTTATGTCATTGTTAAGCTTATTGATTGCATCACGGACAAGAAGCTGATTTTTCTCCTTATCGGAAAGGCTCTCCCCTAATGATGTCAGTTCTCCCCTTACTGTATTAAGCTCCTTTTGGAGCATGTCAAGACTATGCTTCTGTGTATCTTCTTCGCTTTTACAGTTGATAAGCCGCCTTGTAAGCTCAGATTTACGGATGTTGACCTGCTCAAGAAGTGTTACATTCTTTTGCAGCTTCGCTTTCATCTGACCACGCTCGTTAAGATTGTCTATAATGTCATTTTTACAGCCTTCAACCGCCGTTTCAAGCTGCGTAATCTCATCGCTGAGTTTTTTTACCTGCAAGTCCATCTCGCTGCATTCTGACTTCATATCATCAAGGTGGTCTGTCAGCTTAAATCTGTCAGCTATAAGTCTTTTCTTTTCTTCATCATAATCTAACAGACGCTCATTTATTGCATCAAGCCGCCTGTTAAACTGCTCGTCACTCGCAAGCACAGACTTAATCTGTTCATTTAACAGGTCTATCTGGCTTGAAAGCCTGTTCTTATCTATCTGTGCCTGATTCGCAATGCCGCTGTTTTCCTCAATCGTATGATTTAAATCTGCAAGCTTCGCTTCGTTCACATCATATTCCACGCCTGACTTTTCAAACTCGCCCTGCGCTGCCTTTAATTCCGTATCCGTCACGGAAAATGCTTCGTTGAACTTCTCAAGCTCTGCTTTAAACTCATCCGCCTCAATAAGAAAAAGATTCACATCATTCTTCTTAAGTTCATCTCGAAGTCTTAGAAACTGCTTAGCCTTCTCTGCCTGATGTTCGAGAGGGCCTGCCTGCTTTTCAAGCTCTGCTAAAATATCGTTCACGCGCACAAGATTGTTGCTCTCATCGTCAAGCTTCTTCTGTGCCGCTGCTTTTCGCCTTTTAAACTTCACAATACCTGCCGCTTCATCAAAAAGCTCCCTGCGCTCTTCAGGTTTGCCGCTTAATATTCTGTCAATCTGACCCTGACCGATGATGGAATAGCCTTCCTTGCCGATTCCGGTATCATAAAACAGCTCATTAATATCCCTGAGCCTGCAAGCCGAGCCATTCATAAGATATTCGCTCTCACCTGAGCGGAATACCTTTCTTGTAATAGTGACCTGATCAAAGTCAATCGGAAGGGCATGATCCGAATTGTCGATAGTTATAGCCACCGATGCATAGCTCACAGGTTTACGAAGCTCCGTACCGGCAAAAATGACATCCTCCATCTTGCCGCCTCGAAGCTGCTTGGCACTCTGCTCACCGAGCACCCACCTTACTGCATCTCCTATATTGCTTTTACCGCTTCCGTTAGGCCCTACAATACCTGTTATGCCATTGTGAAATTCAAATACTAACCTGTTGGCAAAAGACTTAAATCCCTGTACCTCTATGGATTTCAAATACATAATTTTAATATCCTTATTTCTGCTGTCTTATTTTTAAAATAGCATTGTATGCCGCTGCCTGCTGTGCAGCTTTCTTGGTATGTCCTTCACCTTCACCGATCACATTCTTGTCACACTTGACAACAGCCGTGAAATGCTTGTCATGGTCAGGACCACTCTCACCGGTAATCTCATATTCCGGTTCAAAGCCACTATCCTTTTGAAGAAGCTCCTGTAATATTGTCTTGCTGTCATAGAACAGCTTTTTATTGTCTATATCATCGAGAATGAACTTTCTGATATAATTCTGCGCCGGCTCAAATCCACCATCACGATATATAGCTCCGATAACTGCCTCCATCGCATCTGATGTTATGGAATCTCTGTTTCTTCCTCCGGTATGCTCTTCTCCTTTGCTTAGAAGTATCCACTCACCAAGCTTAATCTGCCTGCTGCACAGTGCAAGTGTCGGCTCACATACTATGCTCGCACGAAGCTTTGTAAGCTCCCCTTCTGTCTTATCAGGATATTTTTCAAAAAGATAGTCGCTGACTGTAACTTCAAGTACCGCATCGCCTAAGAATTCAAGGCGCTCATTGCTCTGATTCTTAAGTCTTTTAATCTCATTACAGTATGAGCTGTGTGTGAGCGCTCTTTCAAGCAGTCTCTTGTTTTTAAACTCATAACCAATAATCTTCTCAAATTTTTCTAACTGTGTATCAGTCATAGCTCTACTCCATGCGCCTCCGTTTTTTTATGTTAATTCACTCATTAAGAAAAAGAGCCCACCTATGATGGGCTTCTTTTCTTAATAAAATCTAAGCTTATCTGCTCTTATTAGTTAAGTGCGTTCTTAATCTGCTCAACAGCATCTGCTACAGTTGAAATATTTTCAGCAGCATCATTAGGAATCTCAATATCAAACTCCTCCTCGATACCCATGATAATCTGGAATACATCGAGTGAATCTGCTCCGAGGTCATCAACGAATGTCTTATCCATTGTAACTTCATCAGCATCAATGTTTAAAACCTCTGCAATAATTGACTGTAACTTTTCAAATTCCATCTTTTAATACTTCCTTCCTTTTCTAAAAAATTCTTAATTTTCCTGTGCATCCGCCTGCTCTGCCGCAATGGATGCCTTGATTTTATCGTTAATTCCCTGTTCCTTAAATGTCATGCATTGAAGGATGGAATTACACACCTCTTTAGCCTTAGCATTTCCGTGAGTTTTCACTACAAGACCGTTAAGACCTATCATCGGTGCACCGCCATATTCGGTAGCATCGAACCTCTTAAGTGTTTTCTTAAGCGCAGGCTTGACTAAAAGCGCACCAATCTTACTTCTTAAGCTGGTCATCATGCCTGCCTTAATCATGCCAATGAGAGTACTTCCCATGCCTTCGTACAGCTTAAGTATTACATTGCCGACAAAAGCCTCTGTCACAATAACATCAACATCACCCTCCGGAATATCCCTTGCCTCAACACTTCCGACAAAATTAATCTCCTTGCATTCCTTAAGCAGAGGATATGTCTCCTTGACAAGCTGATTGCCCTTCTCCTCCTCAGCTCCGATATTAACTATCGCAACCTTCGGATTCTTGATTCCAAGCACATATTCCATGTATATAGAACCCATCTTGGCAAATTGAAGAAGATGTGCAGGTCTTGCGTCAACATTCGCACCACAGTCAACTAACAGTGACACGCCCTTCTTAGTAGGGATAAGCGGTGCAAAAGGAGGTCTGTCTACTCCTTTGATTCTGCCGACTATCAACTGTCCGCCAACTAAGATAGCACCCGAACTTCCTGCTGAAACAAAGGCATCTGCCTCGCCCTTTTTCACAAGATTAAGTGCCACAACAATCGATGAATCCTTCTTACGGCGTATAGCCATAACAGGCGGTTCACCTGTCTCGATAATCTCTGTGGCATTAACAACCTGAATAGCATTCTCTCTGTATGTATATTTCTTAAGCTCCTGTGAAACAACGCTCTCCTGTCCGACAAGCTTCACGACAATATTAACATTCTGTGAAACAGCGTCGACAACACCTTTGACAATCTCTGCCGGAGCATTATCTCCACCCATGGCATCAACAGCTACTATAACTTTTTCCTGCATAAATATTCTCCTCTTTAAATCCATGACAACCACTTCATACATAATACAAGATTGTATTTCAGAAATCAATACCTTTTTACCATTTCCATCGGTCAGCAAAAAAGAAGGACACCGAAAGTATGCCAAAGGCACTCATCCGATATCCTTCCCATAAATTATCAAATTATAAACTCATAATTATTCAGCAACGGAGATAACTTCCTTCTTGTTATATGAGCCACAGTTCTTGCATACTCTGTGAGGCATCATTAACTCACCGCACTTGCTGCACTTTACTAAGTTAGGAGCGCTCATCTTCCAGTTCGCTCTTCTCTTATCTCTTCTAGCCTTAGAAGACTTATTCTTTGGACAAATTGACATCTGTTACACCTCCTTACAAAGCAGTTCTATTGGTTAAACTGTTGAAATATATCGCGTATCTTGGACATTCTAGGGTCTAAAACCTGTCTGTCACATTCACACGAGCCATGATTAAGATTCATGCCGCATACGTTACAGATTCCCTTGCAGTCTGTCTTACACAGAACCTTCATCGGAAAATTCTCTAATATCTCACTATATGCATACTTCTCAACATCAAACTCAGTGCCTTCTATGAAAGGCATGTCCTCCAATGTCTCATCTGCATCCGGTGATTCTTCACCAAAATTAAGTTCTCTGGTGGAATCTACCGATATCTGCCAAGGAACATCCGTTAAGCACCTGTCGCATGGAATATTGAGTGTCACATCAAGATGTGAAGCAACCTCTATCTTCTTCCCTCCGACATTAGTAAAGGTAAGTTCAATGTCCTGTTTCTTTACAAATGCAAACTCACCCATCTTAGAGCTGAAGCTCTCAGCTTCAATAGGTGCTGCAAGTCTCTTAACTTCTCCTTCGTGAGAAAGAACTCCGTACAAATCAATCAGCATAAAAACCTCTTCTTTTAATCACACGCAGATTATTATATCTACTGCGAACAGATTTGTCAACTATTTTTTATTGACATTTTCAATGTCAAGCGGACATCGTAATAATCACTTTACTAACTCTAATGTCTCCTGGGCAATCTTAAGCTCCTCGTTAGTAGGTATAACCATAACCTTGACCTTTGAATCAGGAGTAGATATAACTACTTCCTCGCCTCTCTTGTCATTAGCCGCATCATCAATCTTGATACCAAGGAATGTAAGAGCGCTGCAGATATCTTTTCTTGTCTTCTTATCGTTCTCGCCGACACCTGCTGTAAATACGATGGCATCAACACCATCCATAGCTGCTGTGTAAGCACCGATATACTTGATTACTCTGTACTTGAATGCCTCAAGAGCTACCTCAGCATTATGGTTGCCTTCATCAGCAGCCTTCTGGACATCACGGAAATCACTTGAAACGCCGCTCATACCGAGAACGCCTGACTTCTTGTTGAGCATGTTAATCATCTCATTGATGTCCTTGCCTTCCTTATTAGCGATGAACTGGATAACAGAAGGATCAATGTCACCACTTCTTGTTCCCATGATAAGACCTTCAAGCGGTGTAAGACCCATGCTTGTATCTACACACTTGCCATTGACAACAGCTGAAAGTGAACCACCATTTCCAAGATGGCATACGATAACCTTAGAGTTATTAGGATCAAGGTTGCCGAACTCTATAGCTCTCTTAGACACGAATGCATGGCTTGTTCCGTGGAATCCATACTTACGGATGCCATACTTCTCATAGTACTCATGAGGAATAGCATACATATAAGCCTTCTCCGGCATTGTCTGATGGAATGCAGTATCCCAGACAGCGACATTAGGTGTACCAGGCATAGCAGCCTCAGCAGCCTCGATACCGATAAGGTTAGCCGGGTTATGTAAAGGTCCAAGGTCGAAGCACTCACGGATAACTGCCTTAACATCATCATTAACAATTACGGATGTGCAATACTTCTGTCCCGCATGAAGTACTCTGTGTCCTACAGCACCGATTTCCTTAACATCTGAAATCACACCATGAACAGGATCTACGAGCATATCAAGAACAAGCTTAACTGCTACATTGTGATCCGGCATTGGCTGCTCGATTACTGCACTATCCTTTCCGGCAGGCTTATGTGTGAGCTTAGAACCCTCGATACCGATTCTCTCAACAAGACCCTTAGCGAGAACGTCCTGTGTATCCATATCGAATAACTGATACTTAAGTGATGAGCTTCCACAGTTTAAAACTAAAATCTTCATTAATAAATCCTCCAAAAATATTCTCTTAATTATACGTTATGTCTATAGCATAATTATAGGTAACTGCCGACGCATCGACAATTACCTATATATGTATCATGTAAAACAAATTACATACTACTGCATCTGTGCCTGTACAGCTGTGATAGCAACAACACCTACGATATCGCTTGCTGAACATCCTCTTGAAAGGTCATTAACAGGCTTTGCAATACCCTGAAGCATTGGGCCGTAAGCCTCTGCCTTTGCAAGTCTCTGAACAAGCTTGTAACCAATGTTACCTGCATCAAGGTCAGGGAAGATAAGTACGTTTGCCTGTCCTGCAACATCGCTGCCCGGAGCCTTAGAAGCACCAACAGAAGGAACTATAGCTGCATCTGTCTGAAGCTCTCCGTCAAGCTTAAGCTCTGGAGCAAGCTCTTTGGCAATTCTCGTAGCCTCTACTACCTTGTCAACATCAGCATGCTTAGCGCTGCCCTTTGAGGAGTGGCTTAGCATTGCAACCTTAGGCTCTGCACCTACTAAGAACTTGAAGCTCTCTGCTGAAGAAACAGCTATAACAGCAAGCTCTTCCGGTGTAGGATTCTGGTTAAGACCACAATCACCAAATACAAATGTACCGTTCTCACCATACTCACAGTTAGGAACATCCATTACAAAGAAAGCTGAAGCAATCTTTGAACCCGGCTTAGTCTTAACGATCTGAAGAGCAGGTCTTAATGTGTTAGCTGTTGAATGACATGCACCTGATACGATACCGTCTGCTGCACCGCTCTTTAACATCATACAAGCATAGAACATATAATCTGTTGTGAGAAGTCTGCGTGCTTCCTCAGGAGTCATACCCTTATTCTTTCTAAGCTCTACTAAAGCATCAACATACTCATCAAGCTTATCTGAAGTATTAGGATTGATAACAGTGGCACCTGAAACTTCAAGACCCTTGCTGTTAGCCTCAACCTCCTCAGGTGTACCAAGAACTACTACATTAGCGATATCTTCCTTAAGAACTGTCTCAACTGCCTCCCATGTTCTTCTGTCCATTGACTCAGGAAGTACGATTGTCTTCTTCACTGCTCTTGCCCTTTTCTTAATTTCATCAATAAATGCCATAATAAAATGACTCCTTTCTGTATGTAATTCGACTTAATATTAAAAGTCCATTAATAATATTATTATACTCCTTATGTTTATTGTATACAAGAATATTTTTCTAAAATCAAGAAAAAAAGAATATGTTTTAAATTAAATACAATCTAAATATTCTATTTCAATCTCAATGACTGCACAAGATATCTCAAGTGGAACTGTCTTTCCTTCATAACACATGTAGATAATGTAAGTATCTGGTCATCCTCCGAGAACACTGTATCCTCATCATACACTTTCGGTTCCTCCATACGCGAAGCCGTGTTCTCAAGATACGATTTAACTGTATTCTTATTTGAAAAATCATAATTAAGAAGCTGATGTGCATTGTTCGTCTGGTAAGCGGCAAATATCTTATATACATAGACCATATCTTCCGTGTATATATATACATATCTGTTGTTTTCAAAGAACTCTTCATCTTCATATAAATGCAGATCCGAAAACATTGTTGTATCACGCATGTTATGCCCATATATAACCGTATGAGGGTCAGAGAAATCTTTGGCATTGTAATTTTCCGTATAAATACATCCCGGATACCCTTCGCTGCCATCTATATTGTGTTCAAGATAATAGCTGTTGTCTGTGGGATGCTGAAAAACAGGATAATCTATATGCGTGTTAGGTATGTATATCCATGCATAAATATCCTCTGATATTTCTCTATGCATCGCATCAAAATCTATATTTTTCTCAGGTACCTCTATACCATATTTTGTCATCAGACGCACCGCCTCTTTTTTGTAGCCTTCAAGAGCCTGCGTTGTTCCTTCCTCTGACTGCAATTCCTCTGTCGAAGTCACTTCCTGCGCTGTTGTACTCTGTGCAAGCTTTTCATACATCTGCTGTGATTTCCACAGCCTGTACTGTTTTACACCAAGTATCATAGCACAGACAAGTGCAACCGTTAACGCTGCAATGCCAATGACTGTATATATTGTCTTTTTATTTAATTTTCTGTTTTTTTCTTCCATATTCAATCCTCATTTTTTATATAGTTTAATTCAATTATTATTTACCTAAAAAGATTCAAATGTCAAAATATGCTGATTTATGTTAAGAGTGTATAGCATGTTCTGACACCCGAATCACGGAAAACATATATATTTTATCATAATAAAAGCAATAATCAATGTCTTTTTAAAATAATAATAACCATTCACAACAGATACTGAACCAGATACAGCAGATTCATATATATGTTTTACTTTTTCCTAAATTCAGGCTATAATAATATAGATAATTTTTATTATAGCATTTAATAAAATAGTCGGTATTATATAAATAACTGATATTTAATCTGAGAATATGGGGAAATATGATAACAACAGCCATTATAGCGGAATTTAACCCGCTCCACTCCGGTCATGAATATATAATACAGGAAGCAAAACGCATCACCAATGCGGACTGCATCGTTGTAGTACTCAGCGGATATTTTACACAGCGCGGCGACATTGCCATTGCTCCAAAGCATACACGGGCGGCGGCGGCGATAAGCTGCGGTGCCGATATAGTTTTTGAGCTTCCTTTTGCTTACGCCACATCAAGTGCGGAATTTTTCGCATCCGGTGCCGTGGCATTATTGAACTCATTAAAAAAGATAGATTTTCTTGTATTCGGTGCAGAAAATAACGACATATCCGTTCTCTCCTCCGCAGCGGATATACTTATTAACGAACCCGAAGAATTCAAAAGCAGGCTCAACTCATGCCTTTTATCAGGCATGTCTTTTCCTGCTGCACGCGAGCAGGCATATATAATCTGCGGCGGCTGCGAAGTAATATTCACTCCGAACAACACTCTTGCCATAGAATATATAAAAGCATTGAAGAAATTTTCATCGGATACAAAGCCTATAGCGATACGGCGTGTCGGTTCCGGTTACAATGACAAGGACTATTCCCAAAAGAAGGGATATATATCCGCATCTGCTTTCAGGGCAAAAACGGAGGATATTGTCAATTCTTCCTCAAGCGTTATTGATACTAATGGCTCGTCTGAGCTTGACTCATTCCTTTTTGAGACTCTGCCGTCTTCAAGTGCCGGCATAATGCTTTCCTGTCACAATAAAACCTTTCCGCTATTTAACGATGATATGTCCATGCTTATATACTATTCTGTTCTGATGCATCGCAACAATCTGGAGAGCTTTTGCGATTTTACTCCTGCACTTGCCAACCGCATAAGACGTATGCTTGACAAAGAAGGCAATTCTTTATTCGCAGGAAATTATGAGGAATTTATTTTAGGCATAAAGACAAAAGAGATGACCGCCGCACGTATCAAACGCGCAATGCTTCACCTTCTCACCGGATTTACCAACGAGGCACACCAAAATGCGGTAAATTATCTGAACGAAGGCATGCTCCCTTATGCGCGCATACTTGCGCTTTCTCCATCCGGGCAGCGTTTCATCTCTGAAATAAAAAAAGGCTGCGATATAACTCTTATCAACAGCCTTGGCAAATCAATGCCTCTATTAGATGACAATGCACTCCGACTCATACATTACGACATTCTTTCATCCGATATCTACGCATCGGTTATAAAGGACAAATTTCATTATACAATACCTGATGAGTTCAGGACTAATGTTAAAAGAATCGATTTTCCCCGGACGTAAGCATGCTTAAAAGCTGTTTTCTTGCATCATCGCTCTCGGCATCCCTGTATCTGAATATCAGATCCTCCTTCTGCGCTTCCGTAAGTCCGTTATATCCTGTCATAAGCCGCTCATCCATTGCCAGAGCCTCCATAAAGCCGAACGGATAAGCGCCGATTCCTGTCATGCTGTCTATCGGCATTTCGTTAAAATCCATGCTGCGTACCTCACTTTCCATAGAATAGAATAAGCATTAAGAAAGCTCTTTTTAAAGCCTTCCTAATGCTTATCGTTCCACGGCATAGAATTTATATGCTGGTTAATTTTGATATTTAGTAATTATTCCTGCATACTGTCAGCATCATCCTGTTCAGACATACCGGCTCCCGGAAAATTCACCGGAATACCGTTAACTTCAACCGTATCCTCAATTCTTATTGTAAGATATGGTATGCCATCGATTATCCTTGTGTCGACAAGATCTGTTCTGTCAGGTTTTACTTTGACAACAACCGCAGGAGATTTTATCTCGAACTTTCTTGTCTCGACAATATTGGTCGCCTGAAGCGGTGTCTGCTCACCTGCCTGACTGTCATAGCACCTGTCAAAACGCTCAAGGAGTTCATTTTCCACACCACTGTCTGAAAGAATCTGCTTAACCTCATGCTTGTTAAGCTCCAATGGTTCAGGCTCCTCCTTCGTCTCCTCAATCTTATTGTTGATTATCTCATGTATATTCTTTACAACCTCAAAGTCACACTTCTCGCCAAGTGCTTCTTCGATAACGCCATTAAAGGTATCCCTCTGATTTCCCGCCGACATAGGAATATTGCATCCAAGCACCGGCTCGGCAAAATCAAGCCTTAACTCATCAGGCTTCGCCGTATAATACAGAAGGCTGTGTAAATCCGTGCTTCTGTCATTGAATGCAGGAAACAGAAATCCAATAGCCGGCATATCGACAACCCAGTCTCTCACCCTGTTCCTGAAGCAGCCCTCCGAGGCAAAGTATGAAAGCCCTGCCTTCGTGAGTGATACCGGGCAGATACAGCAGAGTATATGGGAGAACACTTCATCAGAAGCATCCTCCATCTCTATATTGTCTGATGTCTTTCCCGGTATATCGTATGCCTGATGTATGAGAAGTATAAGATAATTGTCCACTGTGTCATAGTTTTCTATAACCCGGTCATAGAATGCATGTAACACATCTTCATCCTTAAGCTCCGTCTCACGAAGCTTCATCAAGAGAGCATACTTCCCGCCTTCAAGCTCCTCCTCAAGCGGAAATTCCATATTGAGAAGATTCTTTCCAAGACTTCCCGAAAGGCTCTTTTTAAATATTGAAAAATATTTAAATAGGTCTTCCTCCGGAAGGGCAAGAAATGCCTCCTTAAACTCCGTCACTTTGTTCTTCTCGCCGTCCACATAGCATCCGCATATGCGCGAAATCGAACTTCTGTCCTCTTTGAACGTCTTTTTAATTTCTGCAATTTCTTTAGAATTCATGTCTTACCTCAGTGCCGATAGGGACTGTATTTCATTTTTTAATATCCCCATATTTTATCTGTGTATTTCATAAACAGCTTAGTTCTTGAAGCTGTGTATAGGTGCAGGTATTCTTCCTGCACGTCCGACAAATGCAGAACAGTCAAAAGAGTTAACCGGCATAATAGGTGCATATCCAAGCAATCCTCCAAACTCAACCGTTTCGCCTACGCTCTTTCCTATAACAGGTATAATACGCACTGCTGTTGTCTTCTGGTTAACCATTCCGATAGCAGCTTCGTCCGCTATAATTCCGGATATCGTACTAGCCTTGGTATCTCCCGGAACCGCTATCATATCAAGACCGACTGAGCATACGCATGTCATCGCCTCAAGCTTCTCTATTGTGAGTGCTCCTGCAAGTACTGAATCTATCATACCCTGATCTTCACTCACCGGTATGAACGCACCGCTAAGTCCGCCAACATAGGATGAAGCCATGACTCCGCCCTTTTTCACCTGATCATTTAAAAGTGCAAGTGCTGCTGTCGTACCCGGAGCTCCTGCACGCTCAAGTCCTATCTCCTGCAAAATATCAGCGACAGAATCACCTATTGCCGGAGTCGGTGCCAACGAAAGGTCTATAATACCAAAAGGAATTCCAAGACGCTTAGATGCTTCCTGGGCAACAAGCTGTCCAACTCTTGTAATCTTAAATGCAGTCTTTTTAATCGTCTCGCAGAGCACTTCAAAGCTCTCGCCCCTAACCTGCTCAAGAACATGTTTTACAACACCCGGTCCGCTTACACCTACATTTATAATGGCATCGTCCTCCGAAACACCGTGGAAAGCCCCTGCCATAAAAGGATTATCATCCGGTGCATTGCAAAGCACAACAAGCTTGGCGCATCCAAGAGAATCTCTCTCCTTGGTAGCTTCGGCTGTTTCTCTTACAATCTTTCCCATAAGGCGCACCGCATCCATGTTGATACCTGTCTTTGTAGAACCTACATTCACAGAACTGCATATAAGCTCTGTTGAGGCAAGTGCCTGCGGAATTGAACGTATCAAAAGCTCATCACTCTTTGTCATTCCTTTGCTCACTATAGCGGAATATCCTCCGATAAAATTAACACCGACTTCATGGGCAGCCTTATCAAGTGTCTTTGCAATGGTTACATAGTCCTCAGGTGTCTTACAGCAGGCAGCACCTACAAGTGCAACAGGTGTGATTGATATTCTCTTATTCACAATAGGAATACCAAAATCTCTCTCTATATCTTTTCCAACCTTTACAAGATCCTTTGCAACTGTTGTTATCTTATTATATATCTTCTCATTCGTAACAGAAAGCTCCTCATCCGCACAGTCTAACAGGCTAATGCCAAGTGTGATTGTACGCACATCCAGGTTTTCCTGCTCAATCATCTTATTGGTCTCATTTACTTCAAAAATGTTTATCATAGATTTCTCCTCATATTTTGAACTTTTTATAATTTTTTATCAAAGGCATACCGGTAATACTATAAAAACATTATGATTCCACTAAATTCTATGCATCTTTGTAAATATATCTTCGTGCTGGCATTTTATTTTAACACCAATCTCCTCTCCGAGCTTATCAAGATCATCTGTAATCTCTGCAAACGGTTTTGCAGCCTTCTGCATATCAACAATCATCATCATATTAAAATATTCCTGAACTATTGTCTGAGATATATCTAAAATATTAATCTCGTTATCTGCAAGATATGTGCATACCTTAGCTATAATGCCTACAGTGTCCTTGCCTACTACAGTAATAATTGTCTTGTTCATGGTGTTATCCCTTTCTGATTTTAAGTTTTTTAAAGAGTAATGATATGGCTTGGCTTGTCTCTTCCTGCAACTTCAATTTTAAAGTCCGATGAGTGGTACTCGCTGTGGCTCATATCAATCTCTGTTTTAACTGTTTCATATGCCAAATCAGGGTAATTATTCTCCTTGCTCAAATGCCCTAGAAGTATCTCCTGAACCTGGCTGCCTAACAATCTGTCAATCAGATGTCCGGCTGCCTCATTCGACAAATGTCCCTTTTCACCTAATATTCTCTGCTTAAGAGGATATGGATAAGGACCTGTCTCTAACATTCTGATATCATGGTTAGCTTCAAGCACCATACAGTTGACGCCTGCAAAGCTGTCCACAATATAATCATCATACTTTCCTAAATCCGTGACCAGTCCAAATGCCTTATCTCCTGCTTCAACACGGAAGGCACACGGAGACATGGCATCGTGTGACGTGGCAGCTGCCTTTACGCACAAAGTCCCTATTTTAAACTCCCTGTCACATTCTATTGTGTTAAATATACCCTCCGGGAGCTTTCCAAGATTGGTATTCTGAATTCCTTTAATAGTCCCCCACGTCGCATATACCGGCGTAGCACTTTTTCGTTCCACAACTCCAAGTCCTGAAATATGGTCAGCGTGTTCATGTGTAACCAGAATCCCATCTATATCATTGAGTGATAAATCCAAAAGTCTAAGTCCTTCCTCAACTCTCTTCCTGCTGATGCCTGTATCTATCAAAATATGTGTATTGTCATCACCAACATATATACAATTGCCGCTGCTTCCGCTGGCAATGGTCATAACTCTCATAAATTTTCTCCTGTCAAAACAATATACGTCTTATGTTATACGTTTGAAGCTTTTCCGTCAATGGTTATTTTTCCTTTTCCTGTTGTCTTTGACACATACATTGCTTTGTCAGCATTATCAATCACCGTAGCCGGGTCACTGCAAAGCTCCGGATATGCGCTCACACCTGCGCTTGTATTAATATATATTGAATAACCCCCAAAAACAACTTCCCTCTCCTTGATTGCTTTGTGTATGCTCTCAACAACACCAATGACTTCTTCAAGTGTTTTATCGTTAAATATAATGACGAACTCCTCTCCGCCATATCTGTAGCTTGAACCGCCATGCCCATCCGCAATTTTTTGTATCGTCTGTGCTACAGCTATAATGGCTGCATCACCAAAAAGATGCCCATATTTGTCATTTATTGATTTGAAATTATCGATATCGAACATGGCTGCAAACACAGTCTGCTGCTTAAGCTTCTCATCAGCATGCCTGTATTTTTCCATAAATTTATTAAGGACACGTCTGTTATATAATCCGGTAAGACCATCTCTCTTAGCAAAATTTTCAAATTGTGAATACAGGAAAGCATTGTTAAGTCCTACCTGCAGTTCAGCTAAAATATTATCAAAAAAGGTCTCTCTGTGCGTAAAAAAATCCGGCTCATTATGGCATATTATATACACACCGGCATTTCTTCCATCTACAAGCAGCAGCTTTGCAGCAAATGAGAAGATATGGCAGCCTTTAAGCTGCTCGAACTTTGTGTGCTTGACATTCTCACATATGAAGATATGTCCATCAGAGAGCTTACTCATAAACTGCTGCGTTGTGAACATCTCAAGCAGCAGCTGAGCCGTTCCAACTTCCATTTCGCCATACAGCTTATATTTTGACTCAGAATCGTACAGCGGATTACTTTTCTTATAATCGTCATATATGCTTTTTTCATCCTCTTCACTTCCCTTAAGAATCCCGGCACACCGCACACCAAGACCATTGACAAGCTTATTTGAGAAGAAATCATTGATTTTTACAATATCCAACGCTTCCGTGAATGAATGAAGCATTTCATTCTGAAAGTTAACCTCAAAATTATTAGCATTAATCTTGCGGTTGGCACTCTCAAGCTCTATACGTTTTAAACCAAGCTGCTCGTTTACATAGAAAAGCTTTTCCTGCTTCTCCATTATCTCATTATTAATATCCATAGCTTTATCTAGCATTCTGTCCTTGGCAAGCATGGCATTTTCAAAATACTCATACTGTGCCCCTATATGCGCAAGTGCAGCATACATTGCCATGATAAACGCTGCAATGACCACGGCCGAAGTGATAGCATATGTCAGTGTTCTGTACTCGAAAAGATATATTGCAGTCCACAATAAAACAGGCAGATTCATGACTAAGGAATGCAATACGATAACACCTTTATCCGTAAGGTCGAAGAAAATCCCCTGCTCTAACGCAATACACATGTAAATAAGAAAATATATGACATATTCATAATTCCTGTATCCATCATGCATAACAAGTGCAGCCATTGTAATCAGCTGAATATATTTCACCGCAAAAATTAATTTTATATTATTAAAGAAATCCGATGATCTGAAAGCCTGTTCAAATGCCAGAACAACACACACAATAGCAGCTCTCATAAATGCCGGAGCTCCGATGGAAAAGCTCTGGAATGTCTCCACAATAAGATAAATGATTAAAAGTATCAATGCATGGAAATGCCTTGATGCGAATTTCTTTTCAAGCTCAATCAATTCTTCTTTTTTGTACATTTGTCTGTTATCTCCAATACAATTCTATTTTATCTCCTGTTTCTATCGGTGTCGTGAATGTCACCTTTTCGCCGTTTACCATTGTAATTAATTCTGTCCCACCGGCAGTTTTAAGGTCAAACGGATAAAAATCGAAAATATCAACAAATGTATAACTGCTTTTTCCATTAAGTTCAACAGGTGTATCGTTTACCATGACTGTTATTGTTGTCTGCGGCTTGTTTTCCTCATCTTCTGCTGCATCATCAGCTCCGTTTTTCACATCGGCAGTCTGACTGTACGGTATACCATTTGCATGAGAGCCGCTTCGCACAGCATCGTTTATTTCTGACTGGCTCGGAACATAATCATCGGGACCATACTCCGAATATTTAACATTAAAATTCTCATACACTATCGTATCATCCGATGCATGCTCATTATTGACAAAAATATCCTTGTCATCTGTACTGATATCCATAAAATCAAACAGCTGTTTCACAGTGTAGTAATTTTCCATCGTAATATCATCGCCCGGCTGAATACTGTAGTCAGAGCCCTTAAGCTCATCTCCGACATAAGCAAACTTCGGACAGACAATAAGCTTATCATTTACAATAAAATTGACTGTGCTCTTAAACTCATCCAGCTCTCCAATCGTGATGTGACCTGCTTCACCCGCTGTAGACTCATGAATCTCTATCTGGTCATTGTGCGCTATTCTGGCATTCATGCTGCTCTCACGCCCATTGAGCAGAATAACCGCCGCTTCGCCTGTAGTTCCTCTTACAAGCCTTGATTTGCCATTAACCGTAAACACAAGCTCGCTGCCGCGTCTCGGAAAAATGCTATCGTTAGGCATTCCCGACTGCATTACTGCATCCACTATCGATAGATGATTATTGTCATACAGCTTAACTCTCTCTCCATTCACTGTTGCAAAAATAAAATTATTCTTCTGGTTGTAATAATTGATACATATACCAATCGGTGTCACTAAAAGGGCATCCTTTTTAACATCATCCTGTGTAACAAAGTCTATGCTTGTAAGAACCTCTTCACCGCGGACAGCCACTCTTTCCCTGCTTATCTTAAGCCTGTCAGCTATCTTGTCGGTGAATCCCGGAAACTTTCCTCCACCGCCAACCACAAACACTGCACTTACCGGCTTATCTCCGTTAAGCTCGCATATCTTATCTGCCACATCATCTGCAAGCTTTGTAAGCTGTCCATCTATAAGCATCTGAACATCATGAGGTGCAAGCTTGTGTGTTATTCCCATAATGTCTTTGTATGTAATCGGCTTCTTTTTTCCTGCTGCAAGCTTAATTTTCTCAGCTGATGCAAAGTCAACAAGATATTCCTTAGCTATTATCTCTGTAAGCTCATCGCCCGCTGATGGTATCATTCCATATGCAACAATGCTTCCATCCTTCGTAAGACATATATCCGAGGTTCCAGCTCCGACATCGACAAGTCCGATATTGAGAAGTCTGTACTGCTCAGGAATTGCTACATTCATGGCAGCAATAGGCTCTAATGTAAGATTTGCGACTGTAAGTCCCGCATAATCAACCGCAGCATACAGTCCGTCAACAACCTCCTCAGGAAGGAACGTCGCTAAAAGGTCTATTCCGATTTTCTCAGCCTTATGTCCTTCAAGATTGTTGATTGCATAATCATTGAGAAAATATCTTACAGGCGTATATCCGACACAGTAAAACTTATATTTTTCATTCTTTTGTTTTAGTTCCTTATGCGCCTTTTCAACAGATATAAGTTCAAGGGAGTATACATTCTCCGCATCAACCCTTACTTCACCTTCGAATTCGACATCCTCATGAACCATAACTGTCCTGAGCACTCTTCCGGCAGCGGCTATGCATACTTCCTTAAGCTTCTTGCCTGTCATAGTCTCAAGCTGGTGCTTAACTATTCTTATCGTGTCTCCGACCTTGCCTATGTCATGTATCTGTCCATCTAACATTGCTCTCGTATCATGTTCCTTAGACACTATGGCTGCCGCCTGAAAACGTCCGTTTTTCATATATCCGACTGTGCCAACAACATTTCTTGTTCCGATATCAAGTCCGAACACAAAATCATCCGGACAAAATACTGTCTCACTCATTATCTTCCCCACCTGTCCTATTTTCAGCCAAGAGAAGTACTCTCTCAAGCTGTTTTTTAGTATTATTGCTGTCTTTTGAATTGTCAATCACATATCTGCAATGCTTTCTAAACTCCTCATCCGGCAGTTGGTTATTCATTATGGAAATGCACTTTTCCCTTGAATAGCCTCTGTCTGCCATAAGTCTCTTTATACGCTCCTCATCAGGCACATATATATACCAGAATTCTTCGCATATGCTGTCATAGCCTGCTTCAATCAACAGTGCCGCCTCGATAAAAGCATACTCATACACACCGGCATCATTAGCCGCCTTAAGCCGCCTTACAACCTCGCTTCTCGTCAGCGGATGAATGATGGCATCTACTTTCTCACACAGTTTCTCGTCAGAAAATATAATTGATGCCATCTTCTTTCTGTCTATACAGCCATCGCTCTGTAAAATGTCATCCCCAAGAAGCTTAACAATCTGTGAATAAGCAGCACCGCCCGGCAGCGTTGTCTCTTTTGCAACTTCATCGGTTCTTATAACTATACATTTTGTCAATTCTTCAAGCATCTTTAACACTGTCGATTTTCCGGCACCAACTCCTCCGGTAACACCGATAATTCTCATATGATTCCTCATTCCCAATCGTAAATTAATGTGCCTCAAGCCAGTTAGCACCCTCGTTGGTATCTACTACAAGAGCTACAGACAAGCGGGCTGCATTTTTCATCTGTTCATCCAATATATTTTTGACAAGCTCAACCTCGTCCTCTGCTGTCTCTATAAGAAGTTCATCGTGAACCTGCAAAATCAATCTTGATTTGAGTCCGAGCTCCTTCAATTTGTGATATACTCCAATCATCGCAAGCTTTATGATATCCGCAGCAGTTCCCTGTATCGGCGCATTCATCGCTACTCTCTCCCCAAAGCTTCTCTGCATGAAATTGCTGCTTGTAAGTTCCGGAATCGGACGTCTCCTGTTAAACATTGTGACTGAATAACCTTTTTCCTTAGCGCTGCTTACAAGCTCATTTAAGAACTCATGTACTTTAGGATATGTCTCAAAATATTTTTCTATATATTTTGCAGCCTCTTTTCTCGATATGCTAAGGTCCTGGCTGAGTCCAAATGAACTTATTCCATACACGATACCGAAGTTGACTGCCTTTGCATTGCTTCTCTGCGCCTTTGTAACTTCCGCAAGAGGCGTATTAAATACCTGTGATGCTGTTATCCTGTGAATATCTTCATCACTGTTATAAGCAGCTATAAGATTCTCATCCGCTGACATATGTGCAAGTATTCTAAGCTCAATCTGTGAATAATCGGCATCAAGAAAAACAAAGCCCGGCTTTGGAATAAATACCTGCCTGATTCTGCTTCCTAACTCCATTCTTATAGGAATATTCTGCAAATTAGGCTCTGTACTGCTTATTCTTCCTGTTGCAGTGATAGTCTGATTGAACTTCCCATGTATTCTTCCATCATCCGAAATATATTGCAAAAGTCCATCCGCATATGTCGAATTAAGCTTCGTAAGCTGGCGGTATTCTAGCACCTTGCTGACAACCGGATGCTCACCTGCAAGCTTTTCAAGGACATCCGCCGATGTCGAATAGCCTGTCTTTGTCTTTTTTCCTCCGGGAAGTCCCATCTGTCCGAACAATACTTCTCCGAGCTGCTTCGGAGAATTGATATTAAACTGTGTTCCGGCAAGTTCGTATACTTCCTTTTCAACAACAGCAATCTTCTCCTTAAGCATATCTCCATAAGCAATCAGAGCTTTCTTATCAACAAGAATTCCATTATCTTCCATCTCCTTAAGAGCATATACAAGAGGTTTTTCTATATTATTATAAAGCTCTGACATATTCTCGTTGTCAAGCTTTCCCATAAGTACATTATATGCTTTTGCAGCAGTGTATGCATTATAACATGCGCATATATATGTCTTTTGTGAATCTTCGTAATCGGCTTTTCCTAAGATATCTGCCTTTGACTTTATAAGCATGCCAAGAAAGTCCCTTGCAATATCATCGTACCGGTAAGCATCCTTTAGAGGATTAAGTAAATATGCCATAAGAGCCGCATCCTCAGCATTATCCTCCTCCGCAATGTGAAGCATGCTAAGCTGTTCCTTCAAATTGATAAAGCAGATGTGCTTTCCATCGGCGTGAAGTTTTTTAGCAAGATGTGATACCTTGTCAGCTATATATTCTGCTGTCATAAAACCGCCAACAGGAATATATACTGTCATCTCTTTAACATTCTCTTTTGCTTTTGCTGCTTCACTGCCATTATTCTCTAATGACATACTGAGTGCTGCCGCAAAAAGACTTCCGTCTTTAGCCGGCACCGCAAATACGCCAGCAGCATCACTGCTTTCACATAGTGCAAATACTCTTTCCGCTTCATTCAGGTCTTCTACAATCTTAAAATTCTTCTCAAGCTCATCATCATTATATGAGTCGGCATTTTTTTCAAACCGCGAGAGAACAGACTTAAATTCCAAGCGCTTAAAGAGCTGGTATGCTTCCTTGGTGAACATGTCTCCAAGTCCTGCCTTTTCAAATGAATAGTCAAGCGGTGTATCTGTATTAATAGTAGCAAGTACCTTGCTCAGCTTCGCCTGCTCATAGAACTCTTTTAAATTATTCTTCGCTTTATTAGGTGTAAGCTCGTCAACATGCTCATACGCATTCTCAATGGAATGATATTTTGATATGATAGCTCCCGCAGTCTTCTCACCAATTCCCGGCACTCCCGGAATATTGTCGGATGCATCGCCCATAAGTGCCTTCATATCAATAAACTCTACAGGTGATACACCATAAGTCCCTACAACCTGTGCCGAATTGTAGTCCTCAATCTCCGTTGTTCCTTTCTTCGTCTTAGGAATACGAATCTTGATATTATCTGTCGCCAGCTGCAATAAATCCCTGTCACCTGACACTACCGACACAATCATTCCGTCAGCTTCAGCGCGCTTTGCCAATGTTCCTAATATATCGTCCGCTTCGTAGCCTTCCTTGGTGACAACGCATACGTTCATTGCAGTAAGAGCTTCCTTTATAAGAGGAACCTGCTCGACAAGCTCATGAGGCATCGGCTTACGTGTTCCTTTGTATCCACTATACATCTTATGCCTGAAGGTGGGCGCACTAAGGTCAAACGCAACCGTGAGATAATCAGGCTTTTCTTCATCTAATATCTTAAACATGATATTCAAAAAACCATATACCGCATTCGTGTGAAGTCCCTCGGAATTAGTGAGTTCCGGAACTCCATAAAATGCACGATTGAGTATACTATGCCCATCTATCAAAACCAGCTTCTTCATTTAACAAAAAATCCTCCTCATTATAAAAGGTACGTCACAAACGCAATCACAGCAACAAATAAAACAATATATATAAGTATTTTTATAAGCTCAAGAAGTCTTCTGCGTCTCCGCCCGACATTTATTTTGTGCTGCGCTTTTGCAAAACATTCATCAACTATATTTTTGAGGACAAACGGCCCGTCAAAAGCCTTATTGTCCTTAATTCCCTGTTCAACAATAAAATATATTTCAAGCTCATCCCTGCATGACGGACAGCCCTTTACATGTGAAAGGCACTGTGCCATCTTGTCATATCTAAGACTCATGTCCACAAATTCAGGTATAGACTTTCTAAACTCCTGACATTCCACGGCGGCTGCCTCCCAATCAACAAATTCTAATACATCTATTCTATTTTAAGACACTAACACCAAAAAGTAAATAGAAGATTGATGTCTGCCATAACAAATAAAGGCGGATTAATCATCCGCCTCAAAGAATATGTATATAGATTCATTCGTATTGTACAGTTCTACCTGCTTGCTGCCATCGCCCACCTCATATTTTCCTTTTTCATAATAATCATAATGGTAGCAGTACACTATATCTTTTCCTGCATCAGCAGTAATACTGTAATCGTCTGCATTCCCTGAAAGTGACAGGTATATACTCTCTTTGGAAGTCAGTGCCTTTATCCTGCCGCCGTCATTGACGCTTATATTAGTAAACATAAGATGTGATTTCACACAATCCGCGTCAAGCATCTCGCTAAAACTGCAATTATAAATGCTGACATCCTCATCTTCAGCCTTTATGACCGCACTGCCTATCTCACACTCATCAATATATGTCTGTATTCCTTTAGCAGTTATTGTAACGTAATCAGCACTTATACCGTCAAGTCCAACACTTCCTTCATCATCCTCCGCCTCGATTTCAATATCCGAAATCTGACCATCTATCTCATAAATGCTGACATACCCTTTAGTCGTGTGTGTCTTAAACGTATCATAAGCTTTATCCGGAACCATTATGCTGACATACTGCTCCACGTCATAATCATGGCTCATATTAAAAATATCCCATGCAAGCTTATCATTCTTCCTTCCGTCAGCTGTCAGAACCAAAACCTTTCTGCCGTCTCTTTGTTCAATCTCACACTTGACATCATTCTCATCCTTGGTAAAGAATCTGTATGATATATGAAAATTATCGTCATATGAGCTTTGAACACTCACGTCACAATTCACTACATCTATGTCAATACTGTCAAATGCCTCATATTCATTGTAATAATCGTCATTTAATTGATAGCCGCCATATTTTATATAGTTTATTGCCGAGTTACTGCCGTAGTAATTGGCAATATACGAGCTTGCTCCTGCATAGACTACCACTATCGCGGCAACAATACTAAGCGCTATTGCTATCATACGTCCTGCTATAGCTGACTTTTTGTACTTTGCTTTTTCTTTCACAGAAAAAGGTGCATTATCTCTTCTATTGCCTTTTCCTCTCTTCTGTTCCCTGGCAGCGTCTAACTCCTTGGTTACTAGTTCGTCATACAGTTCCTTATCCACAGGCTCCGGTCCAAAATCCAAAAATGCACGGTCATCTGTTTTTCTATTATAATCATCCGACATGACAACACTCCTCTTAACACATATCCTCAATCAATAATCTGCTTAATCTGCGCTTTTATTGTACCACACCATATTTTTTCACACAACCGAAAAAAACATTTGCATTTTTCTCTGATATCTGTTATCATGTAATAGTTCGCGGATGTGGCGAAATGGCAGACGCAGCAGACTCAAAATCTGCCGATGGTGACATCGTGCGGGTTCGACTCCCGCCATCCGCATGACTTATTTAAGCTCCAAGTGCTTTTTGACACTTGGGGCTTTTTCAATGTTGGGACACAGGGGTCAGACCCCGGTGTCCCAGTACATACGGAACACGCTCATCTTTTCGATGTCAAAAATACACATAAATATTTTATATTTTTTGTGTAACATTACTACTATTTTTTTCGCCATAATTATGTATAATATATGTAAGAAATCAGCACTGATTTCGTTAGCGGTTACGAAGCCATAAAATCGTGTTAATAGAGGTTACAGAGCCTGTAAAAATACTGTATTAATAGATGTTACGAAGCATGTAAAAAATCGTATTAATAGGAGCTGTGTTCAGCTCCTTTTGTATTAGGAGACATAAGATGAAGTGAATTAATGTAGATGAGAATTATTTAAATTACTTGCGTTCCGTAGAAAACAGAATACCAAAAACAGATTATGGTTCTGATAAATACAAACCTTTCTTTGGTGTACTTTTTGAAACAGATAATCTATATTATGTTACTCAAGTTTCCCATCCGCAAAAACGTCATCAAAAAATGACACAACAAAAAGATTTTTACAAATTATATGACCCGGATAATCCTACAAGATTAATTGCAGTTATTAATTTGAATTATATGTTTTCTATACCAAAAGAATATACTCATGATTTTGAGAAAAAGAAAATCGATACATACAGGATTTTTGAATCAGAAATGGCAAAAAGTAAATATATTGATTTATGAGATACAGAGCTAAAAGCAATTAATACTTTGAAACTTGATGAGAAAGCTTTGTTTATCTACAATTTAAAATATGAGAAGCCACAAAATAAAATTTCAAAAAGATGTATTGATTTTAAGAATATGGAGGAACTTGCAAAATCATATAATCCTGATAAAAACAAAGAATATGAGGTGCTGACGTAATCTTGGACTAGCTAATCTACAATCCACGGTTACATCCACACCCCCACTCGTTTTCTTTAGCACTTAAAAAATTTATGGTTTATTTGTATTAAAAATCCCTCTTCCAATACCATGTTTTTATTATCTTTGTCGCTACATCCTTAATCAATAAATTGAACTCTCTTTTTGCTGTTTATACAATGCCCGAATGATATCATCAGTACCTTGTTTGCCTTGCTCCTTTTGTGAAATCCATTGAGCGTTTTTCTTGTAAGCAATGTCTAATACATATTCTTTCAATTTACTATCTTCATCTAGTATGTGTGATGAATATGCATTTATAAATGATTCAATTTTAAAATTTCTGATAGCTTTATCTTCTTTTCGATATAAGAATAAATCTTGTCTTTTAGTATCATATAGAAAAAGGTAAGGTGTTCTTTGTAAGTAGTCTGCAATATAATTCATTATTGAGTTGATATTTGATGAAGTATTTAAAATGACTATATACTGAAGATAATCTTCAAGATTATATTGAATTTTTCTATCAATAATACATTTAGCTCCTATTTTATCCATAAATTCATCTAAAGATATTCGAAACGTAAGGCTTGGATTATAACCAAACTTTTTAAATTGAATATAGATAGAAGCCTCTTTAACTTGGGTAAAATGTAATGTTTGTGAAATATTTCTATCAAATATACTTCGTGTATACTTTTTAATAAAACTAAGAGATGTTATGCCCCTTAGTGTTGTTTCTGTGTACACTCCATTATTTTCAGCAATTTGTTGAAGAAGCTTAAGCTTTTTATTTGCAATCAACCAATCAATTTCAGGACGCTTACAAATCAAACGATCGGTTATATGCTCTTTAATAAACCGGTTAGCAGCATCTTGATATGAATGATAATGTTCCAGTTCGCTTTGGAATAATTCAAATGAAGTTAATTTACTCTCAAAGGGCTTCTTTCCTTCTTGAACATATTTGGAATATATTTGCCTCATTTTTTCAATCGTACTCTGTAAATCACAGTATAATTTATACGGAAGTAAAATTGGCAATGTTGAAAAATATTTTTCAGATTCAGAGATTGTATTTTCAACACTAGGAAATTTAGCATAAAATTCATTTCTTCTGTTGACAATTTGATGTCCTTTAAGAATTTCATTGAGCTGCTGTTTCTTCTCAATATAACCTTCAAGTCCAGGAAATTTAAGAATGCAACGAGAACCGACATTAAGTAATGTTTGATTCTTTCTATTTCGGATATAATATAAATATTTATTTGGCGTATTACACAGTCCACAGTGAACTTTCTTATTAGGATCTTCCTCACTTACTTTTTCAGCGTACCATTCTTTAATAACATTGTCTATTAAAGTCTTTTTGTTGATTGTAAGTGCAGCTCTTCCTAAGTCATCTAAATTTGGTATGCTTTCTAATGAAGTTGCCTTGGGATTTTGTAATTTTAATATACAATCATATAAATTACCGTATAAATTTGTATCTTTAAGTTCCTCACTGTTCTTTAGCAAATTGATTTCATCCAAAGTTAATACTGTTTTTCCCATATTTACTCTCCTCCTGTGTCTATATGGATAATTATACCATTAATTACATTTGTAGGCAACTTAAACATATGTAATTCGATAAAATATTGTTATCACGATTGAAATTAAACGGAGAATAAATAAATAGAAGCTGTGGTATATTTCAACCACAGCTCAGAAAAATTTCTACGAGTTTCGCAATATAAGTAAGTATTAGTTCTGCCATTTTTCACCTCCCTTCCGTGAAATTGATAACGGTTGGGGAATTGGTGTGGAGAACCCACGATATGCATTTCTTCCAAGAGCTTTATGCCCACTTTCCTCCTAAAATTAGGAATGTGAAATTTATATGTTTCATGACAAGACTACACATGAGGCCGTTGTGTGCTCACGACCATATCCTGTCGTGTCCTATTTTATCATTTATTGGAAGATTTTGGTAGTCGGAAAATTAGTTCTACTGCTCTTCCGTTCTAATATTTCCAATAATCGAAATTACACAAGGTATGATAAATAGGCTTAGACATACAGCATTAGTTCTGGATATCTTAATCAAATCATCCAATAACACTCCCACAACATCTGTAACTCCAATCATCATTGTAAACTGTTTAATTAGGAAATAGATACTTATAATCCACAAACCAATACTGGATGCTATCGTGATTGCGGCACACACCTTGTTTTTAAAATTAGATTGCAATGAAAATTGTAACATAAACATTGTAACTACAAGTCCAGTCATTAGTAGATAATTGCCGTTTTGAAACAATACAAATGAAATAGCTGAAAAAATTATATCTATTATTATCGAAATAATACCTTTTATTTTATTTATCTCACAATATTTTATAGCAGATATTATGAGAAATATTAGTCCAATGAAAAATAAGACATTTAAAAAATGTATAACTCAATCTCATTCCGTCTTGGTACATTTTTATTGTCATAATAAAGGGTTTTTTGATGAAAGATATTGTTTTATAAAAAGTATTTCTACCATTACTTGTAACGCTTCCAATAGAAATAATAACAAATAGCACTGATATTAAATTCATAACAACTGAAAAGTTTCTCTTTGTAAAATTCATACACTTCTCTCCTATTTCAAAATATTTTTCATAACCTCAAACATTATGATAAATATTATACATTAACATAGTATGATATTCAAGACAATAAACGACAATGATTCATTATCTGGACAGAGAATTGTATCAAAATTTACAGCTAGAAAAATTGCACAAGAAGAAGCTACTAAACAGTTAGAAATAGATATACAGTGTTTAAGAAACTACGAAACAGAATGTCAAAAAGGCTCTGTATCAACGGAAACTTTCAGTAACACAATGAAGGGTGCGTCTGTTGAAGCACAAAAATATGCGACAAATATTAAAAACGGAACTGGTTCGGCACAAACATTTGCTACAAATCAGAGAACAATTCAAGCTTCAATGTCTGAAACTTCTATTGTTTCTAAAGTTGCTGCTACTGGTCTTAGCATTTTTAAAGCCGCATTAAATTCCCTTATCTTTTTTGCGGTTATTGAAGGTATTCGATTTTTAATAAAAGGAATAGACAAGCTCGACTTGTAGCGTTAAGACGCTTGATAGTCTTCTCAATAATTTGGAGAATATAAATAATGAAGCAACAGCTCAGGCTTATTTAAAATCACAAGTTCTCGAAACAGCAGAAAGTTACAGAGATTTAACCGTTGCAAAGATTGAAACGTGGAGAGCTGACAATTTATTAAAAGCTCAAAATGGTGAAGCTGATTTAACTGTATCAACTATAAACGAGGTAGCAGATGCTTATATAAGACAAGCAAATGCCATCAATAATTTAGTTGACCACACTAATTTAGCATCTGTTTTTGGAACTAGCACCTCTGCATCCAAAGATACCGAAACCGCCCTTGACCGTATCACCAATAAATACAAGGAACTCACTGATGTAATAGGTTCAAATGTCAACCTTATACTCTCTCAGATTAAGCTCTTAGAGACACAAGGTAAGGAAGTCGGCGAAGCTTATTATACAGAGCTTGTAGACCAGTCATCAACTAAAATTGCAATTCTCACAGAACAGTTTAATGAACTCAGACAGCAGTTTTTAAATACTCCAAAGGGTACTGATGAATGGTTAGAACTCAATTCGGCAATCTTAGAGGTTCAGAACTCTATCTTTGATGTTCAGTAATCCATTACGGAAGCGAAAACCAATATAGAAGATTTTCAGAATTCTATAGACCAGCTTCATTGGGATACGCTTGATGAAATTGCTGATGCTATCCTGGGACACCTGTGTCAGACCCCTGTGTCCCAACATCAAATAGAACCGCCCTGTCAGAACATGGGCGGTTCTATTTTTGTTCCGATGCACAAATGTTACATACGGAATGTGCTCATCATAAGTGGCGAATATGACTAATAATACTTCTTGTTACCCCACAGATTAGCTTTTCTAAGCTCAAGATACTCAGCATACGCCTTCTCTAATATCTGCTTCTCATTCGAGAACTTGAGAAGATGATACGCTTCATGAAACTTGTAATAGCCGGAATCCTCAAAAAACTCTTCCTTCTGCGGCTTACTGTAGTAGCTGTCTGCCATCATCAGATACCAATGAACTTCCTTATCCACAACATCTGACGGCACTGAAAAAGTGTACTGGCTCTTTCCTACATACTTGATAATCTGGGCTGATACTCCTGTTTCTTCCTTCACCTCACGAAGAGCTGTCTCTTTATAATCTTCGCCTTCCTCAACAGTTCCCTTCGGAAGCACCCAGCCTTCATACTTGTTCTTGAAATTCTTATAAAGAACAAGTATCTTTCCTCTGAATATAACCACACCGCCACAGCTAGTTGCCTGTATCACAGCAATTCCTCCTGTATTATGGTGTGTCACATATGACTTGAATATAGTATAAACCAGTTTTTAAACAATATCAATCTTTTTTATTGTACCATGCATCAAAAATATCCTTCGCAACATTCACAGCATATCTATCCGGCATTCCCTCTTCATTAAAGCCTTCAAGAACAACACTCACTATTATCCCGGACTCATCATTTGGTATAAAGCCTACAAAAAGCGAATGTTCATACCCTGACGTTCCATACTGTGCAGTTCCCGATTTACCGGCAACCTCATATGGTGCTTCTGAGAATACATGTGAAAAACTCACCTCAATAACCTGTTTCAAATGAGCCTGAAGCATTTTTGCCTCGTCCTCACTCATAACTTCACCGTAATATTCATCACCGCCCGTTCCGTCATATGAATATACACTGCTGCCATTCGGAGCTAATATATTTTTCACAATATACGGCTCATATAACACTCCGTCATTTGCAATCGACTGCATGATAAGTGCATTATGAATAGGTGTGATAAGCGTAGCACCCTGACCAAAGCTCGTCTGTATAACCTCCCATTCGGCTGAATCTTCAGTGAGTGCGTATTGTGATTTGCTGGTCACAGGTCCTAATCCATCATGATAGTGTATCTCTTTGTTAAAAAGTAATATCTCTGCCGTCTCAAGACTTGTATTTACATCAGTCTCAAGTCCCATTGTTATAAATGCTCCATTGCACGAATGGGCAAATGCTCCATAAGTGTCAACACTTCCATGTGCCGTATGTCCTACACACGCAACCGAAATATCATCCTTGGTGAACACTCCACTACATTCATATACAAAATTCTTGAATCGTTCATCCGCATTGCATTCCCTGTAATATGACAACAGTGTCAGAATCTTGAACGTGGAGCCCGGAGGATACATTCCTGATACAGCTCTGTTTAGCAATGGCGCATCCGCATTAGAATCCGTTCCCTGTGTCATAAGTGTATTAGGGTTAAAATCCGGCTTCGACACCATAGCAAGTATCGCACCATTTCTGTCCATGACGACAACTGCACCCTTGTTAATTCCAAGTGCTTCGCTTGCAGCATACTGCATATCGTAGTCGAGTGTGGTAACAACTGAATTGCCTCTATATTTCTGGTTGGTCAGCTCGGCATGAAGCTTATTATCAAACGTGTCACTGCTTCTTGAAAGCTGGTAGTTTAGAACTCCTTCAAGTCCTGCCCCTTCACCATAAGTATATCCGACAACATGCGAGAAAAGCTTTCCGTAAGTGTATACTCTTTGAACTTCTCCATCTGCATTTACAATGCTTGAAGCAAGCTCCTCACCTGTAGCAGCATATATGGAGCCTCTTTTGGTCTGCTCCTGCATCTTGCCAAGCCTTCTGTTGTAAGTGCTGTCAAGTATGCTTGTATCAAATGTCGCAAGCTCATATATATAATATCCGCTTATAATAAGAACAAGAATAAGACTTCCGACAACCATCCTCGGTGAACGCACTGTCTGTACCGGCGCTTTTTCATGTTGTTCATCCTGAAAAGCTTCATCCGATTCATCGTTATCATCAACGATTATTGCCTCCTGCTCCATATTTTTAGCGGCAACTCCCTGAATAATGGCTATCATTATCATCGAGCTTATAATCGAGCTGCCTCCATAGCTCATAAAAGGAAGTGTTACACCTGTACTCGGAATACAATTTATTGTTCCGCCAATATTCAGAAAGCACTGGAAAATATACATTATTCCAAATCCGCCTAAAAGCTGTCTGTTAAAGGTGTCCCTGTTTTCGGACAGCACCGTAATGATTTCAAAAAACACATTCAGGCATACCATGATAATTATTATTCCAAACAGACCGCCAAACTCCTCCGATATCGCAGGAAATATAAAGTCCTTCGTGACAACAGGAATGGAGCCCGGCAGTCCCTTTGTCAAGCCTGTTCCAAACCATCCGCCATTTCCGATTGCGAATATTGACTGCACAAGCTGATACCCCTTGCCGTCAATATACTTGAACGGATTAATCCATACATCAACTCTCACCCTCACATGTGAAATCACAAAATATGCCCCTACACCCGCAGCAACCGCACATATTCCTCCAAGTACAAGATATCTGTGCTTGTGGGTTGCATCGTACAGCATTACAACATATGTCACATAAAAAATCAATGCCGCTCCAAGGTCATTTGATGCTGCCAATATAAGCACATGCATTGCTGCACAAACCGAAGTTACCACTATCCGTGATGTCGATTTTCCTTTATAGAGCATACATGCTATAAACATAACATATGTAAGCTTCACAAACTCTGACGGCTGGAATGAAAATCCTCCGATACTTATAGAAAGGTTAGCTCCATACACAGTGTTTCCAAGAACAAATACCACTCCTAAAAGGATAATCCCAACGACGCAATAAAGAATATCCATTTTTATCAAAAAATGAAGCTTCTCAACTATCACCGGAACAAAAAGCAAAATCAATGTTCCTGCCCATATAAGCACATACTGTCTTATAAGCTTATCTGTGTCAAGCCTTGCGAGCATTATCATGCCGATGCACATAAGAAATGCCATATCATTGAGCAGAATCCTGTTGCATTTTCTGTAAATCATCGGAAAAATATTTAGAAGGAAAAAGAAATAAAACAATTCCATAAATAAAAATACCATAAACAGAAAATCCTGCCTGTTTATAAAAAGAACAACATTTCCAAGCACTGTCATGCACAAAACAATTATTATTTGGACGATTCCTTTTCGCAATTTTCCACGTTCACGCCTTTTTTTATAAAAAACATGTCCCAAAAAACCGTGAAGGCAGAAAAACGCTCCAAGCAATATAAATACATATTTTGATATAGCAGTTACTATATTAATCACTTAATCTACTCCTCTGTTATAATGTCCTCTCGTATAATCCTTAACACTCTGCCCGGCTGTCAGAATAATCTTTTCCACCTCATCGGCTTTTTCTATTGTAAAATTAATTCTCACAGCATCGACTCCCATGTTTTTCAATTCCTCCTTCTTATCAAGCAGATATTCAGGAACGCTGTTAAATATCAGATTATAACAATATCCACAGCTGTTAATCGCCGCAAGCTTCTTTCCTTTTCTGTCCGTAAAATAGTACGCACCTGCTCTTCCACACGGCTTGTCTTTTGATGTGTACTTTAATGTACACCCTGCCGTAACCATAAGAGGAAGATATCCGTATGCTATTTTTTCAAGATAAAGCTCTCTAGCTACATCGGAGTATCTTTCGGTGGAATACTTTCCAACTGAGCGGCACAGTCCCTTTAACTGACCTGCGTTCAGCTCCTCCGACAATGTAAATCCATTGATTCCGAGGCGCTCATATTCGTCCACAGCGGCTTTATTGTAAGTGTACATATTATAATCAATTATAATTCTTCCCTCATAAAGCTCATACATTCCATTATTTTTTATATACATCAGCTCTTCCGTACTTCTTATCAACAGACCGTCAAAGCCGGCAGTCTTGATATTTTCTAACTTTTTATCAAAAAGCTTGATTGTCCTTTCACGGAATATATATGGCATGGCAAGATAGACTTCCACTCTCCTATTATCGTCAGAAATATGCCCATTATATTCATCGACCATACTCTTCATTGATATTGCACCGTCTATTCCCGAAAGCTCGGTCGATATATATATCTTCGATACACCTATAGCGGATGCACCTTCCATTCCTGCTTTAGCGCTGTCAAGGACTGCGTGTAACTGCTCTTTATTCATCACCTGAACAGTCATATTCAGTTTTTCTGTTTTTCTGATGCCGGCTTTTGTATTTTGCGTACATTCGCCTGCATTTCTATCCGGCACTTTTATATTTCTTCTGCCTTCGGATAATATTTCATTTTCTATGTCTGCAAGAGCACTTCTTCTCAAATCATTCAACAGCTTAACCGGCACAAACGGCGCTCCGTCTATCTCGACTGTGATATCGGCATCATCGCACATAAAAGCAGTACCGCCAAGCTTCTTTAACTGCTTTATGACATCGGCTCTTGTCGCAGGATGTTTTTCGGACTTTTCAAGTATGTCACCATAAACAACTGTTGCTTTGTCATATGACTGTACCTTAAGAAATGCCCTCTCGCCTTCTTTTAAACATATATTCATTTTCAAGCCAAGCTTGATATCTTTATCAATATATTTCTCCCTGATTTCTGCCAAAAGAGTATTGTTCCTTGTCCTATACACAGACGTACCGTTTTGCGTATTTCTTATTGCTCCTTTTGGCAATGCGAATCGTCCGTTTTTATTTCCTGCCGGAACCGTATACTCACTTCCATCTGCAAATTCAAGAACGTCACCCGCATTTATTTCCTCTGAAAGCAGAATTTCTCCGTTCTTCACTGTTCCGACAACAATTCCCTGATGATTCGGTCTGTTGAAGGTCATCATATTTTTATCATTATGTGAATAATAATACCCTTTACAAAAACCTCCTCGATTATATAAATCCATTAGCTGCGTGATATCATGTGCATCCACCTTGAATCCGTCACGCCCTTTTTCAAGATACATATCGACATATTTTCTGTAAGCGTATGTGACACCTGCAACATACTCCGGGCTTTTCATTCTGCCCTCAATCTTGAGCGAATACACTCCCGCATCCAGGATATCAGGTATCGCTTCGATGGTACACATATCCTTAGGACTTAACAGGTACTTGTCTTTTATTCCGTTCATACTGTAAGTTAACCTGCATGGCTGTGCACAGCGTCCACGGTTTCCGCTTCTGCCGCCTATCATACTGCTCAAAAGGCATTGACCTGAATAGCAATAACAGAGTGCTCCATGTACAAAGCTCTCTATCTCAATATCCACATTATCATGTATGTCCTTTATCTCTTCTGCCGAAAGCTCCCTTGCGGTAACTACTCTTGATGCTCCCATTTTTTTCAGAAGCTGTGCACCGTTTTTTCCCGTAATTGTCATCTGTGTGCTGGCATGAAGATCAAGTCCCGGAAAATTATCCCTGAGAATTGCAAACACGCCATAATCCTGAACTATAACGGCATCAAGCCCCTCCTCGTAATATGGTCTTATATATTCAACGAGCTTCTCTAATTCGTCATTTCTAAGCAGTGTATTTACCGTAAGGTAAACCTTCCTTCCGTACAAATGAGCTGTTCTTATTGCCTTTATAAGCTCTTCGTTGTCGAAATTTCCTGCAAATGCACGCGCCCCGAACATGCTTCCTCCAAGATACACTGCATCCGCGCCGGCATTTATAGCTGCCCTGAAGCATTCATATGTGCCTGCCGGAGACAAAATCTCCCTTTTAGTTTTATCACTAATCATTATATCACCTTAACCCTACTTACATTATTAGAAAAAGGGGACTCCATTATAGAAATCCCCCGATAATCAATTAGTCTGTTTTTCCTTTTCTTCCAAGTTGATAATCATATCCTCATAAAGCCCAATATCTCTGTTAAGCTGCGCAATCTTCTCTGCCTGTTTATCATTCATATCATGAAGCTGTGCATTCTCTCTGCGAAGTTCTTCATCATCATGTCCCACATCAGACTTTTCACGCTGAAGCTTCTCATTGCATTCATTAAGCTCTACATTCATTTCCCTAAATTCATCATTCAACCTTATGACTTCTTCATTCTTATTACTAAGCTCGGCATTGCGGGTACTAAGCTCTGTGTTGGCATTTTCTAACTCTGTGTTCTTCCTGCTCAGTTCTGTGTTAGCATTTTCTAACTCTGTGTTCTTCCTGCTTAGTTCTTCATTCTTATTGCTAAGCTCGGCATTTTTTTCACTAAGTTCAGTATTCTCTTCATTAAGCCCGGCATTAGCACTGCTAAGCTTTGCGTTCTGACTTCCAAGCTCACTGCTCTTATTGTTTAACTCCGTAATCTTGCGGTTAAGCTCTGCGTTGCTGCTGCCTAACTGCATATTCTTATTATTGAGTTCTGTATTCTTGCTTCCAAGCTCTGCATTTTTATCAGTTAATTCTGTATTTTTATTTTCAAGCTCGGCAATCTTACGGCTTAGCTCTGCGTTTTTCCCACCTAGCTCGGTATGCTTTCCGCTCAGTTCTGCGTTGGCATTTTCTAACTCTGTGTTCTTCATGCTTAGTTCTGTGTTGGCATTGCTCAACTCTGTGTTCTTCCTGCTAAGTTCTGCATTCTTACTGCTAAGTTCTGCATTCTTTTCACTAAGTTCAGTGTTCTCTTCATTAAGCCCGGCATTAGCACTGCTAAGCTTTGCGTTCTGGCTTCCAAGCTCACTGCTCTTATTGTTTAGCTCGGTAATCTTGCGGTTAAGTTCTGCATTGCTGCTGCCTAACTGCATATTCTTATTATTGAGTTCTGTATTTTTATTACCTAGCTCGGTATTTTTATTAGATAATTCCGTATTTTTATCTTCAAGCTCGGTAATCTTACGGCTCAACTCTGCGTTCCTGCCACCCAGCTCAGTGTGTTTTCCGCTAAGTTCCGTGTTGACATTGCTTAACTCGGTGTTCTTCCTGCTAAGTTCGGCATTCTTATTACTAAGCTCGTTATTCTTGTTGTTTAACTCGGCAATCTTATGGCTCAGTTCTACGTTACTGCTGCTTAACTCAGCATTCTTCCTGTTAAGCTCTGTATTTGTATTACTTAACTCAGTATTTTTTCTGTTAAGCTCTGTATTTATATTACTTAACTCAGTATTTTTTCTGCTAAGTTCAGCATTTTTATTGCTAAGCTCTGCATTTGTACTGCTAAGCTTTGCATTCTGGCTTCCAAGCTCTGCCTTACGATTTTCCAGCTCTGTATTCTTCCTGCTAAGTTCTGTGCTTCTGCTTCCAAGCTCACTGCTCTTATTGTTTAACTCAGTAATCTTACGGCTCAGTTCGGCGTTACTGCTGCTCAACTGCATATTCTTATTATTGAGTTCTGTATTCTTATTTCCAAGCTCAGTATTTTTATTGGCAAGTTCAGTAACTCTTCTGGCAAGCTCTGCATTCTTGTCACTGAGTTCAATATTTTGCCTGCTAAGCTCAGCACTCTTATTGCTAAGCTCTGCATTCTTGTCACTGAGTTCAGTATTCTTTCCATTAAGCTCTTCATTCGCACTACCCAACTTCGCATTCTGGCTTTCATACTCACTGTTCTTGTTGTCTAACTCTGTAATCTTACGGCTTAGCTCGGTGTTGCTGTTATTTAACTTGGCATTTGCATTCTCAAGCTCTTCATTCTTGTTCTGAAGTTCGGTATATCTGCTGTCAAACTCCTCATTTTCTTTCGAGAAAACAGCATTCTCATCCCGAAGCTTCGCATTGTCATCTTGAAGCTCTTCATTTTTCTTGACAAGCTCGGAGTTCTCGTCAATAATCTTATCAAGCTTATCATTAAACTGCGCATTCTTACTGCTCAATTCAGTCAGTTCATTCTGTGATTCTTTTTGTCTATTATCAAGCTCAGCATATTGAAGCTGCATATTGTCATACTTACTCTGCAGCTCAATTAACTGATGCTTCAAATCATAGATTTCATTATCCTTACTCTCTAAATCACCCTCAAGCGTATCCGCCATGCTCTTAGCCTTAAAATATTCATCAGCAATATCAAGCTGAATTAAAATATTCTTAAATTCAACAGGCATTTTGCTATAGGATTCTTTTTTCTTATATTCATTTAATTTGTTATCAAGATATGAGGCTACTCTCTGTATGTACTCGCGGCTCTCGTACCCGCTAAGTGTAATAACCTTACCGCCAATAACAACATCCGCTTCGTTTTTCGCTGGCATACTGTCAACTCCTTATCCATATCGTACCGTATATGCTTTTTGCATAATATCAAATAGGTACAAAGACATAATTATACATATATAAGTATAGCACATAAACAACCGGCATACAATAAAAATTATTTTCTCGTATGCCGGTATTTATCTTCTGCTCTTATTTTTTATACACGAAAGCACAGTAAGCACTCCTTCGCTCACCGTGAACCTGATGTTATATCCTGCATAGCTCATGCCATACTCACGCTCTGTGCCATTATTCCGTCCCGTATGCATATAGCCGGGTCTCGGATCCTGTGCAAGCAGTTCTCTTATCTCTTCACACAGGCTTTCACTTAACATGCCCCTGACAGACTCAGGAATGACTACATTAAGACTGTAATCCTTCACATCATCGGCAAAACCGCATGCCGCATCTGCACGGGCGTCCGTATACGAAAGATATGGTTTGATATCATATATCGGTGTTCCGTTAAGCATATCCACACCTGATACTATGAGAACAGGTCCATCTTTGCTGTCTGTTATTACCTGTTCAAGCTTTACACAGGACAGTCCCATCGGATTAGGTCGAAACGGTGAGCGTGTAGCAAATACTCCTACCCGCTTATTGCCTCCTAATCTTGGCGGACGCACAGTAGGACTCCATTCCTCCCTCACGCACTCTGAAAACTTCCATATAAGCCAAAGATGCGAATAGCTTTCTATCCCATTCAACGCATCCACATTGCGGTATTCAGGTTCAAATATAATCCGTCCTTTGCTCTGAGTTACGATTCCGCTCTGTCTCGGTATTCCGAATTTTTCATCAAAATCAGTATAAATATGCGCTATAATTTTGATTACTTCCATCAATGACAGCACCTTCTGTATTTCTTATTTATTATTCGATTCCAAAATGCTTGTAACAAAGCTGCGTGGCGACACGTCCCTTCGGAGTTCTGTTTATAAAACCATTCTGGATAAGATATGGCTCATATACATCCTCAATAGTTCCTGCATCCTCTCCTATCGCGGCTGCTAATGTATCAAGACCTACCGGTCCTCCGGAAAACTTCTCCATTATTGTCATAAGAATAAGCCTATCGCTTCTGTCAAGTCCCATCTTGTCAACTTCCATTCTGTCAAGAGAAGCCCTTGCAACTTCATAATCAATCTTACCATCATACTGAACCTGGGCAAAATCACGCACTCTCTTAAGAAGTCTGTTGGCAAGTCTTGGTGTTCCTCTTGAACGCCTTGCCATCTCCTGTGCTCCTGCATCATCAATCTCTATATTCAGTACATTTGCCGAACGGAGAATAATCTTTTTAAGCTCACTCTCCGTATAGAAATCCATCTTGCATATTACTCCGAATCGGTCTCTTAGCGGAGCTGTCAAAAGTCCTGCTCTTGTCGTAGCTCCGACAAGCGTGAACTTAGGCAGGTCAAGACGTATCGAGCGCGCCGATGAGCCCTTACCGATCATAATATCGATGGCAAAATCTTCCATGGCAGGATACAAAACCTCCTCAACCTGTCTGTTAAGGCGGTGTATCTCGTCTACGAAAAGCAAATCACCTTCCTGTAGATTGTTAAGTATCGCTGCCATATCTCCCGGCTTTTCTATAGCCGGACCGGATGTAACTTTAAGATGCACACCCATTTCGTTTGCAATAACTCCGGCAATAGTTGTCTTTCCAAGTCCCGGTGGTCCGTAAAACAAGCAATGGTCAAGTGCCTCCTGCCTGTTTTTTGCTGCTTCTATATATACCTTAAGGTTTTTTTTCACTTTTTCCTGACCAATGTAATCAGCCAGTGCCATCGGACGAAGACTCGACTCTATAGGCATATCCTCTTCCGTAAATTCAGTGGAAATCATCCTTTTTTCCATTTAACTGCTACCCCGTTCCATAAAACATAAAATCATCTGCAAATTGCTCTACATAAAAGCAAGCTTTTTGAGTGCCGCCTTTAAAAGAGCCTCCGAATCCATATTGCCGGCATTATCAACCAACTTAACCGCTCTTGTCGCATCTGCCGCCGAATATCCGAGCGCTGTAAGAGCCATGACAGCCTCTGCCGCTGCCGTATCTCCCATATCGCTTGATGTCTCATAGCCGCCGTCACTGCCATCAAGGACATCCTCAATCTTTAGCTTGTCCTTCAGTTCAATAATAAGCTTCTGTGCCGTCTTGTTTCCTATTCCCGGAGCCTTAGATATCGTCTTTGCATCACCTGCAAGAACAGCAAACCTTAAATCATCCGGTGTCATAGCCGACAATATGGCAAGTGCGCCCTTAGGTCCTATTCCGTTCACGGTTATCAAAAGCTTAAATATCTTCAAATCGTCCTTCGTCAGAAAACCATACAAGTCCAGAATATCCTCCTTGACATACAGATATGTATGAACCTTAAGTTCACTTCCAATCTGCGGAAGCTTTGCAAGGATTGATGCCGGCATCATTATCGAAAAGCCCATTCCGCCATGGTCGAGAACTATCGCATTCTCCGTAACCTCGACGAGTTCACCTTTTATATATGAAATCATATTCTTCCTACCACTGATTAATTGAATACATCGTTGCAATAGCTATCTGGTTAAAAAGCTTGTCGGAAAGTTCATTATATTCCTTTTCCTTACCCTCGGTTGCTGCCTTTCCGGCAGGTTCATCATTCCAAGAACCCATGCCTGCAAACACATCCGCATTCGATGCAGCTTCAAATAAATCTCTGTTATGCCCCGGAAGCTCTAAATGTCTTCTAGGAGGTACATTACGACCCTGCTTTTTAAACTGCTCCATAATCATCTCGTCATCTGCCTCATAATCAAAGCCGCCTTCTAACATGCTTATGGAACGCTCGAATACCTTAGCCCAGTTTTCAAAACCAAGCTCTCTTGAAAAATCTCTTATCTGTTCAAGAGTCTCCTTGAATGTATCAGTGTTATCTTTATATACAGGCTTGCCTGTCGGGTGATTCTCCCATATCTTCTCCGTATATATAATATGCCAGCCCTTTCTCTTTTTGTCCATAACCCACTTTGGCATCCACATATGAATCACATCATCAGGATAAAAACAGAGCATGATATTCTGTGAAGTATTTATAAAACCGAGGATACGTCTGTCTTTTACGCCTGTAGGTGCTAAAAGCTTAACATCCTCCATTCCGTTATATGCACATCTTGCATACCAGCCATCAACGCCTTCAACCATTTCGCCCTTCTCGCCTTCTCTTTCAGGTGCGAACTGAAAGCCTGTGCCAAGCTCATAGTCGAGCGGTTCATACTGTATAAATGTCTTCGTATTTAACGCATTCTTTGCTGCTGTTATCACACTGCATAATTGAAAAACTTCGCCCTTCATATTGTAAAAATCCTTTCAAATCTAATTATATTCATGTTCTTCTCCATCTACCCCAAACACTAGTTTATATAATAACCTTAAATTACAAGTTTTGCAACTGTGGGATTTAAAATTGTCCGTCACATTATAAATTAAGCCTTCTGTCTCCCAAAAATTTATAGAATCTCTCAGCCGCAGCACTTCTTTTTCTTGACTTATCATATACCAGAGCTATGCTCCTTAACGGAACCTGACACGCAGTTCTTATCTCAAAAAGCCTGCCGCCTTTAATATCCTCCTCTGCCAGTCTTTGCGGAATGTAGCCTATTCCCATGTTTTTGAGTATCAGCGGCTTTACCAGATCCGAGGTTGCAACTTCCATGTCAAGCTCCATATCCATATTATTTTCCAGAAAAAATTCTCTGTAAAAATCATAAGTCGCAGTCCCTCGCCCAAGTCCGACCCACGGATATGCCGAAAGCTCCGACATGCTGTTTTCCTTTTCAGAAAGATTTCTGTAATGTGTTCCCCCCACAAGAATCTCATCAAAATCTGTCAGCTTTTCAACGACATACCCCTTCGGTATCTGTGCAGGCATTGTAAGTATCGCAAAATCAATTCTTCCATCGATAAGGAATCTTATTATCTGATTTGTCGTATGATTATTTATTTTTATTCTCACTCCGGGATATTTATCGCGAAAACCGTTTATAGCGTCAAGCATATACAGATGAAGCGCCGATTCCGTAGCCCCTATCTCAACACTTCCGCTGCTTCCGTCCGCAAAATCAGACAGCGCTTCCTGAGCGTTCATAAGCTGCCGGTATGCCGCCTCCACATGGGTATATAATTTTTCGCCTTCCTGTGTAAGGCTTACTCCGCGCGCCTGCCTTATAAAAAGAGTACACCCAAGCTGCGACTCTAAAATCCTCATTATTCTCGTGACATTAGGCTGGTTACTCCCAAGCGCCGTTGAAGCCTTCGTGATATTTCCATATTTTGCAACATAATAAAATATCTTATAGTATTCAAAATTAATATCCATATATTTTTTACATATCTCCTATATCATATATGTATTTTTAATATCCATATTTCAATAGTATAATGCGAAACAGTATGTGTGTAAACAGATTATACAGTACATTTTCAAAACTTTTAAACAACGAAAGGAAAAGCCATGAACAAAGATTTGACTCAGGGAAATCCAAGAAAAGTGTTATGGGCATTCTGCCTGCCAATGTTTGGAAGCATCGTTTTCCAGCAGCTCTACAATATCGCAGACTCTCTTGTCGCCGGTAAATTCATCAGTGAAAACGCTCTTGCCGCCGTCGGTAACAGCTACAATATCACACTTATTTTTATCGCCTTTGCATTTGGCTGCAACATAGGCTGTTCCGTCATTGTCGCCCAGTTTTTCGGCGCAAAAGATTATAAGTCGATGAAGACCTCAGTATACACAACTCTCATTGCAAGCGGTGTTCTCTGTTTCATATTGATGCTGTCAGGACTTCTGACCTCGACAACGCTTCTCAGGCTTATGAAAACACAGGAAGAAATAATGGATGATTCCGCATTATATCTTAACATATATATATGGGGACTTCCATTCCTCTTCTACTATAATATTTCAACCGGAATATTTTCAGCTCTCGGAGATTCAAAGACACCTTTCGTCTTTCTGGCATTTTCCTCCACAGCTAATATTCTGGTAGACATTCTTTTTGTAAAAGTATTCTCTATGGGCATCGCAGGCGTAGCGTGGGCTACATTTATCTGTCAGGGAATAAGCTGTATTCTCTCTGTAATCCTTGTATTAAAACGCCTTGCACATATAAAAACCTCCGAGCCTTCCGCCATATTCTCAGGCGAAATTCTCGGAAAAATAGCTGTGATTGCCATTCCAAGCATTCTTCAGCAGTCATTCATATCCGTAGGCAACATGCTCATTCAGGGCTGCATCAACAGCTTCGGTGTCAGCGTTGCCGCAGGCTACTCAGCCGCTGTCAAGCTCAACAACCTTGTTATAACATCATTTACAACAATCGGTAACGGAATATCGAACTTTACAGCACAGAATATCGGTGCCGGTAAATTCGAGCGCATCAAGTCAGGCTTCCACGCCGGAATACGTCTTGTATGGACACTTTGTATACCATTCTGCATTGCATATATACTGTTTGGCAAGTATCTCCTGCTGTTGTTCATGGATGAGAGCTCTGCTTCCGCGCTTCTCACCGGAAGACAGTTTTTGTGGATACTCTCGCCGTTTTACTTTGTTGTATCGACAAAGCTCACAGCCGATGGTATACTACGCGGTTCCAGTGCAATGAAGCAGTTCATGATTGCCACATTCACAGACCTCATTCTTCGAGTTGTGCTTGCTTTCATTTTATCGGGTGCATTCAACTCCCCTATCGGAATATGGAGTTCATGGCCAATCGGCTGGAGCATTGCGACTGTAATATCACTCATATTCTTTAAGAGACAGTACAATGATATAACTAAGAAACATTTGGTCGAGATATAGCATACTTGCTTGTCCTTCTTTTTGAAAATAACATTGTAAGTGTTCAATATCCCTTTGACTCAGTTATCAAAGTCAATATATATGACGATTTATTCATTAATTTTTCAGAAATTTCCGATGCATTAAATTTATAAATTTTTTCGGCATGGCATGTCTTTTGTACATGATAACGGCTTCAATGCATAAGCATAAAAGAACTTCCGTATAGCAGAACCTCCGGCTTCCCTGCTCATTTGCAGAAATGCCGGAGGTTTTTATATTTTACATTATATTTATCTTCATATATTTTTTTGTACTTTTGCATACACAAGTCCAGCCGCAATACCGACAAACACTCCAGCCGCAATACCTGTTACAATCAATACGGGAAAATAATAGAACATCCCTGCATTTTCAAATAAAGCCATTGCAACAAGCACCTGTCCCAGATTATGTGCCACACCTCCAGCAAGGCTTATACCCACCATCGAAAATCGTCTGCTCTTTCTTAACAGGTTCATAACAAGGATACTGAGTGCCGCACCTACAAGTGAAAATACCGCCGCCGTCATATTTCCGAACAGACTGTTCACTGCTATTATCCTGACGAGGCTAACAAGCGCCGCACTCGTCACTCCATATCTCATAAGCACAAAAAGTATGACACAGTTGGCAAGTCCCAGTTTCATCCCCGGTAACAGCCCCGGTATCACTATAAGGCTCTCTATATACCCCATTACGATTGCCACCGCGGTGAACATGCCGCAAAACGCTATGCCGCGGACGCTATGCATACGCTTCTTCCCTGTTATGTTAGTGCAGCTTTTATCTTCTATCAGATTTTTTTTGTGTTCATCACTGCGCAACACCGTCATACTCACTCTTCCCCCCAGTAATCGTCACCATAGTTTTATTCGGCAGGCATATAATAGTCTGCCCCGGCTTACTTATCTTCCCCTGTGATATACATAATTTATCCGGACAATCCGCCTCCTCCATCCGGACCTCTCCGTCCTCAATGACCACCTTGTTATGACTATCTATATCTATCTCTTTTCTGTGTAGCAGCAGTCCTCTGTAATATTCCTCTCCATTTACAGTTACAACCACCATCAGACTATCACTGCTTTTGTTCTTCTGCACAAAAAAAATGATACACCAAATACACAGGGCTGCCAGCAGTAGCCCTGTGCATAGTAGTATGTCATTTCTGTTAATTGTTGATAGCTTCTTCTTCATTTTGTTCCATTCTGGATAAGCTTTATAACCTTCTTAGGGCACTTCATGGCACATTTGCCGCAGCCCTTACACTTCTCATAATCTATCACAGGAATATTGCCGTTCATAACGATTGCTCCGAAAGGACATTCCTTCGTACAGAGTGTACAGCCGATGCAGCCTGCCGAACATGCGTCTATTACAGGCTTGCCCTTTTCAGGTGAATTACATGCAACAGTGACTGTTCTCTTTCTGACCGGGCGAAGCGCCATAAGCTGTTTAGGACATGTAATGACACAGCTCCCACAGCCAACGCATTTAGCTTCATCCACAACAGGCAGCCCATTCACTATTGTGATAGCATTATAAGGGCATGCCTTTTTACAGCTTCCATAGCCTAGACAGCCATAGGAGCATGCCTTGGCTCCTCCGCCCTGCATCTGTGCCGCAATTTTACAGTCTTCAATTCCTGTATAATTATAATTGGTCTTAGCCTTGTCACAGTCACCTGAGCACTTCACATAGGCAACCTTCTTCTCTGCCGCCTGCGCCTCAACACCCATGACTTTTGAAATCACGTCAAGATTATTGGCACTACAGCTTGCACAAAGGTTAATCGGCGCACCGCTCTCAACAATAGCCTTTGCATAAGCATCACAGCCTGCGTATCCACAGCCGCCGCAGTTATTTCCCGGAAGCTGCTCACGTACAAGCGTTTCTCTCTCATCAACCTTAACCTCGAACTTAGCACCTGAAACACCGAGGAAAATACCGATAACGATTCCTAATATACCTACGACAGCCGCCGCAATCAATACTCCATTCATTGCTGCACCTCCCTAGATAATACCGGAAAAGCCCATGAAAGCGATAGCCATAAGTCCTGCTGTTACAAGAACGATAGGCGTACCCTTAAAGCTTTCCGGAATGTCATTGTACTCAATGCGCTCTCTGACACCGGCAAGAATGACGATTGAGACAGTAAAACCCACAGCAGTTGCAAAGCCGTTCACAACCGATGGAAGAATACCGTAATCCTTCTGTACATTTGTAAGTGCAACACCGAGCACCGCACAGTTGGTTGTGATTAGCGGAAGATACACTCCCAGCGACTTATAAAGGGACGGACTGCTCTTTTTAAGAAACATCTCAACGAACTGTACAAGTGCCGCAATCACAAGAATGAATACGATAGTCTTCAAGTATTCAATATGTAGTCCAACAAGCAGATAATTATATATAATGCTTGTAAGAAGCGATGATATCGTGATGACGAAGATTACCGCTCCTCCCATACCTGCTGCCGTATCTGTTCTTTTGGAAACTCCAAGGAAAGGACAGATACCAAGAAACTGGCTGAGCACGACATTATTTACAAGTGCTGAGCCTATAGCAATAAGAATTAACTCCTTCATCAGCCTTCCTCCTTCTTCTCATTCTGACTCTCCGCAAAGATTCTTCCGCCGCACATCATATTGGTACAGGAAGCGCATCCACCATCCCTGCATATCTCTATGTCGGAGTACTCCTTTTTCTTCTTATTCTTAAACTTGTTCTGAATAGCTACGAGTGCAGCCAGAACGAAGAATGCTCCCGGAGGAAGAATGAATATAATCATAGGCTCGTATGAAGCAGGCATGATATGTAATCCGAATACAGTACCGACTCCGATAAGCTCTCTGAATGCACCTAATACTGTAAGACCTACAGTAAAACCAAGTCCCATTCCAAGTCCGTCAAACATGCTTGGAAGAACAGGATTCTTAGAAGCGTAAGCCTCCGCACGTCCTAAAATAATACAGTTAACCACAATAAGCGGAATGTAGATTCCCAGCGCATCGTAAAGTGACGGCGGACAATATGCCTGCATAAGAAAATCAACCACTGTGACGAATGTGGCTACGATTACTATAAAAGCTGGCATTCTAACTCTTCCCGGAATAACCTTTCTAAGCATAGAAATCATAATATTCGACAATGTAAGAACTGCTGTTGATGCAAGACCCATTCCGACACCGTTTATTGCCGCTGTTGTCACTGCAAGTGTAGGACACATGCCTAGCATAAGTACAAATGTAGGATTCTCCTTAACAATGCCATTGTAGAGACGTTCAACACACTTATTCATTTACGGCACCTCCTTCTATTCCGGAGCTTTCAATAGCCTTGTATGCTGCTATTGCTGCATTTACTCCATGAGTCATTGACTTAGTTGTATATGTTGCAGATGAAATTGAATCAATTTCATCAGATGCCTGCCTGCCTGTCTTGGTGTATTCAAACGCATCCGTTAAGACTGCCGTGAACTGGTCAAGGAAACTGTCACTCTGTGCATTCATTCCAAGTCCTGGTGTCTCGCTTATCGAAAGAATCTCAACACCTGCAACAGTTCCGTCAGCTAAGATTCCGACAGACATCTGAATGCTTCCGCCATATGCTTCAGAATTTGTGATTGTCATTACATACCCGGAGAGCTTATTTTCCTCGCCATAAGCTGTAACAACCGAATCAAGCACGTTAGATGTATTGTCGCCTAAGTTTGCCATGAAGCTGTCATTAAGGGCAGCGACCTCATCTGCACTCCACTGTACAAAACTAAATTCATCCACAATCTTATCCGCCGCACCCGGAGCGTCTGTTACCTTATCAAAATATTTGTAAAAGACTGCTTTATATGCCTTCTCGGTCTTAGCCTTTGCCTGAGCATCGATAGGTGCCTTGGTAATCCTGTAGACACCGCCAAGAAGAAAGCCAGCGATAAGCGTTATCGCAAAGAGGACAAGTGTGTCTTTGATGATTTTTTTCATTTACTTATCCTCCTTCTTGGCCTTTTTATTTTTATTAACAACGCCGAATGCTGTAGGTGCTGTAAGCTTCTCAATAATCGGCACTAAAAGATTTGAGAAGATAATCGCATACGAAACACCCTCTGCCGAGTTACCCTGAAAACGGAATATTCCGGTAAGGATACCGAGAATAATTCCGAATACAATCTTGCCATTCTTAGTAATCGGGCTTGTAACATAATCCGTAGCCATAAAAAATGCTCCGAGCATAAGTCCGCCACCGCACAGCTCAGCCGCAAGATATGAAATGTCAAATCCTCTTCCGCCAAACAAAAGTGTATATATAGCAAAGGTTGCAATATACGCAAGAGGTATTCTTATAGAAATTACTTTTCTTATAAGAAGATAAGCCGCTCCGATTAAAATAGCGATAACCGATGTCTCACCTATTGTTCCGCCTATTGTTCCGATGAACATCGAAAGAACGTCAACCTCACCGCCCGCCTTTAGCACTGCAAGAGGTGTTGCGGACGAAACTCCGTCATACACAAAATTGGTCATATGGCCCGCAAAGGATATGAGCAGGAAGCATCTTGCAGCAAGCGCTGGATTCATAAAGTTCTGACCAAGTCCGCCAAAGAGCTGTTTTACAACGATAATACCGAACAGACAGCCAAGAATAACCAGACCTATCGGCATTGTCGATGGCATGTTAAGAGCAATTAAAAGTCCTGTTACAACTGCGCTTAAATCAGCTATTGTAATAGGCTTTTTCATCAAGAACTCATACGCCGCCTCAGCCCCTACACAGGAAAGAACAGACACAACAACTATAAGTGCCGCTCTAAAACCAAAGTTATAAATACCAAATATTGTCGCCGGAAGAAGTGCTATGATAACATCAAGCATTATCGTCCGGGTTGTTGTCCTATCACTCACATGTGGTGATGATGATACATAAGCCATACCGATTCTTCCTCCTATTTCTTCTTTCTTCTCTCAGCCATTACCATCTTCCTCATGGCTTTAATCGACTGTGTCAGCTGTCTCTTAGCAGGACAAATGTATGAACAACAGCCGCACTCAACGCACTCCATGCCAAAGTTGTCAACAAACGCATCCATCGCACCTCTTCTTGCCAGTGTCGATAACTTAGCCGGCAGGAGATTCTCTGGGCATACTTCACCGCATCTTCCGCATCTTATGCAAGGGCTTTCGGTTTTATCCTTTACTGTATCATGCGTGAATGCAAGAAGCGAGGAAGTATTCTTTGTGACAGGAACATTGAGGCTGTACATCGCAAAGCCCATCATAGGCCCGCCGGAAATCATCTTCTCAGGTTCACTAATAAATCCGCCCGCAGCTTCGACAAGCTCTGTATAAGGTGTTCCTACATATACAAGAAAGTTTCTCGGATTCTTAACTGCATCTCCGGTAACGGTTACGATACGTCTCATAAGCGGTCTTTTCTCCATAACCGCATTATAAATTGACACTATTGTATCTACATTATGTACAATACATCCTGCATCTGCCGGAAGCATGGATGAATTAATCTTTCTCTTAGTTACCGCATATATAAGGCAGCGTTCACCCCCTTGAGGATATTTTGTCTTGAGAGTGTCCACGACAATCCTTGCTTCACCCTGTGTCTTTTCCTTAAGAAGCCTTATTGCGTCAGGTTTATTATCCTCGACCGCAATATGGCCTGTTGCCTTCGGAAAGACCTGAAGCACGACTTTAAGACCGTTGATTAACTTATCCGTCTCTTCTAAGATTCTGCGATAGTCGGATGTAAGATAAGGCTCACACTCTGCCGCATTTACAATGATAGTATCAATATCCCCCTCATTTTTAGGGCTCAACTTTACATGAGTAGGGAATCCGGCTCCACCCATTCCTACAACTCCGGCTTCTTTGACAAGCGCTCTGATTTCATCAGGCTTAAGCTCCTCTATCCTCTTCGTCTGCGGTTCAACCTCAACAGCTTCATACATGCCATCATTTTCGACTATAATCGCATTAACCTTCATTCCGGTAGCTGTCAGTCTAGGCTCAATGCTCTTTACCGTACCTGAAACAGATGAATGGATATTGGCGGATATAAAAGCCTGCCCTTCCGCTATTTTCTGTCCCATAAGCACTCTGTCACCTTTTGCGACAAGCGGTACCGCCGGAGCACCGATATGCTGTGACAGCATAAATGCCAGTTCTTTTCCGGGCTTTAGTTCTTCGATTGGTGTATCTTTAGACATTGCTTTGCCATCAAAGGGATGAACGCCACCTTTAAACGTCAACACCGACATACATATTCTTCCTCCTTTTTGTTCTGCATGCGCAAGCACCACAAAGTTTACAATACCGGCTCCTGCAACACAGCCGATACTCATATATCTGCACAGTTTCATGCTGCCTGCGGCACATGTTCAACCGATGTGAACAATTAAATATATTATATAACAATTATATACAAAAAATATAGTCTAAAATTTAACAAAATACTTTATTTAATTAACTTTGGAAATAATATACAAAATATTTTCATATTTTTGTGCTTTTTTTCAGTTGATATAATGTGTTATAATGTGTGTAACTCAATCATATATCCGGAGGCTGCCTTCAATGCTATGTATAACTAAGGAATTGGATGAAAAAATCGAATATATCGAATATACAGGATATAAAAAGGACGAAGTACTCTTCTTTGATATTGAAACCACAGGTTTTTCCCCCGAAACGACCATTTTATATATGATAGGCTGCATATATTGTCAGCAGGACAGGCTGATATGCACTCAATGGTTTTCGGACAATAAGAATGCACAAAAGGATGTTCTCATCGCATTTATGGAATTTATAAGCAATTATAAGCTATTGATATGCTACAACGGTCTAGGCTTTGATATTCCTTACCTACAAAAGAAGTGTCACATGTACAAGCTTCCATATCATCTAGAACAAGTCAACGTTCTCGACATTTACAAGCAGATACAGCCTTTCCGCTCGGTTTTTCACATTCCTAATCTTAAGCAGAAATCCATAGAAATTTTCTTGGGAATCAACCGCGAAGACAAATATAACGGCGGAGAACTGATAGAAATATATTTAAAATATCTAGAAAACCATTCAAATGAATATATGAATCTTCTGACTCTCCACAATCGCGATGACCTTACAGGCATGACAAAGCTGATCCCGATATTGTCCTACAAAATCGCATACAACGGAGGCTTCGATATTGAAGATATACAAAAAATATCATATAACAGCCCTGATTGTGCGCCCGGTACAGAAGTCACTTTCTCTCTGCGCCTTTCCTGTCCCGCACCAAAAAGAGTCTCCTTTGGCAGCGAATCCGCCTTCTTTTTAATGTATGACACAGCCGCAGTCCTGACCGTCAAAGCACATACCGATGAACTAAAGTTCTTCTATCCTAATTACAAAGATTACTATTATCTGCCTCAGGAAGATACAGCTATTCACAAGAGCGTAGCCTTCTATGTCGACAAGAACTTCCGAACCAGAGCCAAAGCCGCCAACTGTTACAGCAAGAAAACGGGATGCTTTTTACCTCAGTACGATGAAGTAATCACACCTTATTTCAAAATCGATTATTATGACAAGATAACTTACTTTGAATTTACCGATGAGTTCAAAACAAGCCGTGAATCCGTCAAAAAATACGTCTCACACATTATAAACCATCTTATCAGGCAGCAGCCATAGTCAAGGCAGTCAACAAAACATACTTATTAATGTAAAATATAAAGGCAGGCATCACTGTACAAGCTACATATACAGCGATGTCTGCCTTTTTTATTATCTATTCTGTTTTCTTATAGAAGAAAGAACGTGAAGATGTAAAACCGAGATCTCTGTAATTTACAATCTGCTCTGTACTTCCAACGAACAATGTTCCACCCGGAACAAGTGAATCATAAAATCTCTTATAAATTCCATCCTTCGCTTCCTCTGTAAAATATATGACAACATTACGGCACACGATAAGGTTAAGTCTTGTAGGATATGGGTCTTTTAAAAGATTATGCTTCTTAAATTCAACACATTTCTTCACCTCATCCTTAATCTGAAAAGAATTATCACCAACCTTAGTGAAATATTTTGTCTTAAATTCATCAGGAAGAGCGTTGAGACTCTGTCCACGGTAAAGTCCCATGCGCGCCTTGTCAAGCACCTGCTCATCTATGTCTGTTGCTATAATCTTAATCTTGTTAAGCGGCATAAACTTAGACAATAACATTGCAAGAGAATATGGTTCATCACCTGTCGAACAGGCTGCACTCCATATTCTTACTCCGCTTCCGTATTTTTTGACAAGCTCAGGAAAAACCTCTGACTCAAGTATCTTCCACTGTTCCGGATTTCTGTAGAATTCAGACACATTGATCGTAAGATAATTTACAAATTCTTCAAACAATACCTTGTCCTTCTTGATTGCTGCAACATACTCATCGTAGCCCGGATACTTATTCTTTGCAATAAGAGTATCTATACGTCTCTTCATCTGACGTTCCTTGTATGAATTCAAATCAATACTTGTAAGGGCATACACATTTTTCTTAAATCCCTCATAATCATTTGCCATTTAAAAGTCTCCTTACATATGTAAATGATAATATTAATTTAATAAACGCCACACTTCATGCAAAAACACAAGAAATGTGGCGTTCAAAGTCAAAAATTACTGCTCGTTGTCAGCAGTATCCTCATCCTTAGCAGGAGCAAGTAAAGCCTTAATGCTTAAACTAATCTTCTTTGATTCAAGATTAAAATCAACAACCTTAGCTTCTATCTCCTGACCAATCTTAAGAACGTCTGATGGCTTGTCAACATGCTCTAACGAAATCTGTGAAACATGAAGAAGTGCATCAATGCCAGGCTCAAGCTCAACAAAAGCACCAAAATCTGTCATTCTGGCAACCTTTCCCTTAACTACATTGCCAACTGCATACTTCTGCTCTGCTGTAGGCCAAGGATTAGTCTCCTCGAACTTAAGTGAAAGAGCAATCTTATCACCCTGAATATCCTTAATGAAAGCCTTGACATGATCACCAGGCTTGAATACCTTCTTAGGATTCTCAATTCTTCCCCATGACATCTCTGAAATGTGAAGAAGACCATCTACACCGCCGATATCAATAAATACACCGAAATCGGTAACATTCTTAACTGTTCCTTCAACAGTCTGTCCAACAGAAATCTTAGAAAGAACTTCCTCCTGACGCTTCTGCTTCTCTGCAACCAAAAGCTGCTTGCGGTCACCTATAATTCTTCTCTTAGCTGTGTTAAACTCAGTAATTACAAATGAAATCTCCTGACCGGCATACTTAGAAAGATCCTTCTCATAAGTATCAGATACAAGGCTTGATGGAATAAATACTCTTGTCTCCTCAACGATGACAGTAAGACCTCCGTTAGTAACCTGTGAAACCTTAGCGGTAAGGACTTCCTTATTCTCGAAAGCCTCCTCAAGTCTCTTCTTTCCATTCTCAGCAGCAAGTCTCTTATATGTAAGCATAACATATCCATCGCCGTCATTAACCTTAAGAACCTTAGCCTGCATCTTATCGCCCTCGTGTACGAGAGTGGTTAAATCAACGTTAGATGTGTTAGTGTACTCATTTCTGGTAATTATACCATCAGCCTTGTAGCCGATGTTAAGTATAATCTCATCTTCCTTAACGCCGATGACTGTTCCTTCTACGACCTCTCCTGTTCTGATTGTTTTTAAAGATTCTTCTAACATCTGTTCAAAACTTAATTCTGACATCTCGTTTGAACCTCCTCAATAATATTCTTTGGGGTTGATGCCCCGGCAGTAATCCCTATTCTTCGCATTCCCCTTATCGCAGTAAAATCCATGTCCTCGGCATTCTGAATATAATAGGTATTACTACATTCCTCCTTGCAAATCTCAAACAATTTCTGGGTATTGGAACTGTTCTTCCCACCAATGACAATCATGGCATCCACCTGTGAAGCTATCTGTCTTGCCTCGGTCTGCCGAACTTCAGTGGCGTTGCAAATCGTATTTAAACATTTTATATCATAACCCTTTTTTTCAAAAATTTCAACTATTTCTTTAAATTTCTTTAAATTAAATGTTGTCTGCGACACAATGCTTATTTTTTGTGCCAAAATATTCAAATTTTTAGCTTCTTCTGCACTTCCGACAACATAAGTATCCTCACCTGACCATCCCCTGATACCCTTTACTTCCGGATGCTGTCCATTGCCGACAATGACAACTGTGCGCCCTGCTGCCGATTCCTCTTCGACAATCCTATATATCTTTGACACAAAAGGACAGGTTGCATCCTCAATCTGCATTCCGCACGCTCTGAGCCTGTCAAACTCTGCGCGGCTTGCACCATGTGCGCGGACTACTATCGTTCCTTGTGGGAGCTTCGATAAATCCGCATCCTCATCGACAACCTTGACTCCCCGCTTCTCTAAATCCGCAACAACCTGCTCATTGTGTATTATCGGTCCATATGTATATACATGCTCTTTATCCGCATTTGCATATACCTTCTCAACAGCACGCTTTACGCCAAAGCAGAACCCGGCTGTCTTAGCTACAATCACTTCCATATAATCAAATACTCCTCAAAAAAGTCTTCCAGCAAATCACAACATCTTCCCTTGATAAGCCTCTTTTATACTCATAAATATCCCGCCGGCATCACACTGTAAGCCGTAAAACATACTTCACAGCTTTTACTTTGCCGCCGTCTTAAATATATTCATTATGGCATCCGTAACTTCCTCGATATTCATATCCGAAGAATCAAGAAGAATGGCATCCTCCGCCTGTCTAAGAGGTGAAATATCCCTGTGCATATCATTGTAATCTCGTTTTTCTATGTCTGCTTTTATGACATCAATTTCCTGCATTTCACCTTTTTGCACAAGCTCATCATATCTTCTTTTAGCTCTTGCATCAACGCTTGCCGTAAGATATATTTTTACTGTTGCATTAGGTAGAACACAGGTTCCTATATCTCTTCCGTCCATTATGACATCCGTTCCTGCCGCAAGCTGTCTTTGAAGCTCCACAAGCTTGCTTCTTACTGCCGCATATACAGCCACCTTGCTCGCCATGCGGCCTGTCTCCTCATGTCTTAACCTGCCTGTCACATTCTCGCCATTTAATATGACCTGCTGTGCTCCGTCCTCGTATGCTATTTTCACATCGACATCACCGCATGCCTTAGAAACAGCATCCTCATCGCTTCCGTCAATTCCATTGTCCACAAAATATATAGCCATCGCACGATACATAGCTCCCGTGTCCACATATACAAAGCCAAGCTCCTTTGCAACTCTCTTTGCTATTGTGCTCTTTCCCGCTCCTGCCGGTCCATCTATTGCAATACTGTATGCCATCTTAAATTTCCTTCTTTCATCAGTTTTCTTTAATCTGTCTTTTCAAGTCTGAAATACCTGTAAAATTATATATCAATTCCTGTATGCGTTAATATAAAACATCTCACTCCGTACAGCTTCTTAGCCGCCATAATTATTGAATGCTCACTCCGGCAAGATGCCCTGTAGACCACGCAATCTGAAGGTTGAAACCTCCTGTCACTGCGTCAAGGTCTAGGACTTCCCCTGCAAAATAAAGCCCCTTGACAAGCTTAGACTCCATTGTGGAAGGGTCAATCTCCTTAATGCTCACTCCGCCCTGAGTTATGATTGCTTCATTATAACCTCTAAGGCCTGTCAATGTAAATTCAAGATTCTTTATCGTATTGACAAGCCTCTGTCTCTCTTCACGGCTTATCTCATGGACCTTCTTATATTCATCAATTCCGCTCCTTCTTATCACAACAGGAATGAGCGACTTAGGCAGAAGCTTATCGAGGGCATTGTTAAAATTCTTGTTGGTAAATTCATCAAAATCTCGTAACACACGCACATCGAGCTGTTCCATATCAAGTCCCGGCTTCAAATCTATCACCAGCTTAAGCGGATGCTCCTTGATTTTCTTAGCCACATAGCTGCTGGCACTTAAGACAGTAGGCCCGCTCACACCAAAATGCGTGAACAACAGCTCTCCAAAATCTTCATACAGCTTTTTCTTTCCATCATATATTGTCACACCGGAATTTTTAAGTGCAAGTCCCTGAAGCTCTTTTATATCTTCCTCGGCGACATTAAAAGGTACAAGTGCCGGACTTAGTGCTGTAACATTGTGTCCTGCCTTCCGTGCAAACTCATAGCCGTCACCTGTTGACCCTGTTGTCGGATATGACACACCTCCTGTCGCCACTATAACGGCATCTGCCTTGTATATTTTACCGGATGAACACTTGACACCTGCTATAATGCCCTGTGCTTTTTTCTTTCCTGTTTTGCCCGTCCGGCTGCTTTCCATATCACCGTCAACCTCATCACTGTGGCTGATAACAAGCTCTGTTACAGTTGTATCATATTCAATTTTTACACCGAGCCGCTTCATTATCCTTACAAGTGCCGATATGACATCGCCGGCTCTGTCGCTTACAGGAAACACTCTGTCGCCCCTCTCCACCTTAGTCTCAAGCCCTGCTTCCTTAAGCATTGCTACCACATCATCATTGGAAAAGCCATAGAATGCACTATATAAAAATTTCTTATTGGTGACAACATTGTTAAAAAGTTCCTCAACATCACATGCATTCGTGATATTGCACCGGCCTTTTCCGGTTATATAAATCTTCTTTCCCGCCTTCTCATTCTTCTCAAGAACCGTCACCTGATTACCGTTTTGTGCCGCAGCTATAGCCGCCATCATCCCTGCTGCACCGGCTCCGATTACTATCACATTACTCATATTTTTACTTTCCTTATCAGATTAATATTATCGCTGTTAATCGCTTGTACGGCTTAATCATGAATCAATTCTTCTCAACGACCCAAACAAATCTTCATCGAGCTGGTTAATCTCATCATTATTGTACACCTGATAATCGCTCCACACTCTGTTAAGCTCCTCAAGTTTTCCGGCAACCTGCTCCTTATTCTTCATACAGAGTGCAACAATAAGAGCATTTATCACACTCATCGGTGCAACAAGAGAGTCCACTATTGATGTCATGTCACTTCTTGCAAGCAGATTACATGACGAATACAGACTCATAGGTGAATTGCGGCTGTCAGTTATGGCAATCACCTCAGCATTCTTATTGTTGGCATACTCCATGCATTTTAGTGTTCTCATCGAATACCTCGGAAAGCTTATCCCTACAACTACATCCCTCTCATTCAGTGAGAGCATCTGCTCGAACATTTCTGACGCACTGTTAGTTGTGACCATACGGACATTATCATGTACCATCCTAAGATAAAATCCCAGAAATTCAGCAAGCGGAGCACAGCTTCTGACACCAACCACATATATATGTTCAGCCGTATTGAGCATATCAACCGCAAGTTCAAATGCATCCGGTTCTATCGTATCCATTGTAAGCCTGATTTTTTCTATATCAGCACTCATCACATAGGATAACACTTTCGACTGTTCAATATCTCCTGATGCCGCCTCTATCTTCTCGACAGAACCAAGCCTTTTCTTTAGAAAAGCTGCCATAGCCTCCTGAAATTCCGGATATCCCTCATATCCGAGAAGCATGGCAAATCTCACCGCTGTCGACTCACTGACACCGGCTTTTTCCCCTAGCTTAGCTGCCGTAAGAAAAGCTGCTGTATCGTAGTTCTTAAGGATATATTCAGCAATTCTCTTCTGCCCTTTGCTGAAAGCCGGCATCATGGCATGAATCTTTTCCTTGACTGTATGTCTATCATCCAAAATTGTGCTATTATCCATATCAATAAAACCTCAAGCCTGAAAAACTATGCCGATTATTCACGATTTTTGCACTCACACTCTTCTTTATAAGAATCTGCGGAATACATATCTGGTATATTATAAATCAAAATAATTTTTATATCAAGTCATCAACATACAATAAGCGTCACAATAGCTGTGAGCAAAGCTACAACAACATAGTCAACAGCAATTCCAAGTACCGCAAGCATACATCCTCCATTCCCGGTTATAACAGCCACCGCAAGCGACTGAACAAGTACAATTACCGCAAAACAAAGTGAACTTCTCAACACGCAGAGCATGCGCGCTCCCCAAAGCATCCATCGGTTCAAGCACCATAATCTTCCAACACGCATAGGTACAACCCTTCTTCCTGTCCCTTCTCCCTCCTGGGTCACCAATCCAAGGTACTGAAGCATAATGCCCATAACCACAAGACCGGACATGAACCCTGACGCAAACTTTGTTTCGCTGTCAATCCAAAATGCTACCGAGCCAAATATGAACTGAAAAAAGGCGATAACATATGAAGCAAATCTGAGATTGCTCTTTAAGTATATTCCTCTGCAAAAACTGACCAATTCCTTAAAACCGGGCATATCGCCCAGAAGCGGATTATAATCATCCGTCCCTATTTTTTCTATTTTCGCACCGGAGACTTCATTTTCTTCTATTTGAAGTGTTCCATTCTCCATCACACCGATAAAATCCGCAATCCGTTCCAATTCATCCGTAAGATGCGTTGAAAAAATCACGCTCACCAGTTGTTTTTCTACCGCTTCCTGAATCATATATAAAAACTCTCTGCGAAATGACACATCAAGTCCGCTTGTCGGCTCATCAAGCAGCAAAAGTCCCGGATGATGTCCCATCGCAAATGCAAACTGAAAACGAACCTTCTCACCCTTAGACAGCAGTCCGTACACCTTATGTTCCTCTAACCCGACACTCCTTAATCTGTCATAGAACTCCCGCTCATCATAATTCTTATACAGATTTTTAAACACTTCCATATTTTCTTTCAAGGTTGCTTCTATGAAAAACGGAGCATCCTCCATTATGAATCCTGCCTGTGCATCATACTTTACACTTCCGCTCTTTATCAAAGCCGGATTTAATATATTCTTTAAAAGCGTTGTCTTTCCTGAGCCCATTCTGCCTACAAGCCCCATTATGTAACCTTTTGGAAGTGTAAAACTTATATCATGCAGCTCAAACTTTCCCTGTTTTGCACAAAGTCCATCGACTATCAAAGCATTTTCATCCATTTTTCTCTCCGTTCTGCCGTCCTGCGGCTATCCTGCCTTTCATACTATTCCCACAGCAGCTCAATCATTGATTTTAGCTCATCAAGTGACAGCCCTGCCGCCTTTCCTTCATTGATAAGCTGCACTGCCGTATCCTCAATCAGCTTCAATCTCTTCTCTTTTAAGATTTCCACCTTGCCCGATGTCACAAAGAATCCCTTCTGCGGAACCGAGTAAATCATCCCCTCGTTTTCAAGCTCCTCATATGCTCTTTTAGTAGTTATAACGCTAATCTGAAGCTCCTTTGCAAGCTGTCTTATGGAAGGCAGCATCTCATCCGGCTTAAGCGCATGGCTTAATATCCCTTCCTTTATCTGTCTGGTAATCTGCTCATATATCGGCACACTGCTCTTATCAGAAATTATTATCTGCATCTGTTCACTACCCTTCAATAATTTTATTATCAACCGATCCTCTACAGCGCTTATCTGTATCTATCCCATAAAAAGTAAAGAATACAAAAGGCTTAAATTGAGTTCCGCATTTTTGCCTGCATTATTATCCTGCCATTATTAAAAAAATTTCACATAGTTATCCCGTTCAAATGTATTTATTAAAAAGCTTCATCCGATGCATTGTTTTTCTTTCTGCTTACTCCGCCCATTCCCTCATACGCATTCACAATCCTGTACTCATCAAAGGTTGAATGTATCATATAATATACTTTCACAAGCATCTGAACCAGAATTCCTCCAAAACACATTATAAGCATTATCATATAATTTATTTTTGTTTCCCCTGACAGCATAATTGCCGTCAAAAAAGCAACCCATGCAATTATACTAAAGAAAATTCCAAAGCCTTTCTCTCTCATAGAAATATCTTTATACCATCCGCAAAAGCATACAGCACTGCACGTCTCGAACAGCATTACCGCTATCACAAATAAATTATTAACCACACATCTTGCAATCGAATACTCATACCCGAAGATAACATACCTCAGACCTGCCGTTCCAAATATAAGCAACACGAAAACTGCCTCCATCGCAAACTGTCTGTATATCATATAGCGCTTTCTGTCAGCTGCGCTTAGCGGCATTACGAAAGTTATCCTGTCGCATGATGACATAAATCTCATTACTGCCAGCTCGATAAAATAAGCCAGGCAAAGAAATGTTGACCCTTCAGGCGGCACAAACGAAAGTCCCAGCAATATCAGAGTCAAAACCATGTTATAGCCTCTGAAACCGTGATTTATATCACACCACAATGTTTTTCCTGTCAGCTTCAATATCTTTTTATTCATAACAATCCACATCCTTTCCATATCCAGATATATTAACAATTAAGCGAATATAAAGCATTTACAAAAGATATTCCACAATATCAGAAAGTCTTGCCGGCTCATCTAACGCTGCCAGCTTAAGATAATCCTTTGTTGTGTCAACCAGCCCACAGCTGCAGCTCTCATCATCCCTTCGCCCGACCAGTGCTTTTTTCATATAATCAAGCTGCTTTTTACTTCCCTTTACAACATGGTATTTCTCCGTCAGCTCTTCCTTAGTCCCAAAATAAACCTGCTGCCCATTTTTGATTCCAAGTACATAATCAGCCCTCTTATCAAGCCCCTCCATCATATGGCTCGCCCAGAAAATAATATGTCCTTCATCTTCATACTCCCCAATAAGCTCATAAAGTTCATTTCTTGCATAGCTGTCAAGATGCGCAGACGGTTCATCAAGGAAAAGCACCTCCGATTTATAAGAAAACGCAAACGCAATCTGCACAACCATAACATTTCCTCTCGACAGCTTAAAAAGCTGCTTATTCAACGGAATATTGTACCTGCTTAAAATCTCATAATATCTTTTCCTGTCAAATGTCTCATAAAAATCAGCAAAGCATTTTTCAATTTCTCTCGAAGTATATTCCTTAGGAAACGGACATCTCTCAAGTATGTATGCAAACTTCTCAGATAAAACACTATTATCAGCATTACTCTTCCCATCAATATCCCATCTGCACTCACCGGAGTACTTCTCTGTTCCGAGAAGACAATTAAAAAATGTACTCTTGCCGCAGCCATTCTTCCCGATAACAGCCACAATATACCCTGCACCAATATCCATATTGACAGGACCAAGCGTAAAACCATCAAACACTCTCTTCATATTCTCTATATGCAACCCTTTCATATAATCCTTCAAGCCTCCATTGCGTATTCTATATAATTATTACATAGCAAACTGTGCATATCTGTATATACACAATATATACAGATATGCACAGTTTGTCAATAACATTTTCATTTTTTTATAAAAATCCGGGTATCAAAACATGTTATACATTCATAGCCTAAATGGGCATGTCTTCACACTCAAATCCTATAATGCAAAAAGTCCGGCTCATCTCAAACCGGACTTTTCAAAATACTTCCCCTCATTACTTTTATCTTCTTAAATGTATTACAGCCTTTTGTGACATTAATAGTGTGTTTAAAACTCTGTTTTTCCTATAAAGCCATAATCCTTCAGTTCATATGTGTATATGCTTCCGGCTCCATCAAATATATACAGATAATCGCCTATATAATTAGCCCGCGGATAATCATATGAATACAAATCAAGTACACATTCTATATGCAGCACAAATCCATCTTCCGCATCATAGGAGTACAGTCTGTAAACCTGAGCAAGCTCACCTGTTATATTAGCTCCTGTGTCATCTGTGCTGATTACATTCTCCTCTGTGACAAATCCTATAAGATTCCTGTCAGCATTGACAAGTATAGCTCTGTGCTCATACATTGCACCCGAATAATATGCGTCAAGCTGCATCCTGTCAACTTCTTCAATATCTGCAGGATTACTTATATCAAACATGCTCATTTTTACATTCTGCAAACTTCCATTGCTTTCATCAGCCTCATACCCAAGACCGAAAAGCAGTCCTTCTCCATACGGATGCAGATACTCGGAAAATCCGGGAAGCTTAATCTCGTCAACTATAACCGGCTTGTCAGGCACCGAGATATCCACAGCAAACAGCGGATCCGTATTTCTGAAGGTCACAAAATATACCATATCGCCCAGAAAACGAACCGATTTAACACTCTCGCCATCAGCAAGTCCGTCTATCTCACCAACAAGCTCAAGGTCATCATCAAAAATATACAAACCACAGCTTCGCTCACCGTTTTCGTAATCCATCGTTGTTGTCACAAGTCTTAGATATCCATTGTGTTCGCTGAATGAAAACTGGCTGTCTGCACTTCCGTAAACCTTCGTCTCGCCTGCGTACTCAATACTTCCTTTATCTATTGTAAGCTTCATAAGAGTACTCTTTGTTTTTTCATCACCGGCTTTGAGCTTATTAACCACCTCACCAACCAATTCATCAAGAACATATTTTACTCCACTCTCATCAGTGGATGCTCCCATATCATATAACTGCCATGTATTGTATAAATACCAAGGCTCAGATGCAAGGAAATATATCGCATTCTGACTTACATACATATTATCAGGATCTGCCACTACAGCCTCTGTATCCTTGTATGTCATAGGTTTGGCCAAATCCACCGACCCAACAACCGTATAAATATTGCCGCTTATATATTCCGGGCAATATATATTTTCCTCCTCCACAAGCATGTCATTGTACAGAGGTATATATTTTTCATACTCATCCTGTCTGTAACTGCTTGAAGGTGTGTATGATGAAACCAGATATAACACGCCATCCGTAATTCTTGATGATTCATAATATCCGCTCTGTGTCACGGTGTTTATCTTTTCAGGTGCCATCCTGTCAGATATATCATAAAACGTGCCGAACGTAACCGGCTTTTCACTATAATCATCATAGCATTTTTTATTGGTATATCCAATCAGCACAAGCATATCTTTTTCAACATACATTGCCTCATAGCTTATATAATCCGAATCATCTGTCTTATCCAATGGGATTTCACAGCATTTTGTAAGTACACCATTCTCGGCAGCATATATAACAAGTGAGCGCGTTCCAGAATAAACATCCCCCGATTTTTTCATAATGTAGAGGTATTTTCCATCTGTCAGAAAAATATTTCCCTCCGAAACACCCTCCTCCTGGTCATTATTTTTAGAAAAATCTTCATCACCGGTATCCTGAGTTTCATCAGCACTCTCTTTTCCCGCTCCGTCTGCAATCCCATTGTCATAGCCGCCTGTCGTTACATCCTGCTCTGCTTCCTCAGCAGAATCTCTTATATCTCCCTTCGCCTGAATATCAACATTGCCAAAATAATTCACATAATCTTCAATGACATAATTTCCACCGTCATAAATATCATTCACCTGTGTTAATTTTTCATAAAGCTCATCATATTTTGTTCTCTTCATATCTGCGTTTCCTGCTGCCTGCGTTGTCTCTAAAACAGCCGTCTCCTGCATATTTGTCTCCAATCCTTCCATATCCATACCATTATCCATTATTGAGCTGCCGGTCTTTTTATTCCCCAATGTCGGCATTATCGAAGCTCCGGTAACAACCACTATAAGTGCTGCAGCAGCCAACGCACAACTTTTTATATATTTACGCATATTCCTGACTTTGCGCCTACCATTCTCTTTGTCATATGTTTCTTTTCCGCCTTGTGTGACATTTACATTATCATCGTCAGTATCATAAAGCCCTTTATGCTTCATATCTTCCATGCTCTTATCAAGCAATCCGGATATGTTCTCCGGTCGAAGTGATTCCGGAATTTCCACATCATCATTATCTATCCTGTCCTTTAGGAATTTATCATCCATATTATTTTCCTCCGTCTCTATTTCATATTGCATCTCATTGTCTTATCAAATTTCAATATTCTGTATGTATTTTAACGAAGCATCTTTCTCATTTTCTCAAGGGCTCTGCTCTTCACAGTGCGAACTGTATTGTGGTTCATATTCATAAGCTTTGAAACTTCTTCTCCTTCGTATCCTGCGATAACAGAAAGTGCAATTATCTGGCGCTCCCTGTCATCAAGCTTTGAAAAAGCCGTCTGCAAATCAACCCGACCCACAACGTCTTCCGCGTCCTTGTATACCTGTGAGTCTAATGTCTCATCTAAGCATACGCTTTTATTGACATATCCTTTCAGTTTCATTTTGCATTTTATCGAAAGAATCTTAAATATCCAGCTCTTAAATGCCCCCTTATCCCTCAATTTTTCAAAACCTGCATATGCATCAACAACTGTCTCGCTGACCGTGTCCTCAGCGTCCTCTCTGTTGCCTAAAATATATAACGCATACTTGTATAAATCCTTGTATACGCCTCTGTACAATTCAATGAATTCATCTTTCATGTAATACTGTCCCCCTGACAAGCCTGCCTTATAAAACTTTAAAGTCATATAATAAGTATCCGTATACTTGCATTTTGTTTCAAACATTTATTTAAAATTTTCTCTTTTTCATAAAACGATAAATTTTCTAATTTCCAAGCTCATCCTAAACCTACCAATTACTAAGCTCACGCCAAAACACTTAATTGCTAAACTATATAATCACTAAATTTATGTAACACTATCACCTATATATCAAGAAAGAATTCTACTTTGCTGAATTCTCCGCCTGAAACAGGTCGCTTAAGCGAACATAATTTTGCTCCGCCGTAGTGCGTTCCTGCACGTTTGGCTTTTTATATAATAGAAAATTTCAACAAATTTCCTATAATGATTCGGGTGTCAAAACATGCCTTATGAACTTAACCGTGTATAACAATTTATATTTATGCATATCTTGACTTTTGGGAGAAGCTTAGTTGTTCTTAGGACTCT
>OGFG01000169.1_pt1 | contig 77487 bp, 66 predicted proteins | sample 1570761 | NCBI WGS metagenome assembly OGFG01 (sample SAMEA2581938, study PRJEB24529) | metagenome | biome: Human gut stool | place: China | collected 2011
TATAGCAAAAGTGCACAACGTCTGATACCAATATACAGAGTTTCGCAATTACCTATATTTTTTATCTCCTATGCCCCTGTAGCTATATTGTAGAGGTTATAGTATACTCCCTGCTTCTGCATAAGCTCCTTGTGGGTTCCGCTCTCTGCAATTCCATCTTCCGTGAGAACTAAAATTCTCTTGGCATTTCTTATTGTGGAGAGTCTGTGTGCGATCACAAATGTTGTCCTGTTGGCTGCAAGTGTCTCTAAAGACTCCTGCACGACCTTCTCGCTCTCATTGTCAAGTGCGCTTGTCGCTTCATCAAATATAAGAATAGGCGGATTCTTTAAGAACACTCTTGCAATCGAAAGGCGCTGTTTCTGCCCGCCTGAGAGCTTGATTCCGCGCTGGCCTATGTCAGTGCTGTAGCCTTCTGGAAGACTCATGATGAACTCATGTGCATTCGCCTTTTTTGCCGCCTCATAGACCTCCTCATCTGTCGCATCAGGTCTTCCGTATCTTATATTCTCGATGATTGAACCTGCAAAAAGATATACATCCTGCTGTACTATGCCTATGTTGTTCCTTAAGCACTTAAGCTTTAAGTCTCTGACGTCAACACCGTCAACGCAGATGCTTCCGTCCGTCACATCATAAAATCGCGGTATCAGGCTGCAAAGCGTGGTCTTTCCAGCTCCCGATGAACCTACAAGAGCAACATACTCTCCTGCCTTCACGTCAAGGCTTACATGCTTTAACACATAGTCATTCTTATCATTATATCTAAAGGAAACATCCGAAAAACTCACATCGCCCTTGAATTCATTCTTTTCAACCGCATTCTCCTTATCCTTTATGGCAGGTTCAATGGACATAATCTCAAGAAAACGCTCATAGCCGGAGACACCGTTTTGAAATGTCTCGGTAAAATTGATGAGCTTCTTTACCGGTTCGGTAAAATTATTCACATATAAAAGAAAAGTGATAAGCACAGTCACATCGACAATGCCTTTGGTTATAAATACTGCCCCTGCAACAATCACAACAATATTTATGAGTGTCATAAATGCACCGAGTCCTGAGTGGAAGCCTCCCATATACAGATAGCTGCTCTTTTTTGTCTCAACAAAACGGCTGTTGCCATTGCGGAATTTTTCCATCTCCGCATCCTCGTTTGCAAAGGATTTTACAACTCTTATTCCCGACAGATTATCCTCTATCGTTGCGTTTATGTCCGCAATCTTCGCTCTGTTGCGCTTAAATGCCGCCTTCATCTTCTTATTGAAGAAGTAAGCATATGCAAACATGAATGGGATTATCGCAAATGCTACAAGTGTAAGCTTAATATTTATTGATGCAAGAATAATAAAAGAGCCGATGAACTTTATTATCGATATGACAATATCCTCAGGGCCATGATGGAACAGCTCCGCTATCTCAAAGAGGTCATTTGTTACACGGCTCATCAGCTGTCCGACCTTCTGGTCATCGAAGAAGTTGAAGGACAATCTCTGATAATGTGCAAATATCTCATTTCTCATGTCATATTCCATCTTAGCACCCATGATATGTCCCTGATATGCTATGAAGAAATTGCAATATGCCTCAAGCAGGACAAGTCCCACCATCACAAGTGCAAGCTTTAAAATAACCCGAAGTGCTTCGTTCGCTTCATAAAATATGACTGTCCCTGTTATATACCTTATAATAAGCGGTATCACAAGTGTGACTGCCGCTCCCATAATCGCAAAGAACATATCCGCAAAGAAAAGCCCTCTGTATGGCTTATAATATGAGAAAAATCTCTGCCATTTTCTCATATTTTTCTTGGCATCATATGACACATCAAACGGATCTGTAGGTATTGATGTGAAGCCTTTATTTTTACTGCCCATTTTTCATTCCTCACTTTATCATAATTTAATCTTCCCAGTTCATAAGCACTGTGAGCATCCTTCTGTATCCGAATGCCTTCTCCCTCATCACCATCCGCTCCATATCATCAAGATTAAGGTCTGAATGCTCAATTTCCATGGAATAGTTGTGTACAAGCCATACCTGCTCATCAAATGTCAGCCTCCTGCCATTCTTATACCACAAAGCCATATCCATCTCATGTATTATAAGAACCGCTGCAAGTCCGAAACGAAGCTTGCTCTCAACTTCATAATCATACACCGCACCCACAAAATATGTGAAAATAAAATATGACATAAGCTGCTCATATTCTTCCATTCTGTCAGCATAATAGCTGTCATACTCTTTGCAGACAGCCGCATACTCATGAGCTGTCATATTCTTATATAAGAGAGCCTGTGTCTCCTTAACAGACTCTGTCCATGATGGCCTTAACACTTCAAGCTTATACAGCTCTTCAAGCATGTCATTCATGTAGCGCTGCCTTAAGCCTGCCTTATCCTTATAGCCGCTGTAGTGCTTCTTTTCTGCCGCCGACTGATGTTCTTTTTCATCAATCTCAAATATTTGGTCATTATCTATAAGCCCCTGTATGCCATGTACAATATCAAGAAGCCTTGCAAGACGGTAACTTACCGAACCATTCTTCCCATGTAAAACATCATACAGAACCTCTCTTATATCAAGGAGCTTGGTAAACATCAGATAGTCAAAATCCTCATACTCCTCTTCCTCATCGTCATTCTCAGTGTAAAAGCCTGCCCTGCCTCTGTTTTCAAGAACAATTCTTGCCGCCTCCGGACAGGATACGGAAAGCGAAACCTCCCTGACATTCTCATACTCCTCAAAATGTCTTGGATACCTCTGGCAGAGAATACACATCTTATCCTCGCCCGCATCACAATAGACATCACACAGACCACGCTCATTTAAAAGGGCGCACTTGTGCTCAAACTGCTCGAACATTCCATTCTCCCAATCTATGGAATTGCGAAGGCGCACACCTATCTCGCCCTCCATATTCTCATATCGTTCAAGTGATTCCTCATCTATCGTTATCTGCCAGCCGGCCGCACAGCAGTTATCCTTGCACTTGCCGCCAATGCAGACAAACTTCTTGTAATAATCCGGATATGTGTATTCCATGTACTTTTTCTCCTTCTGTCAAACCAAAAAGTGGCTGCCACATGATCAGACAACCACCCTTTTATTATTGACACATTAATCATTAATCTCTGACTTTTATATGCACTTCACGAAGCTGTGTCTCCGTAACTTCTCCCGGCGCTCCGCACATGAGATCCTGAGCATTTCCGTTCATCGGGAATGTGATTATCTCACGGATGTTCTCCTCATCGCGAAGAAGCATAATCATACGGTCAACACCCGGTGCCATACCTGCATGTGGAGGTGCTCCGAACTGGAACGCATTGTAAAGCGCTCCGAACTTGGTCTTTAAGTCTTCCTCTGTATAGCCTGCAATCTCAAATGCCTTAACCATTATGTCAAGGTCATGGTTGCGGACAGCACCGCTTGAAAGCTCAATTCCGTTACATACAATATCATACTGATATGCAAGTATGTCAAGAGGATTCTTGGTATTTAATGCCTCAAGTCCGCCCTGCGGCATTGAGAATGGGTTGTGAGTGAACACAATCTTCTTCTCCTCGTTGTCATACTCAAACATAGGGAAATCATTTACAAAGCAGAAACGGAAAGCATTCTTCTCATATAAGTCAAGTCTCTTTCCAATCTCGTTTCTTAACTGTCCTGCATAGAGATTAGCTCTCTCCTCCTTATCTGCGATAAAGAAGATGGTATCTTGCGGAACAAGACCTGCAATATCCGCAAGTTCAGACTTATATTCATCCGGAATGAACTTATCGATAGGTCCCTTATAGCTCATATCATCGGCAACCTCAAGGTATCCGAGTCCACCCATTCCTATCGACTGTGCGAAGCTTAAAAGCTTTTCATGGAAGCCCTTAGACATCTCAGCATGAACCTTTATCGCTCTTACTGTTCTCTTTAAAAACGGCTTGAAGGTACATTTCTGGAAGAAATCTGTTACATCCATAATTCTCAATGGATTTCTAAGATCCGGCTTATCGCATCCGAACTCAAGCATAGCCTGCTTGTAGCTGATAACAGGGAACGGAGCCTGTGTTACGGATGCACCCTCAGGTGCAAATTTATTAAACGTAGCTGTGAGCACTTCCTCGCCTGCCCTAAACACATCCTCCTGTGTTGCAAAGCTCATCTCAAAGTCAAGCTGATAGAACTCTCCCGGTGAACGGTCTGCCCTGGCATCCTCATCCCTGAAGCAAGGAGCTATCTGGAAGTATTTGTCAAATCCCGACACCATAAGAAGCTGCTTATACTGCTGTGGTGCCTGAGGAAGTGCATAGAACTTGCCTTTGAACTTTCTTGAAGGTACAATATAATCTCTCGCACCCTCCGGTGATGATGCACACAGAATAGGAGTCTGAATCTCCAAAAATCCCATATCTGTCATCTTCTGTCTAAGGTAGCTTATCACCTGTGAACGGAATACAATATTATCCTTAACCTTTTTATTTCTCAAATCAAGATAACGATACTTAAGACGGACATCCTCCCTTGTCTCCTTAGAAGTCATAATCTCAAAAGGAAGCGAAGCCTTAACCTTTCCAAGCATTGTGACCTTATGTGCTTCAAGCTCTATTGTTCCAGTAGGAATCTTAGGATTGTATGTCTCCTCATCTCTGTGCTCAATCACACCTTCAATGCTTATGCAGTCCTCCTTAGACAGACCATTGAGAAGACTTGTATCTCTCATAACAACCTGCAAAACTCCATACATATCACGCAGATCCACAAAGGACACTCCGCCATGATCACGAATATTTTCAACCCAGCCTGCAACCTTACAGCTCTTTCCTACATCTTCCTCTGTAATACAGTCAATGGTCTTGTCACGATAAATGTTATTAATGTTCATGTTCTCCTCCATACCCGCGCCTGTTTGCGCTCGCATTATTGAATTGCACAAGAGCAATGCGTCCCGGCAATCCATTATTAATCAGATTAGGAATCTGTTCAGAAGCTTTATTAATGGTTATAAAAAAAACGTCCTGAACTAAACCTAGTTCAGGACGAACATACTGTCCGCGGTACCACCTGATTTACTGATAAACAGTCACTTTGCGGTTCTAACAAACCTTCCCGGTTATCGCCCGGTCTACGTCGCCCTTACTTAGATGCGGCAAAATGCCTTCATCTGTTCTGTTTGCAGCTACTGAGTGTTATTCCCATGTGTTCTGCTGCCGGGCTTCCACCATCCCCGGTTCTCTGTAAGTGACCACTCATGGTACTTCTCTCCATCAACGCCTTAAAATGGATTATAATAGGTGTCCTTTAATTTGTCAACATTTTATTACTGTAAAGTGTGAAAAATATTTTACAGCTTAATCACGCTTTGCTATTGTTCTTCTCCAGTTGTCTATCATGCAGCTTGTAAGGCTGATATCGTCATCATTAACCGTAATCTCATCCGGAGTATACCAGCCTGCCATTGAAAGCTCCTCCCTGTCAAGCGCAATTCTGTCATTGCCGTCAAGCTCAGCATAAAAGCCGAGTAAGAAGCCTCCGTCCATTCCCCAAGGCTGGCTGGCATAATAGCTGATATTTTTAACTTTAACGCCAACCTCCTCGAATACTTCCCTTCTTACGGTATCCTCAGCCGACTCGCCTATCTCAATAAAGCCGGCAATAAGAGCATAGCCTTTATAATCTCTTCCATTATACTTTGTCATGAGAAGATGGCTTCCATCGTGGACTCCCACAATCACGGCAGGAGATATCCTTGGAAAAATCAGATTTCCGCAATCCGGGCAGCGCATCGCGCGAAGCCTTGTGTCATGAAAAGTCTGGCTGCCGCATCTTCCGCAATGTGCATTATCTCTGTACCAGCAGTGCAGATGATATCCTGTCATAAGAGCAAACACCCTGTACTTAGGCTTGGCATGGCGCAGTGCTTTATAGTGTTCAAACGCAAATCCGAGCTTTTCCCAGTCAGGCTCACTCCCTGTATAATGCGTCACAAGGAAATACTCCTCATTATCTATTGCAAAGAGATACCTGTACTCTGCCACACAGTCCTTAATCTGACCATACTTCGGAAAAAATACATCCCCGGCAGGCGCATTCTTTTCAAGACTGCTTGCAGACTCTTCAGGTATATATCTTGTGCCTTCGCATTCCTTATGCCCTGTCAGCACATAGCTGTCCTTAAAAATAAGGCATATGGCATTGTCATCCGGAACTTTGTCCGCGTAATAATTATTATCATACTTTTTCGGTAAAATATCCTGTAACATATGTCTATTCTCTCTGTAAAAATTATTGTATCTAGTTGGTCATTTTTATTGAAATATCATTTCCGAATGCGTTAATCTCTGCATGGCTTCCGCAGATAATAGGCATCATAGGAGATAAATGTCCTATATCGGTATCCATTATGACAGGTACCTTATATTTTGACAGAATTCCTGTCACAGCATTATACTGGTTCATTCCCATCATATCTGTCCCGAAGCAAAGCGGTCTTCCTATTATAAAACCCTTTACATGCTTAAACCATCCTGCGTGCTCCATATTCCACAGAGCTCTTCTGATTCCCATTACATTCAGGTCGCAGCTTTCCAAAAACCATATGATTCCGTCATTTTCATAGCGCTCGTTAAACCGGGCAACCTTGTCAAAATTCGTACCTGCAAGATTTGTAAGGCAGTCCATGCATCCACCTATAAGGCGGCCGGATAAGAACACTTCATAATCTCTTGCCATGCTCCCGCCAACACCGGGAATATAATAATACAGTTCTCTCTTTTCCGTGAGATTGTATGGAAGAAGTGGATGCTCCTCATCCCTTATGCCTTCCTTCTCCCACATCGGATATCCCTTTACAATATTCTTATTTCCTGTAATGACATCATACGCATCCTGAATTGACTGATGCCATGGCTCCATTCCGAAAGAAGCTGCACACGGAGCATATATCGAAGCCACATCACATATCGTTGTGAGCAGAAATGTAAAATTGGTATTATCGGAAAATCCCATATACCACTTAGGCTTCGCTTCCTTAATCCTGTCAAAATCCACGTAGTCGAGCGTCTCACACATAAGCTCACCGCCGCCGCAGGATATTAAGACATCATTATTATCGCTACAATAATAATCAGTCAGTTCTTTACCGCAATTTTCCGGTGTTGAACTTATTCCGATACCGTCCCCCGCATAACAGTTAGGTCCTATATCAAACTTATGTCCAAGCTCACCGAGCTTTTTCTGTGCGTTGACAAATGATGTCTTATACGGCTCCGTGCTGCATCCAAAAGACGGCGCAACAAAGCCAATCGTACCATCCGGTTTTAAAAATTCTGGAAAACGCATATATTATTCCTCCATATAAATAAACTCTGTACACGACTACTAAACCCCTATGCAATATATTGCATGCAATACATTGCTGCGATATATTTAATGTATTGCTCTATCGCAGTATAGCATCGAATTGACACCTTCTTACATTTCGTTTATACTTCGTGATTGCATAAACAGATTACACAAATTATAAAACGTGAGGTTATTATATGTCACATACTACTCTGAAATCAATACAAAAAATATCAATGATTATACTCGGAAATCTACTCTACTCTCTCGCAATAGCATTTTTCATACTTCCGAGCGGACTCATAACAGGCGGAACAACAGGAATAGCATTGTTTGTAAATTATCTTACAGGACTTGATATAAGCCTCTTTGTTCTTATTTTCAATATATTAATGTTCATTGTAGGACTTATCATTCTTGGAAAGACATTTGCTCTTTCCACAGTGCTAAGCTCCGTATGCTACCCATTTCTGCTCTCCATCGCACAAAAGCTCAATGCCTTAACCGGAGATTTGACACATGACCTCATAATCTGTACAGTGTTTGGCGGACTGTTGATTGGCATAGGAATAGGCATCGTAATCCGAGCCGGAGCCTCCACAGGCGGTATGGACATTCCACCGCTCGTTCTCAACAAAAAATTCGGAATAAATGTATCCGTATCACTCTACGCATTCGATTTTACTATACTTATACTTCAGATGTTCTTCTCAAGCAGAGAACAGATTCTGTACGGTATTCTCCTTGTATGCATCTACACTTTTGCACTCGAGAAGGTTCTCATCATGGGAAAGAGTAAAACCCAAGTCGAGATAATAAGTGAAAAATACAAGGAAATTAATGACCTTATCATAACCCGCTTTGACCGCGGAACTACGCTTTATCAGGCAAAAGGCGGTTTTACAGGCAGTGCCACCTGCGCTATTTTAACTGTCGTGAACAAACGTGAGCTCTTTGCGCTTCAGGAAGCTGTGATGAAGCTCGACCCTGCCGCCTTCATAATCATAAGCCAGGTAAATGAAGTAAAGGGCCGCGGCTTCACTCTGCAAAAAAAGTATGCAAAGCTTGATGACAGACATGAATAAAGCTTATTTTTCAGGCTCAGCAGGCTGTCCGGATGTGCCATCTAATATAAGCTTTTCCATAAGCAGAAATTTGCCTTTTCTGAAATAGGCATCTCCCGCATAAGAATATCCCGCATTTTCATAAAGCTTTACTGCACGAGGGTTTTTCGTAAATACGTCAAGACGTATGGACGAAAAGCCCTCTTTTAATGCAGTCTCATCAATATGCTTTAACGCTTCCGATGCAATCTTCATTCCCTGATATTTCGGATGTACGCATAATTTGTGAAGCACAGCAAAATTATCGGATGTGTCCTTAAAATTACCGAATTTATAAGCTGTATCCTGTACTTTATCAAGCGTATATACAGCTACAAGCTTTCCGCCCTGCTTTACCAAGGTGAGTGTTCCCTCTTTTATGTCCTTTGATACATCTGATATCACAGGATACTGTTCATCCCACTGGTCTATTCCATTCTCCTTCATATCTTCCTTAGCTGCATTTAACAGCTCCATAACCGCATCCTTATCGCTATCCTGCGCTTTCTCAAAGAAAAACATTGTCTCCATGAGGTACGCCCTTATCTGGCTGCACGCACTTAAAACCATAACCGCCGGAATCAAAATTCCAAGCACAGGATTAAAAAGAACGTCTAACACGCCTGCAAGCGACAATATAGTAAGAATCAGTATTATAAATGATACGGCTCCTAAAAAGCTCCACATAATCATGTTATACTTTTTAATTTTTAAATTCGTCTTGTTATTCATGCCGGTTTTCTCCTCATTTTCTGTATTTGTAATTGCGAAACACAAATTCATCGCTAAACAGTCGTGTAATTCTATCAGCCACACAACAAGCGGAGGTCACAACATATGTTTCGCAGGCACCTATATTCCATTTAGAAATTCATGGTAATTATTATACATATTTTCAGCCGATATTTCAATTTAATTGTTGATTTTCTACAACTGTAGTTGTAGAATGAATCATAGGCAAAGAGTACCAATTAGTGTATCATTAGTTGTACAATTTTGATGCATTTTAGTAAATCCAACATCAGGAGAACAGACATGAAAAGACATACAGCTTTATTTTCCGCAGCACTGCTCACACTTATATGCATCCTAGGTAATCTCATTGATATACCGGCCGCCGAATATGGCTACAAATACCATGTTCTTTTTTTAAGCTCCTATTCGTACGCATGGGACATGGTTCCTCTTCAGATTGAAGGCATTAAGAATGAAATTTCTGATGATATTTTATTAGATTATGAATTTATGGATACAAAACGGTTTCCTGATGCTGAGAGCATCGAAATTTTCTATGAAGGACTCGCATACCGCATGTCCAAGTCTGAACCATATGATGCTGTCATCACCGGTGATGACGCTGCACTTCATTTTGCTATTGAACACCATGATGATTTATTTGAAGGACTTCCAATCATATTTGAAGGTGTTAATAATGTCTCTTATGCCATGGAAGTTTCAAAGGATCCACTTGTCACCGGAATCATCGAAGCTCTTTCTGTTCCTAACAACATCGACTTTGCACTCACGCTCTATCCTGATGCCGATACTGTCATCTCAATACTTGACGATACTCTCACCGGCGAAGCTGAGAGAGCATGCTTCTACGATGCTTCAAAGCTCTATCCCGACCTCACATTCAAGGAGATTGACTGTTCGGTACTCACAACGGACGAGATTATAGCCGCACTCTCATCAATTCCCGATAATACTATACTCCTTTATCAGATTATGACTGAGGATGCAAGCGGCAGCCGCTATAACAATGAACAGGCAGTCAAGCTTATCACAGCTTATGCCAACGTGCCTGTGCTTCGAATGGTCTACGGTGGAATAGGTGATGGTCTGTTAGGCGGCAATATTGTATCTCTTAAGCTTTCCGGGGAAATCGCCGCAAAAATCACATCAGAAATAGTCCATGGCAAAGACCCTTCAAGCTACAGTGTAATTGACAGCACTAACATATACTGCATAGATGAAGCCGTTATGAAAAAGTACGGATTAAGTCTTAAGCTTATTCCTGACGGAGCAGAAATTATCAACCATACTCCATCATTTTTTGAAAAATACAGCATTATCATGATTCCGATAACAATTACCATCTCTCTGCTCATCATTATAATTGTAATCCTCCTGCTAAGGACAATACAGCAGCTAATCCTTAACCGTGAACTCACTGTCGAAAAGCGGCAGCTTACAAAAGATTCAACCTGTGATTTTCTCACCGGGCTTTTCAACCGCAGCAAGCTATATTCCGATTTAAACGTCCTCAACAAAAGCCACACCTCATGTGCACTTTTTATATTTGACATAGACGGCTTCAAACATATCAATGACACATATGGCCATGCTGCCGGTGATGATGTGCTTACAGAGCTCGGACGCAGAATAAGCAGTATCAAAAATCCTGCTTTCACGCCATACCGCCTTGCCGGTGACGAATTTATATGTATATACAGAACACGCGACCACGAAAAGATTGATGAATGTGCTAGGCACTGCATGGAATTGTTCGAGCCTGATTTTGAGTTAAACGGCATGTCCCTGTCCGTAAAAATAAGTCTCGGAATAGCCGTGTCACCTGATGACTGCAATGACCTTGAAAAGCTTATTGAATGTGCAGACAAAGCGATGTATACTGTTAAGAAAAACGGAAAGAACTCATACGCATGGTATGGGGACATAAAATAATCGTAATCATCAAAAAAGAAGGATATAATTATGAGTGATTTATCAGAACAGAGCAAGCGTCCCGCAAAGACTATTGCAGAGTCAAGAACAGAGCAGCAATATCTTATACGTCCGGCACATATGAACCACTATGGGAGGTTATTCGGAGGCGATCTGCTTCGATGGATAGACGAGCTTGCCGGCATTGTTGCGAGACGACATGCCAACGCAAACATAACAACAGCCGCTATCGACAACCTGCAATTCAAGGCACCTGTATATGCCGGTCAGATGCTTGTGCTTGTCGGTCATGTGACTTATGTAGGTTCAACCTCCATGGAAGTCCGCGTTGACACATACACCGAAGATTTAGACGGAATGCGCCATGTAATCAACAGAGCCTACATTGTGATGGTAGCTATCGATGACAATGGCAAGCCGATAACGGTTCCAGATATCATAATCGACACTGCCGAAGACAGGATGGAATATGAAGCCGCAAAGAAAAGACGTGACATGAGAAAGCTGCGCCGCGCTGAAGGATTTTAAATAACATTTATCTTGTTTTTCGGATATTGGGATTCGGGTGGCAGAACATGCTGATTTATGTTAAGAGTGTATAGTATATTTTGACACCCGAATCCTATGATGTCGTAGTCAAATAAACAACGATTTACAAATTGAATTAATTGTTTCTAAATTTTGTAATAACTAATAAGTAAAATTTCTATAATAAAGTAATTTATTAACTTGGTTTAACGCAGTTATATCAAACAGTATAAAAACAATTAATACAATTTAATGAAAAAGTCTTATTTAACCTTAACATTCCTATTATATAAAACAAGAACATTCCTGCGATACACTTTTCAGGTATGTTCTTGTTTTTCATTCAGCTAAATATATATCTGTTATACTCTTTTGACATACTGATGTCTGTAGCTGACAAAGCAGCCTTATACTGTTATACTGTTGTTTGGACAGCTCATCCTCTTAGCAAACTACGTTATTCTTATCTACATTTCCATTCTCAAATGCAGCTGCATTCTCAAAAGTTGTAAGGCTGATTGCCTCAAGTGCTTCCTCAGTAAGGAATCCTTGATGTGATGTCACAATAACATTAGGGAAAGAGAGAAGTCTTGCCGTTGTCGAATGCTGTAAAACTTCATCCTCCCTGTTCTCAAAGACATTGCTGCCTTCCTCCTCATACACATCAAGACCTACTCCAAAGAATTTCTTCTCTCTTATTCCTTCTATGAGGTCGTTGGTCGCAACAAGCGCACCTCTTGAAGTATTTACAAGAATAACATTGTCCTTCATCTTCTTAATCGTATCACAGCATATGAGATGGTAGGTATCCTCCGTTAGAGGACAGTGAAGCGAGATAAGGTCACTCTCTGAGAGAACCTCATCAAGACTCTTGTACGTCACAAAATCAAGGTTCTTGTTAGGGTACATATCATATGCAATAACATTCATTCCGAAACCATGACATATCCTGCACATCGCCGCACCAATCTTACCGGTTCCGATGATACCTGCTGTCTTTTTATAAAAATTGATTCCCGTAAGTCCATTGAGACTGAAATTGTTCTCCCTCACTCTTATATAACTCTTATGCAGGTGCCTGTTAACACCAAGTGCCAGTGTCATTGCAAGCTCCGCAACAGCCTCAGGCGAATATCCCGGCACGCGAAGCACAGTTATACCACATGCCTTGGCTCTCTCAATATCAACATTGTTAAAGCCGGCACATCGAAGCAGAATACACTTGATGTTCTCGTCGGCAAGCCTGTCTATGACTCCGGCACTCAGATTAGAATTGACAAATGCACATACTGCATCGGCTCCTCTAGCAAGAACCGCCGTCTTTTCCGTCAAATCCGCATCCTGATATTCAACTTCAATATCAGGATAATTCTTATTACACCTCTCAAAGGATTCCCTGTCATATGGTTTGGTATCATAAAATACAATTTTCATAATATTCTGTCCTTTCTGCTGTTAAAATAAGATATTTCCAATCAGACAGCCTGTTATTTCCCTGCCATAGCATACCGCATATGCAAAAGCTGCCATTTAACTGAAAATTTCCAAATATATAACCGCTGCATAGATAATAGCAAAATTGAGAATCATTATCAAGGGCATTCCAACCACAAAATACCAGTGCTTTGTCTTGTGCCTGAAAAAATACATGCCTGTAACAGCACCCAGACCACCACCCATAAGTGCCGATGCGAACAGTCTCGTCTCCGGTATTCTCCATTTATGCTTTTTTGCTCTCTTCTTATCGATTCCCATCATTGCAAATGCTGCTATATTAATAACTACAAGATATAATGTCAAAATGTATTTTAAAATATTCATTAAATCCTCTTTTATTATCTGATTTGATCAGGGAGCTGTGACAGCTGTTTAATTTCGAATATATTAAAGCCGGACCCTTATTACACTGCAGACAAAAGTTCAGATACCCCCTCTTCTGTCTGTACAGCCATGACACTATTTTTATGTGACACTGTATATTTTTCAATATACTCATTCATTCTGGCAGCCTGTGCAGCCAGCTCCTCCACCGCCCTATTGACATCCATAAATCTGTCAGAATTTTGTGTGCACATAGCTGTAGTCTCTTCGGATGCTGCACTTATTTCCTCACTGGCCGATGAGAGATTGCTGTTGTTGTCTATCAATACCATATTGGTGTCCTTAAGCTTCGCTGCCTGTGCAACTTCACTCACTGTGCCTTTTATAGACTGTGTTGCACTGTTAATGACCTTCCCTGCCGAAATGATGGACTGCATCATCTCCTCCTGCACCCGCCGGCCTCTCTCAAGCTCCTCAATCTCTTCCTTATTGTGTATCTCTGCAGCTTTTGAGGCGATATATATGCTTATATTGAGAATCATGACAACAAGCACTGTCATATATATCTGATTAAGTGAGGTTCTGTCATCAGAGCCAAGCACCTTTGCTGAATATATGCCGTTCGCTACAACAAGAATATTGTTCACAACTGCCAGCCTTATCTCAAACGTACAATCAAAATACATCATCGTAGCAATCATAACCGGAAACACAAACAGATTATACACAAAAATCTTTGATGACAGGCACGAAACCTCAAACACAACATAGAACGCTGCTACTGCAAAATGCCTGTAATTGAGTGATAATGGTCTTTTAATGAAATACAGCACCGAAAAAGCAACCGGTACGGCAATCATAAAAGCTATTATGACAGCTCTGCCACTCAAAATGTATGTAAATATACTCACATCGAGATAATGTAGACTCTCACGAGTTCTGCTTACTGCTTCACCGTGCATGTTTTTGATTGACCGAAATCATATCTACTCACAAGTTCTTGTGCACTCCACATTTTCTGTACCTTGAGTTTTTGTTTTTGTATATTCGTCTTTTGAGTGACTTCTCCTTCCTTTAAATTTTCATACTTACAGGAGAGACACCTCTGTTCCCGAACAAGTTGTTTTTCAAGCTTTTTCAGTCTTACTGACTTATTGATGTTCTTATAAGTTTTACCATTAGAAACAATGGCAAAATCCTTAAATCCAAGTTCTATGCCAATTCCTTCATTGGAATTATTAGCAATCTTATTATTATGAATTTCTACAAGAACTGAAACATAGTATCTGCCAGCTTTAATTGAGACCGAACCACTTTTAATTACATATCCATCTTTGGTTGTGGGAATATATCCTTTTTCTTTGATACGAACCCATTTTTGCTGCATACCTCTACTGTCTTTCCTAACGGATCTTCTCAGCATCCCACTCCAATACGGATCCGGTTGATGCATCAATCGTAAATTCATATTCCATTCCGGCGTATATGATCTTTCCTTCATATTCCTGACGTCCGTCATCATAATCAAGCTTCCATTCATAGATATCCTTGTCCGTTGCACCGCTTACACGGTCAAGGGCTGTTTTCTTTGCATCTGCCTCACTGACCGTAACGTTCTTGCTGTCTGCTCCCATCGTTTTTTCTTCATATGCGGAGCTGATGATCTCTCCGGTGTCTGTCGCAATCTCATAGTCATACTTTGCACCGCCTGCATACCATTCAATGTCATATACCTGATGTCCATCTTCATAGTCAAGCTTTGACTTGATGATCGTTGCATCCGCTGCTTTCACTCCGGCATGCTCTAGTGCAATCTTCTGTGCTGCTGCTTCATCCACGGTTCCGGTCTGCTCCTTAGCTGTGGCTGTGGTCTGCTCCTGTGCAGGTTCAGATGCAGAAGAGTCTGTTGCAGAGGAGCCTGCTGCCTCCGTCTGCGTCATGGAAGCCTGCACATTCTGTTCCCGGCTGCTCATTTCCATGACAGCTCCTGTCTGTGCATTGATCGTATAGGCATAGGCATACTCCCCTGAAGTAAACTCCACCTTATAGCAGACCACTCCCGCCACCTCACTCAAGGTCGTGGCTGAAATGTCTGCAGCTTCTGCATCAATATCAGCAGCTTTTAACGCTGCTTCCTGCGCCTCCTCCATACGGAGCATCTGTATCTGTGTCTGTGTCTGCGTCTGCATCTGTGTCTGCGTCTGTGTCTGCACCTGGCTGCTTTGCTGCAAAATATTTGCTGCTGCATTATCTTTGCATCCGGTCATGATCATCGCAAGTGCAAATGCCGCTCCAGTAAAAATCCATTTCTGTTTCATAATCCTTCTTATCCTCCATTTAGATTTGATTGCGTAAAGTGTAGCCGATACTCTTATATATTACAAGTAAAATTTTTATTAATTTTATAATGTTGTGAAAATATCCATATACGGATTATCTATCATTTCCTGCTGTCCCAGCTTTTTTCTTCACTATTGAACTTACCCACACCATTGTTAAGCCTGTCACAAATCATGTTATGATTTTGCTCACCAATATCATGTTATACCCAAAATTCAGAAGGAACATGTTTTACAAGCGTTAATTGAATTTTTATTTTTCTCTGGTAAACTGACATGTACATATGGTATAATCAGATATCAACTTGAATTTTGAACGCAGAATAAGCACTCCCCCGCTTCAAGTGTGTAGAACACTAAGCGGTGGGTAAGGGGGGATGCTTATGTCCGCTTAAAGGAGGACAAAAGATGTTAATTAACTGGCTTATCATGGGCTATTTTCTGATTCTTTTTGGCGAAAGAATACAGAGCCTCATACGTTCATTTGCGGATAAGAATATTTCCATGTGGGGAAATGGGTTCAGCCGGTATGTAAACGGTGTCTGCATTCTGTCACTTGTAGTATCTGTTATTTTATTATTTACGATTAACAGGGATTTCCTTAAGGCACTTCTGTCAGATGCAACGCCCGTTAATACGAAGATGATATGTATTACAATCGGCGTGATTCTGGTTTCAGGAATGGTTCATACCGAATATACAATTCCCGGAATACAATTTGCATCATATGGGCTTTTGATAGCGGCACTTGTTATCAAAACGGCTGAGAATAATTCCATGGCAGATGACAGCATACTACTATGGCTTTCACTTGTGTATCTCATATCTTTTTCTATGGCCATTCCGGTTGTGTATGAATCACATATTGATTGTGCAGGATTATTCCACATTATAGAGGCAGCCGTATCAATTGTACTTGTAGCTGCATTTGCATATATGGCATATAGGGTATTCAATAACGATGCAGTTAATCTTTTTATGCTTCCACCTATCATCATAGCCGTTATAGGTGACGCAGTAATTCTCTCATTACGATGGAAAGAACAGGTCAATACATTTGTGCTTATATTTATTGTTGCATCGGTTGTTATGTGGTTTGCAGGATTTATCAAGAGTATAATGTAGGTGCCTAGTGATGATTATAAGATGCGGACACAAGCTCAGACTATCCATATGACTAATCCAAGTTTGTGTCCGTACTCTGTAAGGCTTAAATACTCCAATGATTTTTTATTGTTTTTCATTAAACCATCGAAGTTATAACCATTTAAAATATCAATAAATTCTTAGATGTCTGCACAAGACCAATCTGTATTATGGAATATCTCATTATTAATTCTTCCAAATCTCATACCCCTGCATTCTCGCCGAATCATACACATTTTTCAGATTTTTTTCTAATACACAATAAAACGAGCTTCTATCACATTCAGGAGTATACAGCTCTTCTAATGACCATGGCATAACCAGATTGTCTCTTTGACATTTGTCAAAAGCGTCATGTATCTTATCATATTTGATAACATTCTGATACATCAAATACTGATTTCCGGCAAATGCTTCGAAATACTTATTCCAATCCGGCAAGTAATTGCTTTTGCTCGAATTCAATGAACTGTCCATCGGTATCAGGTTCCACAATTCATCGTTCGCAACGAATGACCAAGGAATAAAATGATCCACCGCAAATCCGTTTCTTTCAAACGGCTTATTTGTATAGATGTCCTTTATCTCTGATACATCCAACACAGCATTCCAAAGCTCTCTGACATATTTTAACTTTCGCTGTTTATCATTTTCCGGTGCAAGCTTATATATTATTCCCGGCACACCCGGATTTCTGCCTTGGAGATACCGCACTTTTTTCACGTCTATCCAGCCCGATATCGTCACATAGTTATCACTTAAAAACTGCCACCATTCCTCATTTATTACAACCTTTTTATTAAGAGTAACTCCGTCAACAATGTGATACGGTAAACACTTAAGCCTGTTAAGCCCTTCTATATACGCAATCAGTCTTTTTCGCTGATCCCATAGCTTGTCATTTCCACCTATCTCATGCATAAATGATGATAAAATACGATATGGCACATTCAATATTAATTGCTTCTTCTCATCAGCAATCCCAGCATCATATTTTTTTATGGCCGCAATAATGGTATTTTCATCTGCATCATGCGGAAGCTGTGATAACTCTTCAAGTTTTATGACCGCTCGCTCTAAGCTGTTCATAACCTTTCCATTGGAATTTTTCGGTCCCAGATGAAGATGATACTCTACAACGGAGTACCACGCACCAACAATCATAACATTGATTATATCATCAAATGTTATTTGAGTATCTCCCCTGGAAAACAGCTTAAGCAATGCATCCAGCCAATAGAACTTATAACATTCTGTCGGATCGTCCAACATATGTATGAAACTCTCAATATCCAATTTATTGACATATCTTAAGCCATTTAATTCCATCGCATTCCTCCGTGATTGTTAGTAACGAGACGACCGAAGTCACCTCAAAAAGTCTATCTTTGATATGGCAACTCATTTAGAAAAATAATCTTCAACAAACTTCGTTGATTTTACATCGAATAACTTCAAATTTTCTTTGCAAAAATCACTAGGTTTGGTGACTTTTAACCTTACTGTATTCTGCATACTTGCCTTTATAAACAATAATAAGCATAGCTGCTAATCCTCCTCATTCTCCTTTTTATGTAATTATATTCCTTATTACGATATTACTCAACTCCTATCTTATAAAATCGACGTTTTTTCTCCTTCATACCACTTACTCTCACCATACAACTCTACACAAAAAATCCCACCACAGCCCCCAGAAACTCTCCGCCGTGATGGGATTAATCAAATTCATATCACTCACATATCAAAGTCAATAATATTCTCAATCCGCTTTCGCTTCCTGCTCATCAAAAAGCCTGCCCCTTCATAACATCGCCCATACATTTTCAAACCACTCACCCCATATTATTCCCATACTCAAACCTCGGTCTGCCATCCTCATCCCACTTTACTTCCATGAGCATAGTGTGTCTGTTAGGGTCGTACAGAGGGTCGCCAGCTATCTCAAGATAGGTTCTCGCATGGTATACGCACACATCCCTGCCATCGCCGGTCTTTGTAAAGCTGTTATGTCCCGGACCGTAGATGCCCTTCTCCCTGTCTGAGCGAAGCACCGGATAGCGCTCCTTCTTCCATGCTTTCGGGTCAAGTAAATCCGCATTCTCATCGATGGAAAGCATTCCTACGCAATAGCACTCACCGGTTGCACTTGCAGAGTAGGTGAGGAAAATCTTTCCGTCATGATGTATTGCTGCCGGTCCTTCATTTACCCATATATCAACACGCTCCCAGTCGTAGTCCGGAGTAGTAAGAAGAACCTGCGCCGTGGCAAGCTTTGTGGCAGACTGCATTTTTGCAATATAGATGTTGGAAATGCCGACTCCGACACTGACTTTTTCAGCCCAGACGTAATAATACTCGCCCTTATTTTCAAGTATGGTTGCATCGAGTGAAAATGAATCAAATGAATATATGTCATCGTCACTTCTTTCAATTTTACCCTTCTCAATCCACTCATCGTTCATGGGGTCAGCGCCCTGACATTCGAGAATGTATGGTCTTAATCTCCATTTGTCCTCCGCCATTGAAGAAGCAAAATATATGTACCATTTTCCGAACAGAAAATGAAGCTCCGGAGCCCATATATGCTCACTCATCTCGCCTGACTTGTGCTTTGTCCAGATGACTTTTTCATCCGCATCCTTTAAGCCGGAAAGTGTGTCAGAGCACCTTAAAATTATTCTGTCATACGATGGCACTGATGCAGTAAAATAATATCTGCCATCATCTGCTCTGACTACATACGGATCCGCTCTCTGCTCGATAAATGGCTTATTATACTCGGTAATTTTTCCGTTTCTTGGTCTTTCTTCCATAGATATTTTCCTTTTAACTGTTCAGAATCCCACCTCTTTTCCGATGGGTTCTGAACAGTCACTTTCTTTTTATTATTTCTGGACATCCAGCGTAATATGAAGCACACTGCTTGCAGGTATTGAGAATTTTATTCTGCTGCCGTTTACATCTATATCATTAAATTCTCTTACCGTAACTTCATCAGGCTTGTCAAATGTGTTATGAAGATGGATTTCTCCTCCTACAATCTCACCGTGCGCCGATGCAATCTCGGTGTCGGCAACGCAGCCGTCAATTTCATAATCCTTGTCAATGGAGAGATTTGTCATTGTTATATGTATCTTTCCGTCCTTGCCAAGCGATACTGACTCTGTAAGATTAGGAACCATGTTCTGCTCTTCAAGTCCTATCTTTTCTGTCTCAAGGAAGCTGTCAAGAAGCTCTGCGTCCTGATGATGCTTATACATATAGAATACATAGTATGTAGGTGTCTTTATCATCTTCTCACCTTCCGTGAGAAGAACAGACTGAAGGACATTTACCATCTGTGCAATGTTCGCCATCTTGACTCTGTCACAATGCTTGTTAAAGATATTCAGGTTAATTCCTGCCACAAGAGCATCTCTTATCGTATTCTGCTGGTACAAAAATCCCGGATTTGTTCCCGGCTCGCAGTCAAACCATGTGCCCCACTCATCAACTATCATTCCGACCTTATGCTTTTTGTCATACTTGTCCATTATGGCTTCATGATTTCTTATAAGCTCTTCCATGTAGAGAGTTTTCTTAAGTGTCTGATACCACATCTTATCATCAAAATCCGTTGCACTTCCCTTGTGCTCCCATCCGCCCGGATGTGTGTAATAGTGAAGTGATATGCCATCCATAAAGCCGTGAAGAGCTTCAGGTGCTCTAAAGCATGTATCCATAACTTTGTCAGTCCAGTTGTAGTCATCCACATTTGCACCACATGCAACCTTGAAAATAGGCTTATCAGGATGATAATTTCTCACATATGTCTGATATCTTCTATATAAATTTCCATAATACTCCGGTGTCATGTTTCCGCCGCAGCCCCAGTTCTCGTTTCCGACTCCGAAATAGTCAACCGTCCAAGGCTCTTCGTGGCCATTTTTCTTTCTGAGATCGCTCATAGGTGATACACCCTCAAAAGTCATATACTCAACCCATTCGCTCATCTCCTGAACAGTTCCGCTTCCCACATTTCCATTCACATAAGTCTTACAGCCAAGCTGCCTGCAAAGCTCCATGAATTCATGTGTTCCGAAGCTGTTATCCTCGATAACACCGCCCCAATGAGTGTTAATCATCTTCTTTCTGCCTTCTACAGGACCTATTCCATCCTTCCAGTGATATTCGTCCGCAAAACAGCCGCCCGGCCATCTAAGCACCGGAATCTTAATATCCTTTAACGCATTTACGACATCCGTTCTCATTCCATTGACATTGGGAATTGATGAATCTTTTCCCACAAATATTCCTTCATAAATGCATCTTCCAAGATGCTCTGAAAAATGTCCCTGAATTTCAGGGTTGATGTGTCCCTTCTTGTTGTGAGGGTTAATATACAGCTTGCTCATTTTACTCTCCATTCCGCAGGCAATGCTTTTTTGCCGGAGGAATCGTGGGCAAAATCTCAAATTTTGACCACGATAAAAGCTACTTTGTGACGCCTGCGGCACAAATAGCATGTGCGAAAATAAGCTATCAAGCTTATTTTCACACTAATCTCCATTTCCGGATGTCCGGCCTAAATAATCCTATCAGCCCGAACATCAACTTTTATTTTACCTTCAACTATAAAAATATCTCTTTTTTAGAAGTAATTCAACCATTATTTTTCCGATTATAGCTATTTAAGAACACTTAAAATCCCATTAATTTAACCGCCGGTTTACTTGAAAAGCTTCAATTAAAATGTTAGAGTAGATATATTGCCGCCACATGAAGTTTATCAGGCTATGTAATACCATTTTAACACCAACAGCTTAATAAGGAGAGTAAAGAACAGCTGAACAAAACTTATAAAAGTATATAAACAACTGTTGAATTTTATAAGTTATTAGCATAGAATAATATTGAAAGGAAGTGATGCTTTGAGTAAATATTATTCTATACATGAATTTTCAAAAATTATAGGTGTATCTGCACAAACGTTGCGAAATTGGGATTCTAACGGAAAACTTCATCCGCATCATACTACAACAAGTGGATATAGATATTATTCTGATGAACAGCTCAGCCAAGTAATGAATGTAAAGCCTGGAAATCGCATTACAATCGGATATTGTCGTGTTTCAAGTCATAAGCAAAAGGATGATTTAGAACGACAGATTGATAATGTGAAAACATATCTTATGGCAAAAGGACAACCGTTTGAGATAATAAGTGATATTGGTTCATGCATTAACTACAAAAAAAAAGGACTTCAGGAACTAATCAAACGCATTTCTCAAAATCAAGTTGAAAAGGTTGTTGTTTTGTATAAAGACAGACTTTTACGTTTTGGTTTTGAGTTGGTAGAATATATAGCTTCGCTATATAACTGTGAAATTGAGATTATTGACAATACTGAAAAATCTGAGCAACAAGAACTCGTTGAAGATTTAGTACAAATAATCACTGTATTCAGTTGTAAGCTACAAGGAAAACGAGCGAATAAAGCTAAGAAACTTGTTCAAGAATTGATACAGGAGGAAGAAAATGATGGTAAAAGCCGTAAGGGTAATGTTAGAGCCTAATAATGTACAACAAACTAAAATGTTTCAATATGCAGGTGCGGCAAGATTTGCTTATAACTGGGCTTTAGCCAAGGAAAAGGAGAACTATGAAAAAGGTGGCAAGTTCATTTCGAATTCAGAGCTTAGAAAAGAATTTACAAGGCTTAGGAATTCTGATGAATACGCATGGCTGCAAAATGTTTCCAATAATGTAACCAAACAGGCAATTAAAGATGCCTGCATAGCCTACAAAAACTTTTTCAAAAGTTTGCAAAAATATCCGAAATTCAAGTCTAAAAAGAAATCAACGCCTAAATTTTATCAGGACAACATTAAAATACAATTTAGTGACACTCACGTTAAATTTGAGGGATTTTCTTCTAGCAGGAAAGCTAACAAACAAAAGCTGAACTGGGTAAGACTTGCAGAACATGGACGTATTCCCACAGATGCTAAATATATGAATCCGAGAATATCCTTTGACGGATTAAACTGGTGGATTAGCGTATGCGTAGAATTTCCAGACTGCAAGAAAAATCTAAATAATGATGGTATAGGAATTGATTTAGGAATTAAGGATTTGGCTATTTGCTCTGATGGTACCACATATAAGAATATCAATAAAAGCCAAGTAGTTAAAAAACTAGAGAAATGCAGACGCAGGTTACAGCGTAGAGTTTCTCGAAAGTATGAGAAAAATAAGAAAGGAGTAAGTTACTGTAAAACTAAAAATGTAATCAAAAACGAAAAACTTTTATTTAAAGTGAATCACAGATTAACAAATATTCGTAAAAACTATTTAAATCAGACCACATCTGAAATCGTAAATCGAAAACCAAGATTTATTTGTATCGAAGATTTAAACGTTAGTGGAATGATGAAGAATAGACATTTATCCAAAGCGGTTCAGAATCAGGAATTCTTTGAATTCAGAAAACAGCTTGAGTACAAATGTAATAACAATGGTATTCAGCTCATTGTAGCTGATAGATTTTATCCATCGTCAAAACTTTGTAGTTGTTGTGGAAATATAAAAAAGGATTTGAAATTATCTGACAGAATTTATAAATGTGAATGTGGAAATGTTATAGATAGAGATTTTCAAGCATCACTAAACCTAAAAGCTTATGGAGAAAAATTTGCAAGCTAACAATTAAACGTTAATGCAAATATGTACGGATACGTTAATTCGGAATTTACGCCTATGGAGAGTACATTGTTGTTCCAACATTGGAACTTGTGAGTAGTATCTGTTTCGACAGTACAAAAGCATACTCATTGAAGTAGGAATGAAACATAAAGGTTTATGACTTTTTATAAGTTTTCAGTAACGGTGCCTATGTTTAAACCCGATGACAATAAATATGAGAAGAGCCATTTTTCTTCCGTCCTTGACCTTGCAAAAGAAAATCTTCTCAAATACAGGCAGGAAGAAAAAGCGCTTTCAGATGAGCTGTATACCCTTCTTGAAACCTACGGTGCCAAGGATGTCGAAGCTCTGTCCATGATTGACAACATCCAGGTCATGTACGAGCGGGCACAACATGAAGCTTCAAGAGCCGAAAAAGCACGTCAGAAGCCCTTTTTCGGGAGAATTGATTTTCTTGATGAAAAGCAGAAAAGCGAAGATACAATATATATAGGCAAGGTCGGCATCTCCCGCGATGTCACACACCTTGAAGTAATCGACTGGAGAGCGCCAATCGCCAACTCATACTATGAGAGCCATCTAGGAGAGGTCAGTTACTCTGTCCCAAGGGAAGGCACATTCAATATCAACCTGAAAAAGAAGAGAACCTACGAGATAAAGGACGATTCACTGATATCCTACTTCGACAGTGATGTTGTAGCCAACGATGAACTTCTCAACAAATATCTTTCACAGAATAAAAAAGCTGTCCTCGGCGAGATTATCGCCACAATCCAAAAGGAACAAAATGATATCATAAGACAATCTCCATACAAGAGCATAATCGTGCAGGGAGCTGCCGGTTCCGGAAAGACAACCGTTGCCATGCACAGAATTTCCTACATCCTGTACAACTATGAAAAAGATTTCAAGCCGGACGATTTCTACATTGTAGGCAGCAATAAAATTCTCCTAAACTATATCACAAGCGTACTTCCTGACCTTGATGTCAACGGTGTGCGCCAGATGACCATGGAAGAGCTCTTTGTAAGACTGCTCTATGAGGATTTTGACTGCGACAGACAGCATATTGCTCCACTTACAATGCCTTCTGCCTCTTACCCGGCATCGTTAAAACGCGGAACACTCGGCTGGTTTACCGAGCTTGAAGCGTACTGTCTTTCATTTGAGCGCAGCATAATTAACACGAACGATGTAATATTAAAATCCAACGAGAATGTGCTGCTTGAGCATGATGTATGCGTGACACTGCTAAAATCCGAATCAATAAGTGCATTCCTTGACGAGAATCCACAGCTCTCAACACAGCTTAAAATAGAGCATCTGAATAAGCGCATACTTTCAAGGCTTGAAAATGAGCTTATGGGCAAAGAAATCCAATACTCTCCCGAAGAGAAAAGAGCACTCATCCGTTTCTACCGCCAGTATTTCGGACCAAAGAAATGGAAATATTCCACTTATGATATCTACTCCGGCTTTTTAAAGGCGCAGGAAAAAAAATATAAAACCGTATTTGTGTTTGATGCCGATGCACCGGATTTATATGACCTTGCAGCCCTTGCCTATATCTATAAGCGGACTAAGGAGAATGACCCTATAGAGGAAGCACACCATGTCGTCATCGATGAGGCACAGGATTTTGGAATGATGGCATATATGAGCCTTCATTACTGTATGCGCGGCTGCACATACACTATAATGGGTGATGTTGCACAGAATATCCACTATGACCACGGCTTAAATGACTGGAATGAGCTCACGGACAATTTCCTGACAGGAGAATATGACAGCTTCAACCTTCTTCGTAAGAGCTATAGAAACACTGTTGAGATTTCACACTTTGCTACGGATATATTAAGACACGGTAGCTTCTCCATATATCCTGTCGAACCTATTATAAGGCATGGAAATGAAGTTGATATTCGAAGCTTCCAAGATAATGATAACCTCATAAAAAACACTGCCCTAAAGATTGAAGAATGGAAAAAGTCAGGCTACGAGACAATAGCCGTAATCTGCCACGATATCGGCACGTCAAGAGAAACAGCAAAAAAGCTCTCCGAATACACCTTGGTCAATGATTTTGATTCCATGCAGTTTGACAACGGCACTATGGTTTTGCCTGTCACATACACAAAGGGATTGGAATTTGACTGCTGTATATTAATGAATCCTGATAAGACAGCATACCCTGAATGTGATGCCAACGTAAAGCTTTTGTATGTCGCTGCCACAAGAGCTCTCCATGAGCTGGCTGTATACCACACAGGTTCACTCACACCTTTAATTGCCAGACCTGTTGCAGACACCATCAAAAATACTGTCTTTGATGCCGAAAACATGCAGCCAAACAGGACAAAACGCACCGTGGCCTTCACATCAGTCTCATCGTCCCGGTTTTCGGATACCCATGATGAAGAGCAAAATTCTGATGCCGGTTGCAGCGCACAAAATAATCAACCAATAACGCAGGGGACGGATAAAAATACTCTGACACAGACAGCCGCAGACCGACCTTCCGAAAGCAGATACAAGGCTCCTGCCACACGCAGAACCTCCCCATACCCTGCCATGCCTTATACTAAGGCTCCTGCCGCACCGACAAAAATAGTTGACTACAGCAACAAAATCATGTGCATGTCTGATTATGCCTTCGGCTCTGTCCCTAAGATGGATGTCCTAAAGCAAAATCCCAACCGCATGACCGCATATCCATTCAGGGCGGTAAGTCGTGATGGTAACAGCCTGCTATTAGAGAGCATCAATGCCACACTTAGGATTACTCCTTACGCTTCCACAATGATTCGAGTGTCGTACTGCAAAGCAGGTGCTAATATACCGGAGGCAAAATGCATCGAGAACAGAAACTCCTCCGACAAATGGAAGTTTAAGGACACACCTGATGCTGCACTGCTTGCCACTTCATCACTTTTTCTTAGAATAGATAAAAAGAACGGTCTTGTAAGCTTCTGCGACAAGGAAAAGAATGCTCTGCTGAGTGAAAAACTGCCCGGACATGTCCTTGAAACTACCAAGGACAGAAGCTTATGCTTCTTCGACTTCGATGCTGGACAGAAATTATATGCATATGGTGCAAGCAACCGTGACCATCTTCCGCTAAACCGTGTTGCCAGATATATATCCTTCGGCAAGAGCAGACTTAAAGCTCCATGTGTCATATCTGATAAAGGATACGGACTGGCAATAAGCCACGATTCAACCGTCCTCTTTAACAGCATTCCGACATACGGAGCCTTCATAAGCCTTGGTGATGCCCAATATTTTGATTACTATTTCTTCACCGGAGACTCAGATGAAGAACTCATGAAAAAATATGACTGGATACGAAGTAAGAACAAGGACGCCGACTGATTACTCCACTGATTTGAGCGACTCAGCCATATTAATTTTCTTTAACTTAAATAACATAAAGAAATTAACTATCACAGCAAACACAAAAGTAAGTATTACACTTAGCAGATAGCTTAGCGGCGTTATATAGCTGTCAAAGGATACTGCCTCCACGTTGATACAATCCATTATAAATACGTGGAGCAGTTTTCCAAGCCCTAAACCTAACACAGCTCCTATGCCTGTCAGGATAAAATTCTCTCTGAACACATATGCCGCCGTCTCCCCGGAATAAAAGCCTAAAACCTTTATTGTAGCAATCTCTCTTATTCGTTCCGTGATATTGATATTAGTAAGATTATACAGCACAACAAATGCAAGCGCTGCTGCAAGGACAATCACCATTATCACTACATAATTTATGCTTGATATCATATTGTTGAATTGCTCCTGCGTATCGGCATTTACATACGCTGAGCTGATATCATCGAGCGTGAGCATATCTGCAACCGTCTGATGTGCATCCATTCCATCCTTTAAGGACGCATACACTGTCCTATACTCTGGTTCATGCCCGACAGCGTTCATATAAGTCTCTTTTGCAATAAAAGCATAATTGAATACATAATTTTTGCATATTCCCGATACTGTCATCGTCATTGTATTGAAGTCATCATCGGTTATTGTTATTGTATCTCCTTTTTTAACTCCCAGAACCTTTGCAAGCCTCTTAGTGAGTATTATCTCACCTTCCTTCGGATACGAAAGTGCAGCTTTATTCTTAGAATCTAAGAAATGATATTGTCCTGCAAGCTCATCCGCATTCTCAGGAATTATTATGTTCGCAGACTTATTTGTGTTATCGCTATGAAGCTCCATTGTGGACGAATTTAGTAACGCATAGCTGTCAAAATATTTTCCAAACTCATCAGCCAGCTTGTCAAGCATCTTATCGTCAGCCGGCTCTGCGAGCGTGACTGACATATCATATACCGCTATCTCGCGAAACTGTGCGCTCACTATGTCCGAAAACGAATCCTTAAGTCCAAGCGCTGTCACTACAAGTGCCGAGCATCCGCCTATTCCCATTATCATCATGACAAAGCGCTTCTTATACCTGAACACATTTCTTATCGAAACTTTTCTTAAAAAGCTTAGGTTTTTCCAGATAAAGCCCACCTTTTCAAGCAGAATCCTCTTTCCGCTCTTAGGTGCCTTAGGTCTTATAAGCATGGCGGGTGAACTGTGAAACTGCGCCGCACAGGAAAAATATGTAGCCCCCATTGAACATAGCACTGCTGCCGCTATCGAAATAATTCCAATCTTAATATCCCATACATAAGTAAGCTTGGCAAAATCATACAGCATATTGTAGCCAATCCATATCACCTTAGGGAACAAAAGATTTCCTATGACATAGCCGAACACTGCCCCGCCAACGGCTGCCGAACCGGAATAAAAAAGATATTTTGCCATAACGGCACCATCACTATATCCTAATGCCTTTAACACGCCAATCTGTGTACGTTCATCCTCGACCATTCTTGTCATGGTAGTCATACATACCAGAGCAGCAACCGCAAAAAAGAATATCGGAAACACTGCCGCAACCTGATTTACAATATTGCTGTCATTGTCAAAGCTTGCATAGCCGACATTTGTATCCCTGCCAAGTATATATACTGTAGGAGTTTTAAGTTCATCCAGTTTTTCCTGCGCATCTGCAATCTCACTCTCTGCATCTGTGCGCTCTGCTTCAAGCGTCTTAACTCCTTCATTGTACTCGGCATATCCAGCCTCTATCTGCTCTTTTGCGGCATCAAGCTGCGCCTGTGCATCATCAAATATGCCATCGGTGCTTATGCCCATAAGCTCCATAGCTTTGCGGTTGTCATCTAATTCCTGCTGATTTTTATTAAGCTCCTCTTCCGATTTTTGAAGAGTATCATACGCTTCATCAAGATCAGCCTGTGCATCCGTAATCTTCTCTTCCAGCTGCGTCCTTGCTTTTGCTATCTCATCGGCACTCTCCGAATAAATTCTGTCATATCTTGCCGTTGCAAGCTTGCTAACTGCATCCTCAATGGCATCGGTATGTGCATCTATATAAGAATTATATTCATCCGAATAGGCTGCATCGTCACAATCCATCCTTACATATATCTCATTGTCGTACTCTGCTGTGTATGCACTTCTCATAAAATATGCAAATCCCGACACACTTCCGTTTCCTACAGATGATGTTCCCCTCTCAAAGTTGAGATACAGAGGTGACTGCACACGTCCGACTATCGTGTATGTATCATATGCGAAAGCATCCTTTGTGTCATCAGTATTGCTTTCTGACACTACGAACTCTTTACCTATATATTCACTGCCATAACGCTTGCTGTCAACAACACATTCCCTGTCGTTTTCCGGCATGCGTCCCTCAACAAGGTCAGGTATATTGATATTGTCAAGTAAGGAATATGTAGCCACAACGCTCTCCCTGCCATCCGAAAGCAGTTGTATGACTCCCTGACTTATCCCTCCCTGTGCATACTTTACACCGTCTGTCTGTGTAAGACTGTCAGCACTGCCAATGTCAAAGCCAATAGTAGATAATGCCCTGTAATCATAAAATGCTGTCTTATCAAAATATTTATCCGCTGTTGCCACCATATCCTCCCTGCATACCCTGAGTCCTGCAAACATGATAACACCCAGCGAAACTATGAAAAATATCGCAAGATACCTCCCAAGGCTATGCCTTATCTCACGAAGCGAGGTCTTTTTCATCGCTGACTTCATAATAATCCTCCATTTTCTTCTATTCTCACAGGCAATTACCTACCACTCGATATCCTCAACAGGAACTATCTTCTCATTCTTTATAACGGATGTCACTGTACCGTTCTTCACTGTTATAACTCTGTCAGCCATTGCAGTGAGGGCGCTGTTATGAGTAATCACAACAACCGTCTTTCCATCCCTCCTGCATGTGTCCTGCAAAAGCTTTAACACCTGCTTACCTGTCGCATAATCTAATGCACCTGTCGGCTCATCACACAGAAGCAGCTTAGGGTTCTTTGCCAAAGCTCTCGCTATCGCCACTCTCTGCTGTTCACCGCCTGAAAGCTGTGCCGGGAAATTAGCAGCCCTGTTCTCAAGTCCTACCTGCTTTAACACCGTCATAGCGTCAATAGGCTCCTTGCATATCTGCGATGCAAGCTCCACATTCTCAAGAGCAGTAAGATTCTGCACAAGATTGTAAAACTGAAATACGAATCCTATATCATATCTTCTGTATGTCGTAAGCTGCTTTGACTTATAATCGGATATTTTCTTTCCGTCAAGTATGACCTCCCCATCGGTCAATGTATCCATTCCGCCTATAATATTTAATATTGTAGTCTTTCCTGCGCCGGATGCTCCTACAATGACACAGAACTCGCCCTTCTCAATCTCAAAATTCACATCCGAAAGCGCTGATATAGTCACTTCACCCATCCGGTATGTTTTCTTTAAATGTCTGCACTCAACAAATGCCATATACAACCCTCTTTCCTTTCAAAATAATTAACAACATACAAGCTTCAATTTCAATTCATGCTCATATAAAATCAATGCTTTGCATTTTTTTATATAACCATACAGCTTACCCATTCTTCCACTGCTTCATTAATCGCAGGATACACAAAAAGGTCCTTATCATGCAAGGACCTTGGATAAGAACTCCTTTAAACGTGGGTTCTTAGGATTTGAGAAAAACTCTTGTGGCGGAGCACTCTCAAGAATCTGACCATCATCAATAAAGATTACTCTGTTAGCAACCTCTCTGGCAAATCCCATCTCATGTGTAACTATAATCATAGTCATTCCCTCTTTTGCAAGAGCTTTCATAAGATCTAATACTTCTCCTACCATCTCAGGATCTAGCGCACTTGTAGGCTCATCAAAAAGAATCACATCCGGATTCATGGCAAGTGCTCTCACAATCGCAACTCTCTGCTTCTGACCGCCGGAAAGTGTTGATGGATATACATCAGCCTTGTCCTGCAAGCCGATTCTTCTAAGAAGGCTCAGTGCATTATCTCTCGCATTCTTCTTAATCTCAGCCTTAGTGGTTGTTATCGGTATGAGTTCCTTTTTATTATCTTTGCTTCTGAATATATTGGTAAATCCGGTGACTGCGTTTTTGCGCTTTGCTTTTCTCAATTCCTGACACTGAACATACACAGGTGCAAGCATAATATTCTGTATAACAGTCTTGTTGGAAAACAGGTTAAAATGCTGGAAAACCATTCCCATGTGTCTTCTGTGTATATTGATGTCAACCTTCATATCCGCTATATCGACACCATTAAAAATAATCTGTCCACCTGTAGGATCCTCCATACAGTTAAGGCATCTAAGGAATGTACTCTTTCCGGAACCTGATGGTCCGATAACAACGAGTATATCACCCTTATTTACTGTGATATTAATTCCTTTTAATATCTTATTGCTTCCAAAATGCTTCTCAAGATTAATTACGTCTATCACTCTTTCTCAGGCTCCTTTCCATAAGTTTGATTCCACCGCTTATCAAAAGCACGATGACGATATAAATTATTGCCATGACAAGATACGGCACCATGAATTCATAGCTGTTGCTTCCGATATAGTTAAACGCAACATACAAATCGGCAGCACCTACAAAGCTCACTACCGATGTCTCCTTGATAAGAGCGATAAACTCATTGCCGAGAGTAGGAAGAATGTTCTTGATTGCCTGCGGTATTACAATCTCGATCATTGAGACTGAAAAGCTGAGTCCGACTGCTCTTCCCGCTTCAAGCTGCCCTGCATCAACCGACATAATACCACTTCTCATAATCTCCGATATGTATGCGGCACTGTTAAGTCCGAATACCATCATTGATACCTGCACACCTGTCATCTTCACTCCGATAATAGGAAGAAGAACATAATAAAATACGAGTAGCTGCACAACCATAGGCGTTCCTCTGAAAAGCCCCACATAGAAGCTGCATATTCCGTTAAGTACACGCGGCAATACCTTATATTTAGGTATGACCCTGACTGTGGCTATAAGAGTTCCTAAGACTATACCTATAATAAGTCCTATAACTGCAATTAGAAGGGTATTTTTCAACCCTTCCAACACTCTTACATAGCCATTTTGTTCGATGAAAATTTCGATAAATTTACTAACCTTCTGACCAAAATTGCCCATTTAAACCTCTCTTATTTCTTTCGGATATATTCCCCAGCCTTTGCCGAAGAAATATATCCGTTATTCTTACTGCATCTTGTTGATAGCTTCGGTTATGCACTTAGCAGGAGCAGCATCGATTATTACATACTGTATATTTCCGTTTAATAGATCCTGTACTGCGAGTGAACCGCTCTTGTAGCCAACTGACTGTGCTGCAAAGCCTGTAAAGCCCCAATCAGCATCGCCCTCTACATAGAACTGACCTGTTGTTCCGTTCTGTACACCTATCTTAACCTTGCTGTCCTTGGCTGCCAAAAGCGCATTGACATCATCAGCGGTCTTGCACGAGTCAAACTCTGTGTCGTCAGATGTAACTATAAGCTGCTGCGAAGCACTGTAGTATGAGTCTGAGAATGTGACATACTCTTCTCTGTCAGGCTTAACCGTAAGACCTGCCATGGCGACATCACACTTGTGCTGGCCGACTGAGAGACATACCGCATCGAAGTCCATGTTCTGTACAACAAGCTCAACACCGAGGTACTCTGCAAGCGCTCCGGCAATCTCCATATCAATTCCGGCATACTTGTCACCAATCATATACTCGAACGGCTCAAATGCTGCATTGGTGGCTACGACGAGCTGATCCTTGCTTGCATCATAAGCTGCCGACTCAACACCTACCGGCTCACCGTCGCCAAAATAATGGCTACATATCTCGTCGAACTTGCCGTTGTCCTTAATCTCCTTGATAAATGCGTTTACCTTCTCGAGAAGCTCCGGCTGATCCTTGTCAACTCCGAATGCATACTCCTCATTTGTAAGGTCAATGTCGATAACCTTGGCTGTCTTAGCTGTGCTGCTGCCTGACTTTCCACAAGCAGTCAGCGATGCAACAACCATTGTAAGTGCTGCAATAACTGCAATAATCTTCTTCATAATTCTCCTCCTTAGAAATTCACCGATTTCTTATATGGTTAGAATAGCACACTTTTAAAGCATTAACAATATGTATTTTCGCATATAATAATGTATAATTATACATATTTTTTGTATAAATTTAACATTGATTTTTCATGGAGACGCACAACACAGCTTAGATGCCGCTTCACCCAATTATTTACGGCTGAAAAGCAATGCACCGCAGGAAGCTTTATCACAGGCTTTGTAAAATAAAGCTTTCTAAATTCGAATTGCGAAAGAATTCTGCTTTGCGTAATTTCCTATTATGATATCAGGGTCAAAAGGTCAAAAAGCCGTTCGTGCTTGCACGATTAGGCTTTTGAACTTGGGACCCGCAAAACATGAGGAAGCAGCGATTTACGCAGTAAATCAGCGGATTTCGAATGTTTTAGAATTGCGGGAGCTGTTTTACAGCGGAGCAATTCGGAGATATCAAATGAGGGGCAAAATACCTTTTGACCCTCATATCCTATTATATAAAAAACGTGTGAAAATGATTTCTCACTTCCACACGTTTATTCAGGCATTCACGGCTTTTATAAGCTGTATTAACTTAAAGCGGTCTTTTAAGCCTGCCTGTCACGGCTTGATTTTACATATAATCTCTTAATACTCCATGGTCTCTTAAGAGCTTTTCAATGGCTGTTCCCTTTATCTTCTTGATTATAGGCTTCTTGAGTGCATTAAGCGGACCAGGAAGCTCTATCTCAAGAGGTGACTTGCCATCCATAAGCTTTACAGAGCTGTCAAGAAGCTCTCTCACATCATATACACTGCCCCATACCTCCGGAACGCCTCTGTCAACTCCGAGAAGTCCGTATACAGCCTCCATAGCTGTTCTCACAGAATACTCTGTTGTAAAGATCGTATCTCTCGGTGTCTCGGCAAACTGTCCGAGGAATGCGAAGTTCACGCATCCATCAGGGATGACATCAGGACGGTCTCCTTTTCTTCTTGGCATGAAGAATGCAGTAATATAAGGCATCATTGTAGGCACTGATACAACCTTATCTCTTGCAAGCTCGTCAATTTGGTCTACAGGAATTCCAAGATGATATAACCACTCAGCTGCAATCTCCTCACCTGTACACTCCTTCATAGGCTTCTTTACATAGTCGCCCGGAACATCTGTAAACAGGCTATATACCCATACGCATACTTCTTCCTTCTTCTGCTCCTTGAACTGTCCCTGTCTGTTGATTGTCCAGCTTAGTAACCACTTAGAATCCTTGCAGCTTACAATACCGCCTGTAACAACATTTCCTGTTCTTGGGTCTCTCTTACATATCTTCTTGATTGCATTTATGATTGTCTCATCAGAAGTTGTAACTGTAGCTGACTCCCAGTTAGTCTTAGATATATCTGAGCAGAACTTCTCAGGATGTCCAAAATCAGGGCTCTGCTTTGCGATATTCTTCCAAAGGCTCCATACACCGCTTGTTCTGACCTCAGCATCACCGACAGGTGCCTGTGTATGTGAACCGTAGATTGTGCTCTCCGTACAGCTTCCGTTGGTTACAAATACCATATCGTTCTCGGTAAGGTCGATAATCTTCTCCTCTCCCTTGTGCCTGCATATAATTCTCTTTGCGACCTTCTTTTCGCCTGTTATATCAAATTCAACATTCGTTACCTCTGTGTTGAACTCGAATTTAACACCTGCCTTCTCAAGGTACTTCTTCATAGGAAGGATAAGTGATTCATACTGATTATACTTTGTAAACTTAAGCGCACTAAAATCAGGAAGTCCGCCGATATGGTGGATAAATCTCTGGAAATATAGCTTCATCTCAAGAGCACTGTGCCAGTTCTCAAATGCGAACATTGTTCTCCAATATAACCAGAAATCGGATTTGAATACTTCATCATCAAATACATCCTCGATTGTCTTGTCATAGAGATCCTCGTCCTTTGTAAAGAACAGCTTCATAATCTCCATGCAGCCCTTCTGGCTTAAGTTGAACTTGCCATCTGTATGTGCATCCTCACCACGGTTAACTGTCGCACGGCACAATGAGTAATTAGGGTCATGCTTGTTCAACCAATAATACTCATCAAGAACCGATACGCCCGGTGTCTCGATTGAAGGAATGCTTCTGAACAAATCCCACAGACACTCAAAGTGGTTCTCCATCTCACGTCCGCCACGCATTACATAACCTCTTGTCGGGTCATTTATGCCATCGCAGGCACCACCTGCAACATCCATCGCCTCAAGAATATGAATATTCTTTCCCGGCATCTGTGCATCTCTTACAAGGAAGCATGCAGCGGCAAGTGATGCAAGTCCGCTTCCTACAAGGTACGCTGACTTCCCATCGACGCCTTCCGGCTTCTCAGGACGTGCAAAGGCTTCATAATTACCATTCGTGTAGTAAATTCCTTTGCTGTTCTTCTCATACCTTCCGCGCTCCGTGTTGCGAAACTGCTTAAGTTCTTCCTTTCTCTCCTCCGGCATTCCCTTCTTTTCAGTGCTTTTTGGGGAATCACCCTGCTTGCACTCACCATTTTTCTTCTTAAGCGCATTCACTGCTGCCACACCTGCTCCGATAGCAAGTGCTGACGCAACAAGCTTCATTTTCTTCTTACCTTTACTCATATTCTTGTCCACCTTTCTATTAGTAATCTTAATTTTTTGCATTTTCCATCAGCTCAGTTACATGAACTATGGTGAATTCAGTGCAGTCAATCTGCATTTTTCTTTAGCTGCTTTCTTCATACTGATTTCTTTGTGCGTATCGTCTTTACTGTGCTTAGTACAACGCAGATGTTTAACACACCGTCAAGCACAAGGTTGATACCGATTATCCACGCCGCCATTGTCTGTGCTGCGAACGGAATAACCATAAGTATTATGCCCACTATTGATACAAGCAAGGCAATAATAAGGATAAGCCACCATTTTTCAATACCGAACTTCTTTGCATCCACTGCCGTCTGAAGCTTCAATGCCCCATCAATCAGAACAAATATTCCCACACATATCGACAGAAACTCCACCATGTATGAGGTTCTCGAAATCAGGACAATTCCCAGTATTGCAGATATGATTCCAAGTGCAAAATCAAACTGGAAAGCTAGCTGGAATATATCCTTCGTGAAATAGCCAAGAATCTTTACAGCTCCGAGTAAAATCAGGACTACACCAAATATCTTACATAGAACATTGATTGCCTTTATAGGACTGAATAAAATCAGCAGACCAACCATTATGAGGCATATATCCATCACAATATACATATTTTTTACAATTTTCAGCTGTTTCATTCCTAACCTCGTTTCCAAGCAGTTTAATTGCCATCGGTTCATTGACTATCTTGGACCTCCTTGCAATGTTATAATAACCTGTTTCCGGACATTTTAAAACAGACAAAACATCCCGAATGTCTGATTTTCAGGCAAAAAAGAAAAAGTGTTTGAAAACCTTAGCGGTTTTCAAACACTTTTTGTTAAGCATGGCTTATGCTTTACAGATTTCTATGTTCAACTATGATGCTCATCAGCACACTGCCGGATGATATCCTTGACAGTAGCGTTAAAAGTTCCTGCTGTTCTTGCAATAAATTTTTCCTGCCCTGACGGAAGCTTTCTCTTAATCCATTCAATAGTGTTTCCGACTATCGCATGTGTATAAAAGCCTGTGATATAGTCGATATCCTCCTGAGTGAGCTTATAGCCCTCTGCCTCTTTCTTAACGAATCTGTTTATAAAAGAAAACGCAAGTGTCTCAAGATAATTTTCCAGAACATCCCTCTTTTTCGAGTCATATATATGAAGGATTGCCTTTTTGTACTTTAAGACAAACTTGGCTGCCCTCTCATATTCCTCACCGAAGGTCGTGTTCTCATCCATATCCTCCGACATGAACTTCTCAGTCTCCACACGGAAGACATCATCTAAAAGGTCATATATATCGCTGTAGTGATAGTAGAAGGTATTTCTGTTAATCTCGGACTCCTCAACAATATCTCTTACTGTTATCTTGTCAAGACTTTCATTCTCCAAAAGCTGCATAAAGGTGCTCATAATTAACTTCTGCGTCATTTTAGCCATGTATGGTGCCTCATTTTTCTGCAAGCCATTCCTTTGCCTGCTCTTTAAGCCAGTCACACCATTCGTCCACTCCCTCACCTGTCTTTGCACAGATAGGGAATATCTTAAGGTCAGGATTACGCATAAGTGCATATTCCTTAACCTTATCCATATCGAAATCAAAGTACGCAAGCACATCTATCTTGTTGATTATCAGTGCATCACATACAGTAAATATGAGCGGATATTTAAGAGGCTTGTCATGTCCCTCCGGAACGGATAGAATCATAACATTTTTCGATGCTCCGGTATCGAACTCTGCCGGACACACAAGATTTCCTACATTCTCTAAAATCGCAATGTCAACATCACTGACATCAAGCTCTTTTATCCCTTGTCTTGTCATATCCGCATCAAGATGGCACATGCCTCCGGTGTGAATCTGTACAGTCTTAGCAGCCGTCTTTTCAGAAATTGTACCGGCATCAACATCTGAGTCTATATCCGCTTCCATAACGCCGACTCTGAACTCATCGCTTATCCTTTTGATAGTCTGGACAAGCGTTGTTGTCTTTCCGCTTCCCGGAGAAGACATAAGATTTAACAGAAATGTCTTCTTCTGTCTAAGTTCATCCCTGAGACGATTGGCATCCGCATCATTGTCCGCAAAGACGCTCTGCTTGACTTCTATAATTTTATAATTTTTTTCCATTGCAAACAATCCTTATAAAGATTAAATTTTTATAACTATTACTTTACAACCGCTCTGTCTTTAGCTACCTTGTAATACTTAAAGTCTGTGAATACTTCACCTGTGTACGGATTCTTCTTATTCTTTACAGACTTAACTACGATGTATGAGAGAGCGATTATATTAACTATAAGTGCTGTAAGGCTCACAACAGTCATCGCTGTAGGGTCAGCATTGGCGCTTGTTCCGGCAACAATACTTGAAACTGTTCCGTCAGCATACTGCTTTGTGATTGTAGCCCATGGATAGAATGTTGTTCCATCATGGAATGTCTCCTGGAAAAGCGGGAATACCTGTGCAAACATACACCAGATACATAATGTGTTGGCACGATTCATAATCCAGCCACCCTTGTTCCAGATGAGTGCTGCGATTGTAGGTGCAAGTAAGAGCGCAACTCCGCAGAACCATGAATGTGTAGGAAGACAGTTATATGTATAAGCAAAATTCCAGATATCGTATACGATTATATATACCCATATCATATCAGGCCATACCATATCCTTCTTGTCCTTGGATGAATATACTGCCCACCAGCCTGTCATACAGAAAATATTCAATATACCCGCAATTCCGTTAAATACGTTATGCCAGCCGCCATAGAGCCAAACGCCCTCTGAGGACAGCCACCATGAATACCAGCCGTTGATTGCCGACTCAAAGTCACTTGCTACGGCTATAAGAATGTTGATGGCAACGATTGCGAACGGGAAAGCCTTGAACCAATGCTTCTTACCGATACCCCACTCGTACTTTATCATCATAAAACCGATACAGCCTGTCAAAGCTGCGTACAGCTTAGCATAGTGGAACCAGCCGTTCATATATATATGCGTCTGGTTGTTGACTGCCCACTCAGCGCCGGCTCTCGCCGCTATTGCCACGACTATAAAGTAAACTGTAAGCACTGCCGGTATTGCTCCGAACATAATGAGTCCGCCGACCTTAGTGCGTCTTGCAAATTCGTTTAACAGGATAAGTCCTGCAAGTACTGCCAACATTACCAGCCACTGATAAATGGCATTATCTCCGTATACATGAAATAACATAACTATCCCTCTTTTCTTATTGCGGAGCCACTGTATGACTCCGCACATGTGTATTTTTGTTTCTTATGTTCACTAAAACTATCTTTTTCTTACTGTCAGCACGCTTCTATTTCCTTGATATTGCACTCATTTCCTTCTAACAGGTAAGTATGCGGCCCATGGCAATATGGACATTCACGCCCATACTTCACGGTAGGATACGTCTTTTGGCAGTCCTCGCAGTATGTCGTCGCGGGAAGAATCTCTATCTTAAGCTCAGAATCCTTTATAAGCTCATCCTTCTTCCTGTAATACTGCCAGCAGTCTGTGAGGAAATCCGGAACAATTCCGCTCACCTCACCTATCTCAAGTGTGACAGATGCAATCTCACTCAACTTATTTTCGACAGCAAGCTCACCAAGCGTCTTTGTAATATGTACAATTATTCCTAATTCGTGCATTTTATTTCCTCAAATCATATTACTTTTAATGTAATAAGCTTATTTCTTTGATTTATCTTTGTTGAAGATAATCTTAACCTGTCTCTTAAGAGCATAAGGAAGAATTGCCTTCATCTTATCCTCCGACTTGTACATATTGCTTGCCGCCGGAATATCACGGCTTAAGTGAATGGCATCAAATTCGCACTTTGTTGTACAGATTCCACAGCCGATACACTTATTAGGGTCAACAACTGTCGCTCCGCAGCCTAAGCAGCGGTTAGCTTCCTTCTTAACCTGCTCTTCTGTAAAGGTCTCTCTGTTATCGCGGAATGTTCCCTCAAGTCCAGTCTTCTTTCCCGGTACCTGTCTTGGCGAATTGTCAAAGCTCTCAAGAACAATATCGTCCTTATCAAGCTCGATAAACTGTCTTCTGTTTCTTGCAAGAGTAAGACTGTGTCCCTTATGTACAAAACGGTGGATTGATACGCAGCCTTCCTTGCCCGCTGCGATTGCATCAATAGCAAAACGAGGGCCTGTATATACATCGCCTCCAACAAAGATATCCGGCTCTGCAGTCTGGTATGTCACAGGGTCTGCAACCGCTGCCTTGTTAGGTCTTAACTCAACCTTGCTTCCCTTAAGCAGATCACCCCATACAATGGATTGTCCGATTGAAAGAATAATATTCTCACACTCAACCGTAAGAAGCTCATCTTCATTGTATACAGGATTAAAACGCTTATCCTCATCAAGGACGGATACACATTTCTTAAATACGATTCCTTTTACACGGCCGTTCTCTGTGAGTATCTCCTTAGGTCCCCATCCGTTTCCAATCTTAATGTTCTCTTCCTCAGCTTCATGTACCTCATCGGCTGCTGCCGGCATACCTTCTCTTGATTCAAGGCAGAACATGGAGACTTCCTTAGAACCTGCTCTTACCGCTGTTCTTGCAACATCGACAGCAACATTGCCGCCACCGATTACAACAGTGCGTCCGTCAAGCTTGACGCTGTTCTCATCAGTATTAACCTTTCTTAAGAAATCAACACCTGTTATAACGCCATTAGCATCCTCACCCGGAACACCTGCCATACGTCCGCCCTGCGCTCCGATAGCGATATAGAATGCTTTGTAGCCCTGTGCGCGGAGCTCATCAAGTGTAATGTCACGTCCGACTTCAACGCCACACTTAAACTCAATGCCCATCTTGCGGAGTACATCTATCTCTGCATCGATGACATTCTTCTCAAGCCTGAATGAAGGAATACCATTAAGAAGCATTCCTCCCGGTCTTTTTTCCTTCTCAAATACAGTTACAGGATAGCCCTTCTCGCGAAGATAATAAGCCGCTGACATTCCCGCAGGGCCTCCGCCGATAATCGCAATCTTCTCATCGAAGAACTTACCTTCATGATTCTCTGTCTCAGGAATATACCGATTGTCGGCATTAAGCTCCTTTGCAGCTATAAACTTCTTAATCTCATCAATGGCAACTGCCTCATCGACCTTGCCTCTTGTACATGCATCCTCACAACGTCTGTTACAGATAGCACCGCACACTGCCGGGAATGGATTCTCTGTCTTAATAAGCTTAAGTGCATCCATGTATCTTCCCTGTGCTGCCATCTTGACATAGCCCTGTACCGGAAGATGTGCCGGACATGCTGTCTTACATGGTGATGTTCCTGTGTCATAGCAGTTAATCTTGCTGTTATCACGGTAATTCACATCCCACTTGTCAGGTCCCCACTTAACCTTGTCAGGGAGTTCCTGTCTAGGATATTCAACCTTGCCATTCTTAGTGCACAGCTTCTGTCCAAGCTTAGCAGCTCCTGTAGGGCAGAACTCAACGCAGCGTCCGCAGGCAACGCAGCTTGCAGCATCAACGCTTGCAACATAAGCTGAGCGCGACATGTTCGGCGTGTTAAAAAGCTGTGATGTCCTTAGCGCATTACATACTCCCGGCGCACAGTTACAGATGGCAAATATCTTGTCCTCGCCGTCGATATTGGTTATCTGATGAACAAATCCGTTCTTCTCAGCTCTCTTAAGAATGTCCATGACTTCATCGATGTCAATATAGCGGCCCTTTCCGGTCTCAACGAGGTAGTCAGCCATATCACCGACACCGATACAGAGCTCGCCTTCTATCTCGCCTGTTCCTTCGCCTCTTACTCTTTGCTGGCGGCGGCATGAACATGCACCTACAGCGTACTTATCCTTGTACTTGTTAAGCCAATATGAGATATGCTCAACACTGGCAGACTGCTGTGTCGCCGGTATTGCCTTCTCAACAGGTATAACATGCATTCCGACTCCTGCTCCTCCCGGCGGAACCATCGGTGTAACCTTCTCAAGAGGAAGGCGTGACATCTGCTCAAAGAAATCGGCAAGCTCAGGGTGCTCCTCAACCTGCGGCCCGTTCATCACCATGAACTCGGCACAGCCCGGCACGAACATCGGAAGAATATACTGCTTATGTCTGTCCGGATTCTCCCAGTTGTACTCAATGATACCAATCACGCTCATCTCTTTTAAGAGTTCTTCCGTTCTCTCAACACTCTTACCGCACTTCTTTGCAATGTTCTGCGCTGTATCCGGGACACGGACCTTCATTGAAAGTGCGACCTCTGCCATCTCGTCAGTGACAACTCCGGCAAGTCCCCAGTATTCCGGGTCATTCTCTGTGACTTTAACGCCTATTCGGTCAGTTATCTTCTGACCAAGCTTTAAAATCAGTTCTCTCGGTTCTCCCATAAAACCTCCTTCGTGATTTTGTACATAACATATTTTATAAAAGATTGTTAAAATATAAACATATTATACTATAAAAGCTTTATTTTCTCAACCATATCCTGTAAAAAAATGAATGACTTTCAGTTTTTTGTCCAATTTTTCCAAAAATTTTTATTGCACAATCATTATTTTTATGTTAGCATGTTGAGTACTGAACTGCATAGAGAACTTTGGTATTAAATTGGAAACGATACATGCGTGTTAGCATGATGAACGAACAACACACATGTATTTTTTATGCTTAAAATTATAATCCAAAGGAGAAACAACTTATGCAAAAGAAATCATTCTTACAAAATCTTATCTTCACCGCTGTCATGGCATTTGTCATGGTCTACGCCATGGTATGTTACAATATCGCTATCGAAATGGGCGGTATGAGCAATCAGATTTTCCTCATTGCTTTCCATGAAATTCCGATTATGTGGCCTATAGCAATCATACTTGAAATGTTCGTGTTCGAAAGGCTTGCAATAAAGCTTGCATTCCGCTTCGTAAATCCACAGAAGGACGGTCCGTTTTTTATTACACTCGGAATATCTTCAATGATAGTATGTCTTATGTGTCCTACAATGAGCCTTATCGCCACTCTGCTCTTTGCACATCCGGGTTCACAGGTTGTTGCTGTATGGCTTCAGAAGCTTACACTTAACTTCCCTATGGCTCTTTGCTGGCAGGTATTCTTCGCCGGTCCGGGAGTACGCAATTTCTTTAAGCTTTTTGAAAAGAATACCGATAGAGCATAATATATAAAACCCAAAAGACGTGTAAAGAATTAAAATCTTCACACGTCTTTTTATACGTTCATTACATATCATATAATATTACAAGCAGTGCGTTGAATTTTTCATTGCTCTTACCAGCTTGTCCGGATATCTTTTCGACTCCCAGTTCACAGAAAGAAATAATTTCTTTAAATCGTCACTGTTTAAATCTTTAATTGTCTTATACTCTATATCCATCACCAAGTCCTCTTTTCCACGCATTCATGACAAGTACTATATTCTAAACAACCTTTACATGACACATCTTCATCGCTTCAAGTGCATTCTTATGGCTCTGCGGTGTCACACCTGCACAGCAGCTCTCAACCACATCAATCTCTACCTCCGGAAGATTAGCTTTTATCACCATTGCATTCGAGATTACGCATATGTCTGTACACAGACCAATAAGAGTAACTCTCCAAAGACCTTCTATCGTCTTAAGATACAAAGCAAGCTCCACAGAACCGAATGTGAGCTTATCAAATATTCTTGTGCCATCATTTTGAAGTGCCTTGAGTTCATCTCTAATCTCCCAGCCCTTGGTTCCCTTAATGCAATGCACTACCGGAAGGTTCTTTCCTTCCTGCGTATCTAAATAATTGTCAAAATGTGTGTCCCTCGTATAGACAACTTCCTCTCCTGAAGCCAGAGAATGCTCTATATATGCCGCCACATTTCCGACTATTGCCTGTGCCTCATTAGTGCCAAGCACACCATCAATAAAATCATTCTGCATGTCAATAACTGCAAGTACACTCTTTGCCATATCACAATCCTCCTAATTTAACAAATATAAATAACTTCAAAATTCAAATCCACAATAAGCTGCTGTCCTGTTCAATATCACATGTTCATAAACATTTACAAATCTCTTCATTACATTCAAAAAACGCAGTTAAATATTCTCTTCCATCCTGCCAATCTTAGATATCACCTTCTTATTAAGTATAATAAGGAATAAAATTGTCATCGCAAGCGACATGAACTCCGCAATAGGAAATGCCCACCATACATAATCAACATTGCCAAGCTGTGCAAGCATGTATGCCACAGGAAGTAAAACTATAAGCTGTCTTGCAACTGATACTATCATGCTGTACACAGCTTTTCCGAGTGCCTGAAATGCACTTCCGCATGCAATGCAAAAGCCGGCAAAAATGAAGCTTAAGCTTATCGTCCGAAGTGCCGGAACTCCAAGTGCCAGCATATTGTCTGAGGCTTCAAAAAGTCTTAACAAAGGCTCCGGTATAAGCTGGAATACAATAAGTCCGACAAAAAGCAGGCTCATGATATATACAATGCTGTGCTTCATTGTCTTTACAACTCTCTCACGGCTTCCGGCACCATAATTATATGCGATAATAGGAATAACACCATTGTTAAATCCGAATGCCGGCATGAACACGAAGCTCTGAAGCTTGAAATATACGCCAAATACAGCTGTCGCAGTAGATGAGAATGATATGAGAATCACATTCATTCCATAATTCATTACCGAACCTATAGCCTGCATGACAATAGAAGGAACACCTATCCCATATATCATCTTTATAATATTGCCATTCGGTCTGAAGCCCTTCATTCTTATATTAACTTCATTGTTCTTAAAATGATTGATTGCCGCTGCCATCACTCCGGCCGCAATCTGACCTATAACTGTCGCTACCGCTGCTCCTGTCACACCCATCTTAGGTAATCCGAGCAGTCCGAAAATAAGAATAGGGTCAAGGATTATATTGATGATGGCACCTACACTCTGGGTAATCATTGTATATATAGTCCTGCCTGTCGCCTGAAGCATTCTCTCAAACATAAGCTGTGAGAAAATACCGAATGAGAAGCAGCACACAACTACCATATAATCTTTTCCATATGTTATAATCGACTCAATATCTGTCTGGCTCCTGTAAAATGGCTCAACCAAAAAAAGCCCTATTAAAAGAAATGCTGCATAGCTTAACACAACCAGAAAGACTGCATTCTCTGCAATCTTATTTACCCTGTCAAAATCTTTTTCACCGAGTGAACGTGCAAGAAGTGCATTCACACCTACCGCCGTACCCGCACCGACTGCAATCATAAGATTCTGTATCGGAAATGCCATTGACACTGCTGTCAGCGCCTCCTCACTTATCTTAGCCACAAATATACTGTCCACAATGTTATAAAGTGCCTGTACAAGCATTGATATCATTATCGGAAGTGACATTGATATAATCAGCTTGTCAATAGGCATGACACCCATCTTGTTCTCTTTCATTTTCTTTCTCCTCATTATTAATATGTATTATAGCCGTTTGCGAAACTATATATTTAAAAGCCGAACGTTACGCAATTACCTAAATATGCATCATTTCTTTTATTACTTCAGGCTCTTTCGCAGCCCTGCTATGCTAAGCACCATCGTCACAAGCTCCGCTGCCGGAAATGCCAGCCATACTCCTGTCATTCCAAACGCCGCCGACAGCACAAATGCGAATATGAGGATTGCAGCAAAGCCTCTCATGATTGACGATGCAAAAGCCCACCTTACAGCTTCAACGGCACTCAGCGCAGATGTAGCGACAATATTTACACCGGCAAACAAAAATCCCAGAAAATACAGCCTTACTCCTTCCCTTGCATATGCTGCAAGCTCCATATTCTTCTCACTGTTAAATATTGATGCAATAGGATCAGACCATATATATATCGCAGCAATTATCAACACCGCAAGAACAACAGCAGTTCTTATGGCAAGCCTGACAACATATTTAACATCCTGCATTTTTCCTTTTCCGTAGCTTTCACTTACAAGCGGCTGCGAACCCTGTGCTATTCCGTTAAAAAGCGCCACAGCCACAAGAGATATATTAGCGACAACTCCATATGCCGCCACACCGACATTTCCCGCCAGCTTAAGAATTATCATATTAAAAGCAACTGTTATTACACCTGACGATATCTCGCCGACAAAAGCCGAGACACCAACCTGGCAGGAATAAATCAGCTTTTTTACTGAAAGCATCACAGGCTTAAATGAAATGCTGCATTTTTCTGACTTAAAATGTATGCAGCATATCAGCACGCCGACAAGCGGCGACAACGCCGTTGCAAGTGCCGCACCGCTCATTGAAAGACCGAGCGGAAACATCAGCACATAATCAAAAACCACATTAAAAAGGCTGCTAAACAGCGTTGCAGCCATCGCTATCGAAGGATTGCCATCGTTTCTTACGAATGCATTGCAGATATGGTTGCACATAAAAAAAGGTGCAAAAATCATAAATATTCTTGTATAATTCTTTCCTGTGGCGACAATCTTCTCATCTCCTCCAAGAAATGCTATAATCCTGTCCGGAATGAACACTCCGGCAAGTATGAATATACTGCTTATAATAACCGCCCATGCAATGGCATGAAAAAAATACCCGTCCGCTGATTTGTCATTTTTGTTTCGGACTACAACATATCTTATAACTGAACCTACTCCGATCATGGCTCCGATAGCAAAGATAAGATTGTAAAGCGGAAGCACAAGATTGAGCGCCGTTATTCCATCTGCGCCAACTGCTTTGGAAATAAAGAATGTATCAGCAAGTATGTAGAATGACATTCCAAGCATTCCAAGCATATTCTGTGATACATATTTGATAAATCTTTTTAACATCTTTTAAAACTCCTGATATTTATGTGTAACTGCTTTAGCCGGGTTTAAATCGGTATGCAGGCTAATTAAGTATAACTTTTTTTGATAACATATCATTTATACTACATTCTGTATCCAACACCAAGCTCATTGATTATATAATTTTTCTTGCCCGGCTTATCGCCAAGCTTTTTCCTGATATTAGCCATATTGACCTGAAGCTTCTTCACACTTCCGGTATCATTGTATCCCCATATCTCATGTATGATAAAATCATATGTAAGCATCTTTCCCACATGCTCGGACAAGAGTGCCACTATATTATACTCTGTCTGTGTAAGCCTTATCTGCTCACCGCCAACACTTACACACCTTGCGTCATAATCTATCACAAGTCCGTCCGTCTCAAATCTTCCACCGGGAAACATCCCATCCTCTGAGCGGTGTGAAGCTACCCTGAGTGCAGTCCGTACTCTTGCAATGAACTCCTCCGAGCCAAAAGGCTTAGTCACATAATCATTCGCACCCATGTTGAGCGCTTCCACCTTATCCATCTCGCCATCCCTTGCTGACAGGACGATTATAGGCGTAAGTGATGATTGTCTTACATACTTTAAAACATTAAGCCCATCCATATCCGGCAGTCCAAGGTCAAGAATTATCAAATCAGGTCTGTGCGAATTAAAAAGCAGCATTGCACTGCTGCCCGATAAAGCCTGTACAACCTGATATCCTCCCGCATCAAGCAATGTGCTCACGAATTCATTTATATTCGGTTCATCCTCTACAACCAGTACCTTATATCTGTTACTCTTCATGTTCATCCTCCAAATCCAGCACAAGTGTAAAGCATGCGCCGCCCTCATCAATATTTTCTGCCTTAATCCGTCCGCCATGTGCCTTTATAATTGTTGCGCATACTGAAAGCCCGATTCCGGCATTCCCCTTTCTTCCATCTGCAACTTCGCTCTGCCTTGCATATCCTCCCGTAAAAATATGGTTCAATATCTCTTCAGGAATACCACAGCCATCATCCATAATCTCAAAACAGACCTTTCTATTCTCCGTATGAACCTCCAGCCTGAGCTGCTTCATTCCGTCAGCATGTATGACTGCATTTTCAAGGATATTCATTATAACCTGCTCCATCAGGATAGGATCCATCGGTACCATAATAAGTTCATCCGGAATCGAGACATCCACCTCAACATCAGGATAATGCTTGTGAAATTTGACAAGCACTGCATCAATCAGCTCATCAAGCGGTGTCGGTGTCTTGACAATACTCACGTTATCACCGTCAAGCCTTGTGACTGATAATAGATTTTCAACCATCCTGCACAACCACTGCGAGTCCTCCTTTATCCCGGTAAGAAGCTTTCTTTTCTGCTCCTTGGAAAATTCATTTTCGTTCTCAAGCAATGCCGAACTGGCTCCGTATATTGTCGTCAGCGGTGTCCTAAGGTCATGTGACACTGCGCGCAGGAGATTCGCACGCATCTTCTCTTTCTCACTCTCAGACTTAATCTGCTCCTGATATCTGATTTTACTTGTAAGATAGCATGTAACTAATGTTATGGCAAGCATAATAACAACTGACACTACATTTTCAGGCATTGTAAGGTTAATTTTAAAATAAGGAAATGTAAATGCAAAATTCAAAATAACCACACTGCTTATCGCTCCTATAATACCATATATATATCCGGCAGTGTAGATTGAAATAAGAAACACACACAGCACAAGTACTGACGGAATAAGAAAATCATTGTAAAGAAAATACTGAATCAGCAGACATATAAGGAATCCTATCGAAAGCGTTATAATTACCCTGAAAATATTTCTTGCAATGTCCCATATTTTATTCTTCATGCCTTAACCTCTTATATGCTGCCAAAAAGGGAGCCATACAGCTCCCTTAATTGGTTTAGTTCTCATTCATCTTTGCAAGCTTGGCAGCCTGGTCGGCAGCTATACATGCATCTATTATCTCCTGAATGTCTCCATCCATAATCTTGTCAAGCTTGTAGAGCGTAAGATTAATTCTATGATCGGTCACGCGTCCCTGCGGGAAGTTGTAGGTTCTTATCTTCTCTGAACGGTCTCCTGTACCAATCTGGCTTCTTCTAGCATCCGCCTCAGCATCATGTGCCTTCTGGCATTCCATCTCATAGAGCTTGGCTCTTAAAATTGCGAAAGCCTTGTCCTTATTCTGTATCTGTGACTTTTCAGTCTGGCTGTATACAACGATTCCTGTAGGATAATGTGTGAGTCGTACAGCTGAATCCGTTGTATTGACACACTGTCCACCGTTTCCGGAAGCACGCATTACATCGATACGGATATCCTTCTCATCAATGTGGACATCTACCTCCTCAGCCTCAGGCATGACAGCAACCGAAGCTGTAGATGTATGGATGCGTCCGCCTGACTCTGTCTCAGGAACTCTCTGTACACGGTGTACACCGCTCTCATACTTTAATATTGAGTATGCACCCTGTCCCTTAACCATGAACTCGACTTCCTTCATACCTCCGATTCCCGTCTCATCAGCATTTATAACTTCAATCTTCCATCTCTTTGTCTCAACATAATGTGTGTACATACGAAAGAGCTCTGCCGCAAAAAGTGCAGCCTCATCACCGCCTGCACCGGCACGTATCTCCACGATAACATTCTTGTCATCGTTAGGATCCTTAGGCAGAAGAAGAATCTTCATCGTGTGTTCAAGCTCCTCTATTCTCGCCTTAGCATCGCTTAGCTCCTCCTTCGCCATCTCACGAAGTTCTTCGTCACTCTCTGTGTCAAGCATCTCAAGACTGTCTGCAACAGTCTGCTGGCAGCCCTTGTACTCCTTGTATGCATCGACAAGCGGAGTAAGGTCGCTCTGCTCCTTCATAAGCTTTCTAAAACGTGTCTGATTCTCCACAACTGAAGGATTGTTAAGCTCCGCTGTGAGGTCCTCATATCTCATCAATAAATCATCTAACTTATGAAACATATTGTTTTCCATATACTATTCCTTCCTTCTACTATACATCTTTCATAATCTATAATTAACTTTTTGACAGCTGTGCGCATACGACACTACGGCTTAACTGCCGTCACTACTCTGTCTAATCCTGCAAAATCTTTTATTACTCTTATATCCGTATAACCCTTGACAGCCAGCATATCGCTTACCTCCATCGCCTGGTCATACCCGATTTCATACATGAGCACTCCTCCTTTTTCAAGGTAATCCCACGCCTGCTGTGTAATCCTCCTGTAAAAATACAGACCATCCTCAGTCCCGTCAAGTGCAAGAACCGGCTCATGTTCCTTCACTTCCGGCTCTAAATCAGCAATCACATCCGTTCTTATATATGGAGGATTTGATAAAATCATGGAAAAGCTTCCTGATACCTTTTCAAAAAGGTCACTCTGAATAAAGCTTATATCTGCGCCAAGCCTGTCAGCATTCAGTTTTGCAACCTCAAGTGCCCTATCAGATATATCAACAGCTGTAACAATGGTTTCACAGCCATCCTTTTTAAGTATAAGATATATACTCTGTGCAATGCAGCCTGAACCGGTACACATGTCAAGTATATTAAAGTCGGTTCCGCGCAGTCTGTCAGCGTACATAATTTCAGCCAGCTTTAAAGCCTCTGACACAAGTATCTCAGTATCCATGCGCGGTATCAATACATTTTCATTTACCACAAATTCATAGCCCATAAACGGTGCTGTGCCTTCGATATACTGTACCGGTTCATGTGCTTCACGGCGTTTAAGCTTTTCTAAATATAGCGCCTCCGCACCAGCCGGCACTGCATCAGTGCTGCGCATAAAATAATCAGTGCGGCTCATTCCTGTAGCTGCCGAAAACAACAGCCATGCATCATTATCCGCCTCAGCAATGCCTGCTGCCTTAAGTCTTTCACTGCCTTGCTTTAAAAGCTCTCTGTTGGTATATTCCACAGCTATGCCTCTTCCTTCCTGAGATTATCCACATATGTTTTCCAGTCGAACACCGCCTCGACAGACGCTATTGCAACCTCCACCATATCTGCATCCGGCTCACTTGTCGTAAGATGCTGCAGCCATAATCCCGGTCTGCTCACTATATCCATGAGCTTTGAATCCGAATTGCCTGCAAGCCTTAATACCTCATATGAAACACCTGCTATAACAGGCACTAAAAGCACTCTGAGCACTAATCTTAAGACAGGTGAATCAACTCTTATAAACATGAAAAAGACTATACTTATACACATAACTATAAGCAGGAAACTTGTCCCGCATCTTTTATGCTCCTTAGAGCTCTTAAGAACATTCTCAACCGTCAGGTCCAGTCCATGCTCTATGCAATTAATACATTTATGCTCCGCACCATGGTACATATAGACTCTCTTTATATCCTTCATAAGCGATATTAGCTTCACGTATACAATAAAAAAGACTAGTCTAACCATACCTTCAATGAGTATCACCGCCGTGTCATTCTTTATAAACGCAGCAAAGAGTCTTGATACATAATAAGGTGCAATCATAAAAATTGCAACTGCCATCACAATCGACAAAATGATTGTGAATGTCATCATAACCTTCTCTTCTTTCTCCTCCTGCTCCTTGGACTTTACCTTCTTAGGCTTCTTATTCTCCTTGGCATCAGGCTCATCATCTTCATAAAAGCTCGCAGAGTAGCTTAATGTTGACATTCCGACAACAAGCGAATCAATGAAGCTGAATATTCCTCTTATTATAGGAAGCTTAAGAAATCTGTATTTTCCGGCAGGATTCGTGCAATTCTTTACCGAAACTTCTATGTTATTGTCAGGCTTTCTCACTGCCACAGCGTACTTGTCTTTATTTCTCATCATAACGCCTTCTATGACAGCCTGACCACCAATACCTGATGATTTCACATTTATACCCTCTTTATTATAAAAGTAAAAAAGGTCGTGAACCGGTAAAGCTCTACCAATCCACAACCCTGTCTTCCTGAATTACTAGTTGTTCTGCACACCGTACTTCTTATTGAACTTATCAATACGTCCGCGGGCTGCAGCTGCCTTCTGCTGGCCTGTATAGAATGAATGGCACTTGGAACAGATTTCAACGTGGATTGACTCCTTCGTTGACCCAGTTACAAATTCATTACCGCAGTTGCAAACAACCTTGGCCTGGTAGTAATTTGGATGGATTCCTTCTCTCATTTTGTTCACCTCTTCGTTATATTCTTGTATCGAAAATTCGGATTTACCGATTTCTCACCAATAAACAGCTTTATCAGCATATCACACTTGACACAGGAATGCAAGATTTTTTTTAGAATAATCTCACCTTTTTAACCTGTGAAATAAATTCCTGATTATTCTTTGTCTTTGCAAAGAGATCTATAACCGATTCTGTCGCATCCTCAGGGCGTGAACCATTGAGAGCCTTGCGCACATAGTTCATGGCATCAAGCTCCTCTTCCGTAAGAAGAAGGTCCTCTCTCCTTGTCCCCGATTTGACAATATCAATGGCAGGGAATATCCTTCTCTCGGAAAGCTTTCTGTCAAGCACAAGCTCCATATTGCCCGTACCCTTGAATTCTTCATATACAACGTCATCCATCTTGCTGCCGGTATCAATGAGCGCAGTGGCAAGAATTGTAAGGCTTCCGCCTTCTCTTATATTTCTTGCTGCTCCGAAAAATCTCTTAGGCATATGCAGTGCTGCCGGGTCAAGTCCACCGGACAGTGTCCTCCCACTCGGAGTACATACTATATTGTAAGCTCTGGCAAGCCTCGTTATGCTGTCAAGAAGTATGACTACATCCTGCTTCTGCTCTACAAGCCTCTTAGCTCTCTCTATTGTCATCTCAGATACTCTCTTATGTCTGTCCGGAAGCTCATCAAAAGTCGAATATATGACCTCCACGTTATCACCTTCAAGCGATTCCCTGATATCTGTAACCTCCTCAGGTCTTTCATCAATCAGAAGAATCATAAGGTGCATTTCTTTATGGTTCTTCAAAATCGAATTAGCTATCTGCTTTAATAATGTTGTCTTACCGGCCTTAGGCTGTGCGACAATCATTCCTCTCTGGCCTTTTCCGATAGGGCTTATAAGGTCGACAACCCTCATAGACACACTGCTGTCAGGAAGTTCAAGATGTATTCTCTCATTAGGGAATATCGGTGTAAGCTTCTCAAATGCTTTTCTTCTTGCAACCTCTGCCACAGAAAAACCGTTCACCGACTTAATAAATAAAAGAGCACTGAATTTCTCACCCTGATTCTTTATTCTTTTGCAGCCATATATAATATCGCCTGTCTTAAGTCCGAAGCGTTTTATCTGGACAGGTGCTACATATATATCATTATCTCCCGGAAGGAAATTCTCACATCTTATAAATCCATACCCATCCTGCATTACTTCAAGGATTCCATTGACTTCACCGCTCTTGTCAATCATATCCGGATCATAGTCCTGTCTGTACGGGTCTTCTTTTTTGACCTGCTGCGCGCGCACAGTGCGCTCACTGCTCTCTTCTCTCCTATCCGGTACTTCACGTCTCTTATATACAGTTCTTTCCTCCGATGCCTTAGGTGTGCATGCAGCTTTTGGCGGCTCTATTTCCTTCTCAGGTACATTCTCATCCTGTTCTTCAAGCTCGGAAAGTTTAGCTAAAATGTCAATGAGCTCCGCCTTCTTCATCGTACTGTAATGCTTGACCTGCTTCTCTTTTGCAATATCTTTCAACGCTGAAAGCTGCAAAGATTCCAATTTTTTTCTCATATTAATCTCCTTTTACTCTTACTGCTATATTTGACTGTCATAAAATGATGTTGGGGGATGCATTGATGTATTTAGAAACAATACTATATCCAAAAATCTGTATAAGATAGGTATATTCTATACTAGCATTTTGACAATGTAAAGATTTTTTTGATGTTTTAGACGTTTTTCTTTATATTATTATTTAAAAAATTACAAATATATGTTAATATATCCGTAACTGTTTTGAGCCGACCCACAACCGGCTCAGAAGATAATGGAGATTCTAATGTGAAAATATTTCACACATTACTATTTTGAGTCACTGCAAAAGCAGTGACATGGAGGATTAATATGACAAACAGCGAAAAAGCATTAAAGCTTCATGAAGAATGGAAAGGCAAGCTCGAAACAACACCAAAATGTAAGATTGCCACCCGCGAAGATTTAGCTCTTGCATACACACCTGGCGTTGCAGAGCCATGTAAGGTTATAGCTAGGGACAAGGATGCTGCTTACAAATACACCATCAAATCCAACACTGTAGCTGTTGTATCCGATGGAAGTGCCGTTCTCGGACTCGGAAATATCGGTGCATATGCAGCAATGCCTGTAATGGAAGGAAAGGCTGTTCTATTCAAAGAATTCGGAGGTGTTAACGCTGTTCCCATATGCCTTGACACACAGGATACCGAAGAAATCATCAAAACTGTTGTCAATATTGCACCTGCTTTCGGCGGAATTAATCTTGAAGACATATCAGCTCCAAGATGCTTCGAGATAGAGGAGCGTCTTAAAAAGCTTCTTGATATACCTGTTTTTCATGATGACCAGCACGGAACTGCCATCGTTGTTCTCGCCGGAATAATCAACGCGCTCAAAGTAACCGGCAAAGACAAAGAGAGCTGTCAGGTTGTTGTAAACGGTGCCGGCTCCGCAGGTGTAGCCATCACTAAGCTCCTTCTCACTTATGGCTTCAAGAATGTTATGATGTGCGATAAGTCCGGTATTCTGTCCGAGGACTCCGAGGGTCTTAACTGGATGCAGAAGGAGATGGTGAAAGTGACGAACCTCTCACATCGCCATGGTCTTTTAGCTGATGCACTTAAGGGTGCAGATATCTTTGTAGGTGTATCTGCTCCTAACATAGTAACCGCCGAGATGGTTTCTTCGATGAACAAGGATTCCATCCTCTTTGCAATGGCTAACCCTGTACCGGAAATCATGCCTGACGCAGCAAAAGCTGCCGGTGCGCGTGTTGTCGGCACAGGCAGAAGTGACTTCCCTAACCAGGTCAACAATGTTGTAGCATTCCCCGGCATATTTAAGGGAGCGCTTGAAGGACGTGCCACACAGATTACAGAGGAGATGAAGCTCGCAGCCGCACATGCAATAGCAGGTCTTGTAGCTGACGAGGATATCAATGAGAACAACATTCTTCCTGAAGCTTTCGACCCTCGCGTTGCAGAAGTTGTAAGCAAAGCAGTAAAGGATCATATTCACTAAGATGCACACACCCAACAAGCCTTTTTATTCTCTGAATCAATATTACAGAGAACGCTTTGGCGGCAAGGTTTATAAGCTTTCCTTAAACGGTGGCATGACCTGCCCGAACCGTGATGGCACCATTGACAGCCGCGGATGTATTTTCTGCAGTGCCGGCGGTTCGGGCGATTTTGCCTCTACAGCAATGATATATTCCGATGAGCTTAAGCGTTACATTCCCGATATACCTACGCAGCTTGCGCAGGCAGAAGCACGAATTGCCAACAAGATTAAGGTCAAAGATTTTGCAGGTTACATTGCTTACTTTCAGGCATACACGAACACTTATGCCGATGTCTCCTATCTTAAACAGCTCTTTTCGCAGGTTTTAATGCATCCTGATATCTTAGGCTTATCAGTTGGGACAAGACCTGACTGTCTTGAGCCTGAGAAAACAGCACTGTTAGCATCGCTTAACATGCAAAAACCGATCTTTGTGGAGCTTGGTCTGCAGACTATCCATGAGCGCTCTGCTCTCTTTATCAGAAGAGGATATCCACTCCCTGTCTTTGAGGATGCAGTAAAAAGACTTAAAGCTGCCAGCATACCTGTTATAGTCCATGTTATATTAGGTCTTCCCGGCGAGAGCAAGGATGACATGCTCGCAACCTGCCGCTATCTTGGCAGTCTCGGCATTGACGGAATCAAACTCCAATTACTGCATATTCTTGAAGGAACAGACCTTGCAGCACTGTATAAAACAGAAATTTCTGAAAATTGTAACAAATTTTCTATAATGAGTCTTGACGAGTATGCATCACTTGTGGTATCTATTATTGAGCAATTACCACCCCAAATGGTAATACATCGCATTACAGGCGACGGTCCAAAGCGGATTTTACTTGCCCCGGCATGGAGCGGAGATAAGAAAAAAGTACTTAATACTATAATGAAGGAATTTGTCATGCATAACACATGGCAGGGTAAGAAATATGGCAACTGACGCATCAACCCTATACAAATTAATAATCTTATATATGTTAGACCGCGTGAACTCGCCTATGACAAATGCACAGATTTCGGAATTTGTGCTTGAAAAGGGTTACACTTCATATTTCACCCTGCAAGAAGTTCTCAACACGCTTATTTCTGATGGATTTATAACAGAAGAGAGCTACCACAGCAGCACTCACTATACAATCACCGATTCCGGACGTGAGACGATTAATTTTTTCAAATATAAGATTTCTTCATCGATTGTATCGGATATCAACTTATATCTAAGCGATAATAAATATGAATTAAAAGAGGCAGTGAACAATATCTCCGAATACTATAAAGCATCCAACGGAGACTATGCTGTTCACTGCCAGGTTAAAGAAAACGGTCATCCTATCATTGATTTGACAATCACCGTGCCGGATGAGCAGCAAGCTGACTCAATGTGCGGCAAATGGAAGGATGCAAGTCCTGATATATATGAATATATTATGACTCACCTTCTATAATATTCCAGATTTCATCTCTGCCCTGCTTCGTCTCGGCAGAGAATGGAACAAGAATTTCTTCCTTCTCCATTCCAAGTGTCTCACGTACAAGCTTAATCTGCTTAGGCACCTGGCTTCTCTTCAGCTTATCTGCCTTCGTCGCAATCACGACAGGCGTAAATCCCTGATATTTTATCCAGTCATACATATTGACATCGTTCGCCGATGGCTCATGTCTAATATCAACAAGTAAGAATACATGCTTTAACATCTTAGAAGTATGAAGATATTTCTCTATCATCTTTCCCCATTTTTCTCTGGTTTCCATTGAAGTACGGGCATAGCCGTAGCCGGGTAAATCCACAAGGTAAACTTCATTGTTGACATTATAAAAATTGATTGTCTGTGTCTTTCCCGGTTCCGATGATGTTCTTGCAAAGCTCTTTCTGTTTACAAGCGCATTTATAAGCGATGATTTACCGACATTTGACTTTCCGGCAAATGCAACCTCCGGACAACTATTTTCCGGAAGCTTGCTTGTGATACCGCATACCGTTTCAAGACTCAATGTCTTTACTACCATATTAGTCCTCCTTTCACACTATTTTTCTCAGCAGAGTGCTTCCTTCCGCAAAAGAGCTTCATCTGCCACCTGTTTCATATTCTTCACATATACAAGCTCCATGCCGTCAGTTATCTCGGCATCAAGCTCCTCAACGTCCGCTCTGTCAGCATCAGGCACAAGCACTCTATCAATTCCATACTGCTTAGCTGCAAGAAGCTTTTCCTTAAGACCTCCTATCGGAAGCACTCTTCCGCGAAGTGTCACTTCCCCTGTCATGGCAAGCTTGGCTCTTACAGGTATTTTGCTGACTGCCGAGAGTATTGCCACCGACATTGTTATTCCGGCCGATGGGCCATCCTTTGGAACCGCTCCCTCCGGAATATGTATATGTATATCATTTTTTTCAAAGAAATCTTCGGGTACATCGTATTCTGAAGCCACAGAACGCACATAGCTGAGTGCTATCCTTGCCGACTCCTTCATTACATCACCGAGATTTCCCGTGAGAATCATCTCTCCCTTTCCCGGCATTGTTCCTGCTTCTATCGTCAGTGTATCTCCGCCAACACTTGTCCACGCAAGACCGGTCACTGTACCGATCTGTGCATAAGCTTCAGCTTTGTCATCCTTAAATCTTGGCCTGCCAAGGAAATCTTCAAGATTCCCGGCTGTCACTTTCACCATAACACTATCCGGAAGTTCTCCTGCAAGCAGCTTTTTGGCTGTCACACGGCACACCTGTGCTATCTTTCTTTCAAGATTTCTCACTCCCGCCTCTCTTGTGTAGCCATGTATAATCGCAGCTAACGCCGCCTTATTGATATTTAGCTCTTTTTTTGTAAGTCCATTCTTCTCAAGCTGCTTTGCAAGAAGATGTTCAGCTGCTATATGAAGTTTTTCATTCTCTGTATAGCTGTTAAGCTCTATAATTTCCATTCTGTCATAGAGAGGCTTTGGTATCATAGATGAATCATTTGCCGTAGCGATGAACAATACCTGTGATAAATCAACAGGTACTTCCATATAATGGTCAACAAAATGAGAATTCTGTGCCGAGTCGAGCACTTCAAGCAGCGCCGATGCTGTATCTCCTCTGCTGTCCTTACCCGTCTTATCTATCTCATCAAATAACATCAACGGATTCTTCACACCTGCGTCCTTGATTCCTTCTATTATTCGTCCTGGCAAAGCTCCGACATAGGTTCTTCTGTGTCCTCTGATCTCCGCCTCATCCCTGACACCGCCAAGGCATACTCTTACATATTTCTTTCCGAGCGCTCTCGCTATCGACTCCGCTATCGAAGTCTTTCCTGTACCCGGAGGACCGACAAGACACACTACAGGTGAATCTTTTCCGCCGTTTTTCTGCCTTACAGCGAGAAATTCAAGCACTCTGTCCTTGACTTTGTCAAGTCCGTAATGCTCCTTATTAAGAACCCTTGCAGCATTTTTTATATCGTTGTTGTCCTCAGACATATTGTCCCAAGGCATCTCAAGCAATGTTTCTATATAGCTTCTTATGACATTTGCCTCAGCGGAGCTTGCCATCATGTTGCGATATCTTGCAATTTCTTTATTGAGCTTTTTCTTAATCTCATCCGATGCATTAAGTTTCTTAGTTCTGTCTAAAAAATCATCAATCTCACTCTCTCCGTCCTCGCCAAGCTCTTTGCGGATAACACGCAGCTGCTCTCTTAGCACATATTCCTTCTGATGCTTGTCAATCTCGGTGCGTACCTCATCCATGAAATCCTTGCGGATTCTCGCTATATCTATCTCTCTCTTTATCGCAAGCTTGGTCTGTACGCAGCGCTCCGGCATACTGCCGCACTCATAAATTTCCAGCTTTCTGCCATTCTCAAGCGGAAGCTCAGCAAGCGTTCTGTAAAGAACCTCTTCCAGACTGTCTGCTGCCATAATCCTTCCTATAGCTTCCTTATTTAACTTAGGATTGGCTGCCGCATATAGTCTGACAAGCTCCTTTATATCTCTTGCATGTGCAGTCAGTATAAGCTCATCAGCGTGTTCTTCCATATCATCAGATATATCAACATTTGCGAGCATTATTCTGTCATCCATATTGTATGCCAGACTGTTTCCTCTGTTAAGTCCGCGTACAAGAATACGCAGCACATTTCCCTGCAGCTTCATTATCTGCTTTATCTCACATACAGTGCCGATCCTTCGCAGCTTTTCCTCTGCTTTGTCATCCTTGTTGTCCTCTAAATTGCCTGTTATAAAAATCTTCTGGCCATGGAGCATGGCATATTCAACTGTCTCTATAAGATTTTTCCTGTTAATATCAAAATGAATGACCATATATGGTAATATGGTCATTCCTCTGAGTGCAACAACAGGTAAACCCGTAATCACTTCATTCATGCAGTTTCCCCGTTTGTATTTCTTTTTTCATGTCCTGAAGGAATCCTATCCGTTCTGTATTCAATCTGCGGAGGAGTTCCCTTTTCAACTGTGTCCTTAGTTATAGTACAACATGCAATAGAATCGTCAGACGGAATTTCATACATTACATCCATCATGATATTCTCCATTATTGCACGAAGACCTCTCGCTCCTGTCTTTCGCTCAAAGCTCTTCTTGGCAATAGCCGCAACAGCATCATCTGTGACCTTGAGCTCCACTTCATCATAATGGAAGAGCTTGCGATACTGCTTTATAAGCGCATTCTTAGGCTCAGTGAGTATTCTTACAAGAGCATTCTCATCGAGCAGTTCAAGCGATACCGTTATCGGAACTCGTCCGACAAATTCAGGTATAAGACCAAACTTGACAAGATCCTGAGGAAGTACCTGCTTTAACAGTTCTCCTACATTCTTCTCATTCTTCTCGATAAGCTCAGCGCCAAAACCTATTGATGACTGACCCATTCTGGCATCTATAATTTTTTCAAGACCATCAAAAGCACCGCCGCAGATAAATAATATATTGGTTGTGTCGATAGGTATAAGCTCCTGCTGTGGGTGCTTACGTCCACCCTGAGGCGGAACGGATGCAACTGTCCCTTCAAGAATCTTAAGAAGTGCCTGCTGCACACCCTCACCTGAAACATCCCTTGTGATGGATACATTCTCAGACTTCTTAGTAATCTTATCTATCTCATCTATATATATTATTCCATGCTCAGCTCTCTCCACGTCATAGTCAGCAGCCTGTATGAGCTTTAACAGAATATTTTCAACATCTTCACCGACATATCCTGCCTCTGTAAGCGTTGTTGCATCGGCAATGGCAAAAGGAACATTTAAAAGCTTTGCCAGTGTCTGTGCAAGAAATGTCTTACCTGAACCTGTAGGGCCAAGCATAAGTATGTTGCTCTTCTGAAGCTCAACTCCTTCATCCTCTGCATCTATGACATCATTCTTAGCCATAATTCTCTTGTAGTGATTATATACAGCAACGGAAAGAACCTTCTTAGCTTCATCCTGTCCTATTACATATTCATCAAGAAATTCTTTTATCTCTCTCGGTTTTAAAAGGTTAATCCCTTCAAACCCTGTCTCAATATCATCCTGAGACTCCATCTCTTCATTTACAATCTCCGAGCATAAACTAATGCACTCATCGCATATATATACTCCGTTGCCCGGTCCTGCAATCAGCTTTCTGACTGCATCCTGAGGCTTTCCACAGAAGGAACATCTAAGCCTTCCGTCATCCTTACGTCCTGCCACCTCTTACCTCCTATATTGAACAGTCTTACACCCTCAAATAAAATGACATGTGGAAGGAGGAACCCCCCTTCCACACCTAAAATCACTATGTCAGACAGATATTAAATCCATTCTGCTGCTTACCTTAATAAGCTTAGTTAATCTTCTCAACTACAGAATCAATAAGACCATACTCAACGGCTTCCTGTGCTGTCATCCAATTATCTCTGTCAGTATCCTTTACAAGATCCTCATAGGACTTGCCGGTATTCTGTGCAAGGAGACGGTTCATTCTCTCCTTGGTTCTGATAATATGTCTTGCAGCTATCTCAATCTCAGTAGCCTGTCCCTGTGCACCGCCAAGTGGCTGATGTATAAGAATCTCTGCATTAGGAAGAGCCTTTCTCTTACCCTTGGCACCACCCGCAAGAAGGAATGCACCCATGCTTGCAGCCATACCGACACATATTGTAGATACATCGCACTTGATATATTGCATGGTATCATATATCGCCATACCTGCCGATATAGAACCACCGGGACTGTTAATATATAAACTTATATCCTTCGAAGGGTCTTCAGACTCAAGGAAAAGAAGCTGTGCAACAACAAGGTTAGCTGAAACATCATTAACTTCCTCACCGAGAAAGATGATTCTCTCCTTTAAAAGTCTTGAATAAATATCAAAGGATCTTTCTCCTCTGCTTGTCTGTTCGATTACTACCGGTACTAAACTCATAGTGTTCCTCCCCATTTATAACTGATAACTTATTTCTCTACTGCTTCTGCAGCGATAAGCTTAACTGCCTTCTGTACTGCGAGATCATCCTTAATCTGATTTCTCTCGTTGTCAGTCATCATATCCTTAAGCTCATCCTCCTTCATGTTGTACATGGAAGCCATGTTCTTAATCTCTTCTTCAACTTCCTCATCTGTAACAGTGAAGTTCTCTGCCTTAGCGATAGCATCAAGAACAAGACCGTTCTTGATTCTCTTCTCTGCTTCAGGGTAAATGCTCTCGATGAACTTGTCAATCTCCATACCCATCATCTTAACGTACTGCTCAAGGCTGATGCCCTGCTGCTTTAAGTTTCTATCATAACCGTCTGCCATCTGAAGAGCCTGCTGCTTAATCATAGCTTCCGGAATCTCCATTGTAGCATTAGCAACTGCTGCATCAATAGCTTCGTTCTCTTTCTTAACTTCAGCGTCCTTAGCCTTCTTCTTCTCAAGTGTTGCCTTTAAGTCTGCCTTGTATTCATCAACTGTCTTGAACTCGGAAATATCCTGTACAAGCTCGTCATTGAATTCAGGAAGCTCCTTAGACTTGATTTCCTTAACTGTTACCTTGAATGTAGCAGGCTTACCTGCAAGCTCAGCTGCATGGTACTCCTCAGGGAATGTAACATTAACTTCTGTCTCCTCACCGATATTCTTGCCGATTAACTGCTCCTCGAATGTATCGATGAATGAGTGTGAACCGATTGTAAGAGGATAGTTCTCACCCTTGCCGCCTGCAAACGGAACTCCGTTCATGAAGCCTTCGAAATCGATAACTGTATCGTCCTTATCCTGAACAGATCTGTCCTCAACATTGATGATTCTTGCATTCTGCTCCTGAACCTTCTTAACCTCAGCATCGATATCCTCGTCAGTAACCTCAGCGCTTACCTTTGCAATCTCAACGCCCTTGTAGGTTCCGAGTGTAACCTCAGGACGTACTGCAACAGTCGCTGTGAAGATGAAGTTCTTGCCTTCCTCAATCTGTGTTACATCTATCTCAGGCTGTGACACGATATCAAGACCGCTCTCAACTGCTGCCTTCTGATACTCTCTTGGGATAATTGAGTTAGCTGCATCTTCATAGAAAATGCCTGCGCCATACATCTTCTCGATCATCTTCTTAGGAACCTTTCCTTTACGGAAACCAGGAACGCTTATCTTATTCTTATTCTTTTCATAAGCTGCATCCATTCCCTTAGCGAATTCTTCTGCATCAACCTCTATGGTCAGCTTAACCATGTTCTTCTCTAACTTGTCTACTGTAAAGCTCATTTAAAAAATCCTCCTTAAACTATTAACACGTATGTCAATCAATTACCCATTATAACATACGTCTACACCAAAATCCAGCATAAATTTACGATAATGCCTGTTTTTTATGGATTTTTTGGCAGAAAAATGCTATTCTCTACACAGACACCGGCGTTTTTTATATCTTTAAAGATATCTAAGATATCACCGCATCACATGACTTCCATGCCATCATACCATTTCATGCCGATATCTTTAAGCAACTGTCGGTTTAATTTTTGCGGCAGCGCACAAAGCTCTCCGTGTATATGCACAATTTTCAGGAGTAAAAGGAGGAATTTTTTCTTGTCAGAAGCAATCCTAAAGGTCAGCGGCCTAAAAAAATCATACAAAAAAAGAATCATTTTCGATAACGCAGCCTTCGAGATTTTTCCCGGTGATATTGTCGGAATCGTAGGTGCAAACGGCTGCGGAAAATCCACACTTCTTCGTATTCTTGCCGGAGCCGATAAGCCGGACGGCGGCTTAATCGAATATGGCGGTCATAATGCGATGAAGAACCCAAAAATATTCCGCGAATATGCCGGATATGTTCCGCAGGATAATCCGCTCTTTGAAAATCTCACTGTTTCAGACAATCTGAAGCTGTGGTACTGTGACCACACGGATGAGCTTTCAGATATCATGGAGCGCTTTGACTTAAACCGCTACGCAAAGTATACCGTGAGCAGACTGTCCGGCGGAATGAAAAAAAGGCTTTCCATCGCCTGTTCATTAGCCGGAAGTCCTTATATTCTTATTTTAGACGAACCGGGAGCATCGCTTGACATTGTATGTAAATCCGATATATGCAGCTACCTGTCCGACTACAGCCGTAACGGCGGCACCGTTATAATCACCAGCCATGAAGAATGCGAGCTTTCCCTGTGCAGCCGGATGTTCATCATAAACGAATGCTCAATAAAAGAAATACCACCCGTTTCCGGTGCCGAGCTTATGAAGCTTATATCAAAAAAGGAGAACCCGAATGCGTAAACGCTTATTTTATATGCTGTTACAGATAAAATCCGCTTTCAAATTCATACCCGGACTTTTTGCCGGAACTCTTCTTTTTGCTTTTATAGCGTTCTGTATCGGTATGGCAGGAGTCAAATACATCAATTCCGGAACTGGCCTCTTTTTTAAAATTGCCGTTGTGCTTCCGGCAGATGATAAGCTTGTAAGTCTTGGTTTTAGCATGCTCACACAGATGGACAGCCTTGACGATTACTGTGAATTCATACAGACAGATGATGAATCTGCCAAAAAGATGCTAAGAGACGGCGAAGTATATGGCATTGTCTACATTCCCGAAGGCTTTGTCGAGGATGTCTTAAACGGACGCAATACACCGGCGGTTGTCATTCTTCCCGACAATCCCGGAATCGAGACTGTTGTATTCCGCTCGGTATTAAATGCAGGCTCTGACACTCTCGCCTATGTTCAATCGGGAATATACGCCATGAGCGATGCATACATGCAGTTCGGACTCTCCGACAGGCTCTCCGAAAGCTCCGATGAGCTGAACGATTATTATCTTCGTTTTGTTTTTAACCACTCAAATATTTTTAATATTAGAAAGGTAAGTCCTACGGGAACTCTCTCCGGCGTTCAGTTTTATATATGTTCAGGCATTACCGCCATCATACTGTTTCTCGGTTTTCTTTTCGGCAGTTTCATCACATCGGAGAACCGCGAAACTTCAATCATGTTAAAGCGTTCAGGCATCAGCCATTTTTATGCATGCATATGCAAATGCTTAGCCATGAGCCTTGCATGCACATGTATCATTGCGGCAATGCTTTTCATCATAAAGCCTATTTTACGCAGTTTAACAGTCCCTGACGACATTATATACAGCCTTTCACTTCGTAATCTGTTATGCCTGTTTTTTGGCATCTTCATAGCTGTATCCTACTTTTTTACGGTGTATACGGCTGCCGGGAACGGCTTATACGGAATGCTTCTGCTCTTCTGTCTCAATGTGGTAATGCTTTACTGCTCCGGAATAATAATTCCGGCTTCCTACCTTCCTAAGCTTGCCGCTGCAGCCGGAAAATTTCTTCCGGCTGCATACATAAAGACGCTTTTAGACACGCTCTACACGGACACACTCTCCGGCATCACAATAGCTGCCGGACTTGCATACGCTGTAGTGTTCTTATTAATATCTGCTTTTATAAGAGAAAGGAATTGCCATGAAGCCTAAAATACTGCTCACATGGAGCGCCATTCTAAGCAAGCGAATTTTAAAAATGCCTATAATAGCTGTACTTCTCATCTTCATTCCCATTCTGACTGTCACTGTCAGGCTGCTGCCGGAAAATGCAGCCTCATCCGATATTACAGTCGGTCTGTTCTTTGAAAAGGATGATACACTTACACTTCGCATGAAAAATCTTCTGCTCTCATCAGGTGAGGGCGGCTTTTCATTTGTCGAATACGATGATAAAAGCATTATGGAAAAAGATGTCATCTCCGGTATGCTTGAATGTGCCTACATATTCGACTCTGACTTTTCAAATGCTCTTAACAACGGTCATTACAAAAACACTATCGAGGTAGTCACTGTGCCGTCCGCAATGTTATTGAGCGCCATAAATGAAATTGTGTTTGCCGCTGTTGTGCGAATGTCGGGCTATGAAGTGCTTGATAAATATATACACATTGACGGTATAGACGACAAAACAGCTTCTGACCTTGGCAGCTTCATGTACCAGTCATATGAGGCATATTGCGCCGGGGGCGAAACCTTCCATCTTGATATCCGCACCGCTAACAATATCTCTCTAAACCAAAATACGGATACGGATGCAACAGTCACATTTCCGTTGCGAGGACTTCTGTCTATTCTTATCATGCTCTCTGCATTAACCGGAAGCATCGCATGGCTTATTGACCGTGAAAAGGGACTTTTCGCGCCACGCCCTCTTTCATTCTGCATACTAAGCTGTATATTATATCCACTGCTTCCTGCTGTTTTGTTTACATTGTGCAGCGAACTGGCACTTTACCTTTCACAAAGCACATACCCGCCGGCGCTTGAAGTTATGTATTCTATAAGATATATATGTATGGTAACTGCTTTTTCCTGTGTATGCTGTCTGTTAAAAAAGAGCAGCCGTGTAATTCCGCTCATACCTGTATTTCTCATAGGAAGCCTTATATTCTGTCCGGTATTTATCAATATAGAAGGTATTTTTCCTGCTTTCCGCCTTATAAGCAGGCTCTTCCTTCCAAGATATTTTTTGTAAGTCAATGATATCGGCAATATATATTTATGCATCTTGCTTCGGACAACGAAGAGATATGTATAAACATAACTTGTTATACGCTCATAGACTAGATTAACATGTTTTGACACCTAACCCCCTATTATGCAAAAAAGGGAGCCGCATATGCGGCTCCCCGGCATAAATGGCATTACTGCTTACCTGCCATCTCCTGCTCCTGTTTCATGATCATCTTCTTAACCATCTCACCACCGATAGAACCGGCCTGTCTGGAAGTTAAGTCTCCATTGTAGCCTTCCTTTAAAGGTACGCCAAGCTCAGAAGCTACCTCCATCTTGAATCTGTCCATTGCACCCTTTGCTTCAGGTACTGCCGCCTTGTTTGTTCCTGTATTAGTACTTGCCATTTTGATTCACCTCCATGAACATTGATATAGTTTTTGAAAATTCCGTGGCACCGGTCTTTTCCAATCCGACAAATTCTTTTCCTCTCCATCTGCCACATGTCTTTTACTGACCTGCTGCCGGATTGGAATGTCCTTTGTCTTGGTATTATTATGTTCATGAAGCGTTTTATTATTATGCCAATTCGTGGAATATTTACAAATGGCAGACGGCTGCGGCACGTTCATTTGCTGCGGCTGTGCGCTTACAATCTATTACTTGTACTGTATGGAATGAGCAAGCATTCCTGCTATCTTATCGGATACAAGTGTTCCGACAAGGCTGAGTCCAAGATCTATCGCTGTTCCCATGCCTCTGCTTGTAACGATATTTCCGTCCCATACAACTCTTTCCTGCACGAACTGCGCTCCCTTTAACTCATTTTCAAATCCCGGAAAACATGTTGCTTTCTTTCCCTCTAAAAATCCCAGATGTCCGAACACGCTCGGAGCAGCACATATTGCTGCAAGCTTCTTTCCTGCCGCATAATGCATTTTTAACGCGTGTGCAAGCCCTGCATGAGCTTCAAGCCCTTTTGTTCCCGGTCCACCCGGAAGAAAAAGAACATCTGCATCCTTATAATCATTGTCTGCAAACATCGTATCTGCGACAACTTCAACCTTCTGCGCGCTTAAGACATTCTTTTTATCCATTATGGATACTGTCACAACCTCAATACTCGCTCTTTTTAACACATCGACCACTGCAAGAGCCTCAACAAGCTCAAAACCCTCCGTTAAAAATGCATATACCTTTGCCATAATTATCTCCATTCTTCAGACGTTGTTTTTTAATAATTTTCATCCGTAATAAAACTAATCTGTGTCGCCTGCTGCACAAATAGCATAACCATGTAATTATCAAATAATCACAAAATCCTTTTGCAACACAACCTATTATATACTAAAATAGTACTGTGGTCAAAATGTCTTTTGCAAACACATGATTTTTTAATAAATGCCATAATTTATAACATACCGGCTAAACCTGCTGCATAAAGCATGCTTGGAAATTTTATCCTGAAATAATCTAAAACAACTCAAAAATAACTTAAAACGTAAAGGAGCTTCAAAATGGAAATCGAAAGAAAATTTCTTATTGACAAAATACCCGACAGCATAGACCTGTCATCGCTTAAGTGCCGCCGAATTGAACAAGGCTATCTGTGCACCGAGCCTGTCGTCCGTGTAAGGCGCGACAATGACGATTACTATCTGACTTACAAGTCCAAAGGGCTTATGGCGCGCGAAGAATACAATCTTCCACTTAACGAAGCTGCATACAACACACTCATCAAAAAAACCGATGGAAATATTATCACCAAAACACGCTACGAAATTCCTGAAAAAAATAATCTGACAATAGAGCTTGACATTTTTGAAGGAAAATTTGCAGGACTTTTGCTCGCCGAAGTCGAATTTTCCTCCGAGGCTGAAGCTCTTGCCTATACTCCACCTGCCTGGTTCGGAAAAGATGTCACAAACGATGCATCTTATCATAATTCAAATATGGCAAAGAAATAATTCACACAATTTTAATACTTTTTTACCAAATATGTATACACAAATTATAAAACTTATGGTATAATTCACCATATAAGAGCCAAGGAGTATTATTATTATAACTTAATTCATCTGGCTTGAAAATCAACTGATAATTTATATTTGAAAGGAGTAATATAGTAATGGGAAGAATAGTACTTAATGAAACATCTTATCATGGTGCAGGCTGTATTGCCGAGATTGCAACAGAAGTAAAGGGACGTGCTTTTAAGAAGGCGTTTATATGCTCCGATCCTGATCTTATAAAGTTTGGCGTGACAGCGAAGGTTACTAAGGTTTTAGATGATTCAGGTCTTGCATATGAGATTTACTCGAATATCAAGCCTAATCCGACAATCGAGAATGTACAGACAGGTGTTGAAGCATTCAAGAAGTCGGGTGCCGACTATATAATCGCCATCGGCGGCGGTTCATCAATGGATACAGCCAAAGCTATCGGTATCATCATAAAGAACCCTGAGTTTGCCGATGTGAGAAGTCTTGAAGGAGTAGCTCCTACCAAGAATAAGTGTGTTCCTATCCTCGCAGTTCCTACAACTGCCGGCACTGCTGCCGAGGTTACAATCAACTATGTTATCACAGATGTTGAGAAGAGCCGTAAGATGGTATGCGTTGATACACATGATATCCCGGTAGTTGCATTTATCGATCCTGAGATGATGTCAACAATGCCTAAGGGGCTTACAGCCGCAACAGGCATGGACGCTCTCACACATGCCATTGAAGGTTACACAACCAAGGCTGCATGGGAGATGACCGATATGTTCCACCTCAAAGCAATCGAGCTTATCTCCAAGCATCTGCGCGGTGCCGTAGCCAACACTCCTGAAGGACGTGAAGGCATGGCTCTCGGCCAGTACATAGCAGGTATGGGCTTCTCCAACGTAGGTCTTGGTATCGTTCACTCGATGGCTCATCCTCTTGGTGCTGTATATGATACACCTCACGGTGTTGCCAACGCAATCATTCTTCCTACAGTAATGGAATACAACGCAGAAGCCACAGGCGACAAGTACAAATACATTGCAAAGGCTATGGGCGTTGAAGGAACAGAGAACATGACTGTTGAAGAGTACCGCAAGGCTGCCATTGATGCAGTTAAGCAGCTCTCCCACGATGTAGGTATCCCTGCTGACCTTAAGGATATCGTTAAGAGAGAAGATATCCCTTTCCTCGCACAGTCAGCTTACGATGATGCATGCCGTCCTGGTAACCCAAGAGACACAAGCGTTGAAGATATCACAAAGCTCTACGAGTCACTTATCTAATATACATACACTTACTCCTAAAGAAGGCGGGCAGGATTCAAATCCTGTCCGCCTTCTTTTATAGAAATCTTACCTAAAATATCTCCGATGCGTTTTTCTTTTAAGCTTTCTCTTTTTTTGCTTATACTTCTCCTTTTTTAACTTTTCCTTGCGTTTTGCATCATTTTTCATATTCTTTCTTGTAATTTTCAGGTACTCACCAACAGTTGAGTGCATTACAAGAAAAACATATGCTATAACCGTACCTATCTGTGCAAGCTGTACAACCTTCTCCTTCTTATCAGCTTCCAACCTCAACACCTCCATAAATTATAATCTGTAATCATCAAGAAATGTTCTCTTCTCTCCATCCTTTTGATATCCGATTATTTTTCTCAAATTAACATTCTCCACACTGCCGAATATATTGCTTTCCACAAGCGGATTTGTCTCCTTTAGTGTGGCAATCAGGTTCTTTATCTCAGCACGTTTAGTCATAAATGCCTTGTTGTCTATATTCTGCGTTGCCATACATGCACATCTTAAAAATTCAAGTCCGTTATAATTAGCCCATGCAATAACATCCTGCTCTCTCACAAGATAGAGCGGGCGGATAAGCTCCATGCCTTCCACATTGTCGCTTGGCAGCTTAGGCATCATAGTCTGAACCTGCGCCCCGTATAGCATACTCATAAGGATTGTCTCTATAACATCATCGTAGTGATGTCCAAGCGCAATCTTATTACAGCCAAGCTCCTTTGCTCTTCTGTAAAGATGCCCTCTTCTCATTCTCGCACAGATAAAGCATGGCGATGTCTTAGTATCATCAACCGCCTCAAACACATTTGTCGAGAAGATTGTCAACGGAATGTCAAGAAGCTGTGCATTGCTCTCCACTCGCCTTCTGTTAGCTTCACTATATCCTGGATCCATCGAAAGAAATTTTACATCGAATTTCTTATCACTGTATCTTTGATAAAGCTGCATAAGCTTTGCAAGCAGGGCAGAATCTTTTCCGCCCGACACACACACTGCAATGCTGTCGCCGTCATTTATAAGCTCATAACGCTCAACAGCCTTTATGAACCTTCCCCATATATCTTTTCTGTATGTCTTTACAATGGTTCTCTCAATTTCCTGCACGCGGCTTAGCGTCTTCTTTTTCTTATGCATGCCGGAGTCGTCACAGCCTGCGTTATCCTCATTAACTATATTATCTGCTTTTTGTGCCGCTTCCGGCTCTAAGCTGTGCTCTTTATCTGCTTTTGTAACCTTATACTTATCCGTTTTTGCTTTTGTATCTTTTATGATTCTACTGCAATTTCCCACTTGTAAATAAATTAAACTCCTTATAGTATGTTTCTTCTATTTTTCTGAATAAAATACCGGCATGTCCATCATTAAACGAGAAGTTCATAAACACTTTTCCGACATACTCATCAATAAGCTGTACATAGATTAGAAATGTATTGTCATTTCTCCATGCACCGCTCACCAACGCTCTATGTCCGTACTCCGGAAATGTTGTCAGAACATTTTTCCCTATTCCAAATTCAAGGCCGTGTTCTCCGGATGCATTCTCATATATAAGCCTTCCGCTGCCGCTGCCAAACTCCAACTTAAATGATTTGAAGCCGTTCTCATTATCATCAACCGTGATAATATGCCCATCAACTTCATTCTGAATGATATCATGGTTCTTATTTTCACTCTTTAGGTATACCTGCGGCAGCTCATACCAGCCATTCTGCTTATCCCGGTTCAGGCAGATACGGCTATTATTCACGCCACATACGTTTTTAGCAGTATTTTTACTATTATTATTATTGTCCTTACATTCACGTTCCTTAACACAATCTTCCAATTCATCGTTATGAATTATCGTATCATGCTTTTGCATTACTGCATCAGCATTTTGTGTTACTGCGTCATCGCTTAATATTGTGCTCCACAGTGCATCATATATAAGCTGCACACCGCCCTGTCTGCCCTGCGTATCCGCTGTAGTGACTATAAGCATATTTTTCTCAGGTATGCATATTCCGAGCTGTCCGCCCATTCCAAAGCAGGCATAGCCATCATGTGTGGTTCTCCAGAACTGGTATCCGTATCCCTGCATCTCCTCCATGGTCTGTCCTACAGCATAATTGTCAGACCATCTGTCAAGCGCCTGCTCAAGGTATTCCTTCGGTATATAGCTTTTGCCATTATGCACACCGCCATTCATGATAAGATACATAACCTTTGCCAAATCCATCGGCGCCGCCATCAGTCCTGAGCCGCCCATCGACACTCCCATAGGGTCTTTAAGGCAGTAAGCACTCTTAGAAAAACCAATGTCATCAAGTACCTTTTCACGCAGATATGCAAGAAGCTCCTTCCCCGAAAGCTTCTCTGCAAGCGCAGCTAAAACATGTGTTGAGGATGTATCATATATGTAAAATGTCCCCGGATAATGCGAAGGCTGTGTCGTAAAAAAAGACCCAACCCAGTCCGTACACCCTGCAAGCTTGTATGTCGTCTTATTATGCACCGCCCTCATGGTAAGCATATTTCTTATAGTCAATGCCTTAATATAAGGGTGTACATGCTCAGGAAGCTTCTCAGGAAAATAGTCCACTATATGGTCATCAAGAGAGAGCTTTCCCTCATCAGCAAGAAGCCCTATCGCAAGCGAGACCATGCTTTTTGTCACAGAGAACATTCTATGAAGCTCATCCGGTCCGTAAGGCTTCTGATATGCCTCAAATACAAGTCTGTCGTCTTTTATTACAATCATACTGTGAAGCGGTATCTCAGCTTCATGAAGCCTTCCGACAAATTCTGTAATTCTCTCTTTCGACAATCCGACAGTCTCAGGCTCCGCTTTTTTTAATTCTATTCCAACCATATCAAATCCTCCTGCATAATCAGTTTTTCAGCGCACTCTTTATAGCCTCTAACAGTTCATCATATGTCTCGTACGCAGGTATATCGGGATTATCGGCAATAATCTTATCTGTACTCCTAAACAGAAATCCCGCTTTTCCTGCCTTAATCATTCCAAGGTCATTGTAGCTGTCACCGCTGGCTATCGTATCAAAGCCTATCGACTGAAGTGCCTTTACCGTTGTCAGCTTAGACTGCTCACAACGCATCTTAAAGCCTGTAATCTCTCCGCTGTCGGCAACCTCAAGTGAATTGCAGAAGATTGTCGGCCATCCAAGCTTCTCCATGAGAGGTGTTGCAAACTGTGAGAAAGTATCAGATACGATAATTACCTGTGTTAATGAGCGCAGTTCATCAAGAAACTCTTTAGCTCCCGCAAGTGGGTCAATCTTAGCTATAGTCTCCTGAATCTGCTTAAGTCCAAGACCATGCTCCTTAAGCACGCCTATGCGCCATCTCATAAGCTTGTCGTAATCCGGCTCATCCCTTGTAGTCTTTTTAAGCTCGTCTATCCCGCTCTCCTTCGCAAAAGCTATCCATATCTCAGGTACAAGAACTCCTTCTAAATCCAAACATACAATATCCATAACAGCCTCCCGATTATTTATTACCTGCCATGCCGATACAGTCATGCGGATAAATACTACACCTTCGCAAAAGCTCCCTTACCGGGTAAAAAGCTGCACACTTCCACATTATTTATCTTGGCACCGCACTAAATTTTAAAAGTATTCTACCATACAAATCATTTTTTCTCAATATAGAATCACTCCTGCCACATAAGCGCACATTTTACAGCCTTATCCCAGCCTTTTAATCTCTCCGTCCTTGTATCATCCGTCATCTGTGGAATAAATCTGTGCGACAGTCTCCAGTTCTTCTCAATCTCATCCTTGCTCTCCCAGTAGCCTGTGGCAAGCCCGGCAAGATATGCCGCTCCAAGTGCCGTAGTCTCAATGCATCCCGGTCTTAGCACATCCGCCCCAAGAATATCCGCCTGAAACTGCATCAGAAAATCATTTGCACTCGCACCACCGTCAACACGCAGGCGTTCTATCGCAAGCCCTGTGTCCTGTTCCATCGCTCTTAGCACGCTGTATGTCTGATATGCAAGTGATTCAAGAGTTGCCCTCACAAAATGCTCCCTGCTGCACCCTCTGGTTATTCCTACAACCATTCCGCGGCAGTACTGGTTCCAGTACGGTGCTCCAAGTCCTGTAAATGCAGGAACCACATACACTCCGTTAGTATCTTTCACCTGCTTTGCAAGCTCCTCCGACTGCGCTGAGTTATCTATCATATGCATCTCGTCTCTTAGCCACTGTATTGCGGCACCGGCGACAAATACGCTTCCTTCAAGCGCATAGCTTGGCTCATCACACGAATCCGCAGCTATGGTTGTTATAAGCCCATGCTCCGATTCAAATGCCTTTTTACCTGTGTTCATGAGCAGAAAGCAGCCTGTGCCATATGTATTTTTTACATCGCCGCTTTCAAAACAGCACTGTCCGAACAATGCAGCCTGCTGGTCGCCTGCTGCCCCTGCTATCCTTATCTCGCCTCCTAACAGCCCTTCATCCGTTGTGCCATATACACAGCTTGACGGACGCACATCTGCGAGCATGCTTTTTGGTATGTTAAAAAGCTTCAGAAGTTCATCGTCCCAGCAGCGCTTATGTATGTTAAAAAGCATTGTTCGTGATGCATTTGTATAATCCGTCACGAATATTTTTCCTTTTGAAAGCTTCCATATAAGCCATGTGTCAACCGTTCCAAAAAGCAGCTCGCCTTTTTCCGCCTTATCTCTCGCGCCATCCACATTGTCAAGTATCCACTCTATCTTGGTCGCACTAAAATACGCATCCGGCACAAGTCCTGTATTACTCTTTATCATTCCTTCATATCCGCTCTTTTTAAGCTCCTCTATCCTGTCGGCGGTTCTATGGCACTGCCAGCATATCGCATTGTACACAGGTATTCCTGTATTCTTATCCCATACAATCGTTGTCTCTCTCTGATTGGTTATCCCTATGGCATCTATATCAGCCGCATCTGCTCCCACCTTTGCCATCGCCTCCGCTGCGACACCATACTGAGATGACCATATCTCCATCGCATCATGCTCAACCCATCCCGCCTTAGGGTATATCTGTGTAAATTCCTTCTGGGCAATACTTACCACATTGCCCTGCCTGTCAAAAATAATGCATCTTGAGCTGGTCGTTCCCTGGTCAAGCGCCATCACATATTTCTTTTGCATATCTGTCTCCATTCATTACTCATCTGCTTAAAACCGATGTAATCTGATTACAATATTTTCTAATAATCTAAGCGTACTACAAATATTCGCTTTATAATGATGTTGGGGTCAAAAGGTCTTTTGACCCCTATGATACCGGATTGTTTCGCACTGCGTGCTCCCACAATCCTCAAACCATTCATAATTCGCTCATTTTCTACGAAAAATGGCTACTTATTCATGTTTTGGCGGGTCCCAAGGTCAAAAATCCTCTTGCAAGCAAGCTTGCATCGGATTTCCGACCTTTTGACCCTGGTATCATAAAAATAATTTTATATGTTTTTGCTCTTTAGTCAAATAAAATATATTGAACAAAAAAGATTTTTTGTGTATAATCATACACATTAGGTTTGTGCGTATTTTTTATTTAATGGTGGTGGAAAATTTATTATGCTTAATCCAATTTCACAATATAATACAAGTATAGACTCTTTTACACCTGAAATTCAGACATGCATAAAGGAAGCACAGGACAATTATTACCTTTTAAAGACTGATAACTTCCATAGCTATAAGCCATATTGCGAGCGCCTTTTAGCATGTGCATCGGAAGAACAGTCTGATTTTTTGTTTGGCTTCGCTTACTTTTGTCTTATGCATTACTATTCAACAGACAATAATCCTGAGGAAGCTATACGCTGTGCGCTTGAAGGAATCAAGTACCAGCAGAAGGCACATGAATACGAATTTATCGCCCGTTCCTACAATATACTCGGATTATTTACCCAGGCGATAGGTAACTCTGCAAAGGCTGTCGACTATCTCTTATACAGTATTGACACATGCATACAGTATCAGCTTGACTATGTGCGTGGAATGGCAGAATCTAATCTTGCAGACATTTTCCATCGCACTGACAATTTTGACCGTGCTCTCTACCATTACACTGAATCTATCAAGTACACGAAAAAGAGCATGGCAGACACTCCGTTTGATGCTATGCGTGTTCTTTTGTTTACATTGTGCAACCAAGGCTACTGTCTTATTGCTTCAGGAAATGAGTCCGAATTAGATACCAACTTAGCACAGATAAATGCATATCTTGCCGATATGGAAAAGCACAATATTCCGCATGAGACTTTTGTTGTGAATAATTATCTGGCAAATGTATACTACTTTAAGAATGATATCGATACAGCATGCGTATATATGGAGCTTGCCGACAAAGCTTTAAATGAACTTAACAATTTTACAACCTTTGCCGATGACATACTCACATATATACAGATTAAAGAGAAGCTGTGTACTGTTGAAGATTATACTTCACTGCTTGATGATTTCATAGCCAAATCAGCGACAATGCATGCACCGCACTTTCTCTTTTGCAGGCTCCTTGAAAACAGAATTGAAGTTGCCTTGTCTGCACAGGATAATACGGCCTTCTGCCGGTATTCAATGCAGCTTTTCAATCTCTATTCCAGGCATCGGATTCAGGAACACAAGGAGACTCTGCGCGCCGAGCAGATTCACCACGAGAACCAGCTCATACACAAGCAGCACTACGAGCTTGTACATCGCAATAAGACACTGCTGTCGCAATCGCAGCACGATGCTCTCACCGGACTGCCTAACCGCGCCTACCTCAACGATTATGCTGAGACAACGCTCACTAAGGCTCTCAAAAATAAATGTACAATAGGTGTTGAGATTCTCGATATAGATTATTTCAAAAGCATCAATGACAAGTATGGGCATATTGAAGGCGACCGCTATCTAAGCTCCGTCTCCGATGCTCTCCGGCGTATTCCCGAGGAATTTGAGAACGTATTTGTTGCTCGTTACGGCGGCGATGAATTTGTCATCATATACTTTGATAAGAGCAATGAAGAAATTTCAGATATTATGCAGAAGCTCATGGAAGACCTCAGCTCAATATCTCTTCCCGATTCGAACCCTGATGGCAAGAATTTCATAACCATCTCGCAAGGATGCTTCAATAAGATTCCAACTCCTACCAACCGTATCTGGGACTTCTTAGCATGTGCTGATAAGACTCTGTACGAGGTTAAGCGAAACGGCAAGGATAATTATCACCTTAAGGACTCTTTTAAGGCGTAAGGTCAAAACCTGCGACAGCACATTATTTATATAACAGACATAAAGAGAAATGCCGATGGATTAATCCACCGGCATTTCTCTTACGCATCCTACATTACAATTCATGTTTTTTCAACGTCTATAACAAAACACATATCAATCTTATTTTATATATAATAGACTACACAAAACTAACTAATAAGTCCATCCCTACCAGTCTTTATATTCGTTTAATCCCATGTCATCTTCAATTCTCTTTTATTTCTCACACAATCAACCAGATATAAACTGATTAGTGTCTGATATGGTATACCATAACATTCTGCCTGCTGTTTAAAATACTCAACAACATCTGAATTCAAATTAATTATAACCTGCTTTTTTTCTTTCTGTGCATATGAATCCTTCCCTGCATTACCGAAATCTTATTCTTCTCTCATATCAACCCCTCCTTAAAAATCATAATATTGATTTACTTCCGTTTTGAATGAAAATTCAATAAATTCTGACAAAAAAATTGCCTGCAAACGCAATTCCTTGCATTTACAGGCCTCTTAGTGCGGATAACAGGAGTTGAACCTGCACGGTCTCCCACTAGATCCTAAGTCTAGCGCGTCTGCCAATTCCGCCATATCCGCAAATCATATATCGGGCAAAGCTGTACTGCTTGTCCTTTTGAAAAAAAATATCTCCGATTCATAAAATGAATCCGAGAACAAGTGAGCCATCCGGGACTCGAACCCGGGACAACTTGATTAAAAGTCAAGTGCTCTACCGCCTGAGCTAATGGCCCATATTATGAAACACATAACTGGGCTAGGTGGATTCGAACCACCGTAATGCAGCAGTCAAAGTGCTGTGCCTTACCGCTTGGCGATAGCCCAAAAATAAAGGGTGAGTACAGGGGCTCGAACCCTGGACCTTCAGAGCCACAATCTGACGCTCTACCAACTGCGCTATACCCACCATAGTATCTGGTCTATAACCAAGACCTGATTAATACCTGATTGTAAATAAGGTATTAAAAAATGTGCCCAAAGGGATTCGAACCCCCGACCCACGGCTTAGAAGGCCGTTGCTCTATCCAGCTGA
>OGFG01000170.1_pt1 | contig 77017 bp, 82 predicted proteins | sample 1570761 | NCBI WGS metagenome assembly OGFG01 (sample SAMEA2581938, study PRJEB24529) | metagenome | biome: Human gut stool | place: China | collected 2011
GCATAGCGGGTGGTTGTTTGTACCACGCAAGCGTGGCACTGGGTAAACCCATTAAGACAAAGGACAGTCTGTGTGGCTGTCCTTTGTCAATATCGGGAAGTAATCCAATTACTTATTAGCTGTTAAATACGCCTGTTGAGAGGTAACGCTCACCTGTGTCTGGGAACAATGCAACGATTGTCTTACCTGCATTTTCTTCACGCTTGGCAAGCTCAATTGCGGCTGCAAGAGCGGCGCCTGAAGAGATACCTACGAGGATACCTTCTGTCTTTGCAATATCATTTGCATTTGAGAAAGCGGCTTCGTTAGCAATCGGAAGAATTTCGTCATATACTTTTGTATCGAGAGTATCGGGAACAAAGCCTGCACCGATTCCCTGAATCTTATGAGGACCGCCGTGCCCCTCCGAAAGTACGGGAGAAGTCTGCGGCTCAACTGCAACAACCTTTACATCAGCCTTCTTTGACTTGAGGAAGTTACCCACGCCGCTGAGTGTACCGCCTGTGCCGACACCTGCAACGAAGAAATCAACATTGCCGTCTGTATCCTCCCAGATTTCCGGACCCGTTGTATCAAAATGAGCCTTAGGGTTAGCAGGATTCTCAAACTGACCGAGGATAATGCCGCCGTCAATTTCCTTTTCAAGCTCTTTAGCCTTTGCAATTGCACCGCTCATACCCTTTGTACCGTCAGTAAGAACGATTTCAGCACCGTATGCCTTGAGGAGATTTCTTCTCTCAACGCTCATTGTTTCGGGCATTGTGAGGATTGTCTTGTAGCCCTTTGCAGTAGCTACAGATGCAAGACCGATGCCTGTGTTACCTGATGTCGGTTCAATAATTGTTGAACCCTTTTTGAGCTTACCGCTCTTTTCAGCATCCTCAACCATAGCTCTTGCCACTCTGTCCTTAACACTGCCGGCAGGGTTAAAGAGTTCAAGCTTTGCAACAACCTTTGCCTTGAGGTCATATTTCTTTTCTATATTAACGAGTTCGATAAGCGGTGTTCTGCCGATAAGTTCTGTTACACTTGTATATACTTTGCTCACAAAAATCAAGTCCTTTCAAAATTCAACAAATTAAAATCAGTCATCAAGTGAATCAAATGCTTCCTGAAGGTCATAGATAATATCATCGATATTCTCTGTGCCGATTGAAAGTCTGATAGTGTTTGGCTTAATGCCCTGTTCTGCAAGCTCTGCCTCGCTGAGCTGTGAATGAGTTGTTGATGCAGGGTGAATTGCAAGAGATTTAACATCTGCAACATTTGCAAGAAGTGAGAATACTTCGAGGTGATCGATGAATTTCTTTGCAGTTTCAGCGTCACCCTTGATTTCAAATGTGAAGATTGAGCCTGCGCCCTTCGGGAAGTATTTCTTGTAAAGTGCGTTGTACTTGCTGTCAGGAAGTGAAGGATGATTAACATTTTCTACCTTCGGGTTCTTAGAGAGGAAGTCAACAACCTTGAGTGCATTTTCAACATGGCGTTCAACACGAAGTGAAAGTGTTTCAAGGCCCTGGAGGAACATAAATGCGTGGAACGGAGAAAGTGTAGCGCCTGTATCTCTGAGGAGAATGGCACGAACATAAGTTACAAGAGCAGCGCCCGGAGCAGCCTCTGTAAATACTGCACCGTGATATGATGCGTTAGGCTCTGAGAACTGTGGGAACTTGCCTGATGCAGCCCAGTCAAACTTGCCGCTTTCAACGATTACACCGCCGAGAGCCGTACCGTGACCGCCGATAAACTTTGTTGCCGAATGAACAACGATATCTGCGCCGTACTCAAACGGTCTGAGAAGATAAGGTGTAGCGAATGTGCTGTCGATTACAAGAGGAATCTTGTGTGAATGAGCAATGTTTGCTACTTCTTCAATATCAATAATATTTGAATTGGGGTTACCGAGTGATTCAATGAAAACAGCCTTTGTGTTTTCGTCAATTGCATTTTCAAATGCGTTTTCTTCGTCAGGATCAACGAACTTTGTTGTTACACCGTACTCTGAGAATGTATGCTCAAGCCAGTTGTATGTGCCGCCGTAGATTGTCTTTGCGGCTACGATGTTGTCGCCTGTTTTTGCAAGAGCCTGAAGTGCATATGAAACTGCCGCTGCACCTGATGCAACTGCAAGAGCTGCTGTGCCGCCCTCAAGAGCTGCGATTCTCTTTTCAAAAACATCCTCTGTCGGGTTTGTAAGTCTGCCGTAGATGTTACCTGCATCTTTGAGTGCAAAGCGGTCTGCAGCGTGCTGACTGTTGTGGAATACATAAGAAGTAGTTGCGTAAATCGGAACTGCTCTTGCGTCTGTTACAGGGTCTGCTGTTTCCTGACCGATGTGAAGCTGTTTTGTTTCAAATTTAAGATTTCTTTCGCTTAATTTACTCATTTTAATGTCCTCATTTCATTTTAATTTTAATTTCAGAAGTTATGTTGCGGATTTGATGTGTCCCGTATCACATTCGTGCATTACTGCAACATCGTTTAAATCTGAGATTTTTCATTTGGATCACCTTTCCCATATTTCCTATTTGATTGGTGGGTTTTAATTGGATTGTCTATATCATACCACAGATTTTTTATTTGTCAATAGGTTTTTTGAATTTTTTCTTATCTTTCCTATTGGTTTAGTGGGTTTACTGGGTTTTGATTATTGAAAAGGTCGAAAAAGCCGATATTCAAGCCGTTTTTTTAATTTCAACCGTTAAGCAGTCAATTTGAAATTTTTTCTGATTTTTTAAAACTAATATTCAAAAGCATCATTTGCAAACGGCAAAACACTGCATTACCTACTAAATTGCTGTGTAAACAACAAAAGCACCCGTAAAGGATGCTTTCGGACTATATTAAATTACATAGTTATCTGCCGAATTTGCAATAATGTCGGCAAGAGTAATGTTGTCAACAACATCGTCAATAGCCTTCTGGAGTTTCTCCCACACAAAAAGCGTTGAACATTGTTCACGACGGTCACAGGTATTTTCATTACCCTCAAGGCAAGCCACGGGTGCAAGACTGCCCTCGGTAAGTCTTAAAATCATACCGACAGTATAATATTCGGGTTCATGAGCAAGACGATATCCTCCGTTTGAACCTCTTGCGCTGAGCACATAACCTGCCTTTGTAAGTACGGTAATAATCTGTTCAAGGTATTTAAGCGATATTCCCTGACGGGCGGCAACCTCCTTTAGGGCTACATTTTCCCCTTGTTTACACTGAGCAAGATCAACCATAAGTCGGAGCGCATACCTGCCCTTTGTTGAAATTTTCAAATTAACCACCCTATTCATATATTAATAATATGATTAAAGCATATCATAAACGGCTCTATATGTCAATGAGCCTGTTGCACAACAATAACCTATTTAACTTGTAAGAAAACACAAAAAGCGGGAGCGAAAAACGCCCCCGCAGAGTTTATATATGAAGTTACGACGATACACCGCAAATCATTGTTACAATTCTTACTGCAAACAAAGCAAACGCAACCCACATAATCGGATGAATTTCTTTGATTTTGCCTGTAACAATCTTGAGAATAACCCAAGTAAGGATACCGAACATGATACCTGTTGCTATTGAATATGCAAACGGCATAAAGATGATTGCTACGAAACCGCCGACTGTATCGGCAATGTCTGATTCAAAATCCATCTTTGTAACATTCTTAATCATAAGAAGACCTACAAATACGAGTGCAGGAGCTGTTGCAAATGAAGGAATAGCAAGGAAAATCGGATAAAGCGGAATAGCAAGGATAAAGAGAATTGCAGAAGTAAGAGCTGTAAGACCTGTTCTGCCGCCCTCTGCAACACCTGTTGTTGACTCAACATAAGATGTTACTGTTGATGTACCGAGACAAGCACCGAGGCATGTACCGAGTGCATCAGACATAAGAGCACGACCTACACGGGGAAGTTCGCCCTTTTCATTGAGGAGATTACCCTCCTGAGCAACACCGATAAGTGTACCTACTGTATCGAAGAGGTCAACAAAGAGGAATGCAAATACGATAACGGCAAAGTTAAGCGCATGCTGTGCCACATAACCGAAATCAAACTTGAAGAAAGTTTCTGTTGCCATATTCTGGATAGGTCCGAATACAGAGTAGTTTGCAAAATCAGGAATGAGCGATGCACCCTGATACCAACCGCAAAGCTGAGCGATAATGCCGAGAACCCATGTTGCAAGGATACCGATAAGGATTGAGCCTTTAACTCTGTAGTGCCAGAGTGTAGCAACAATGAGGATACCGACAAGTGCAAGAACCACCGGAGCAGAACCAACATCACCGAGCTTAACGAGAGTTGATGACTGAACAGCCTTGCCGTCATAGTAAGCGTCTGTTGTGATAACGCCTGCGCCCTTAAGACCTACAATTGTGATAAAAAGACCGATACCTGCCGAAATACCGTACTTGAGGTTCTGAGGAACCTTGTTTACAAGTGTTTCACGGAATTTGAAGATTGAGAGGATAATGAAAATAATACCCTCAACAAGGATAGCTGTCAAAGCTACCTGCCATGGATTTGTGATACCCTGCTCTGCAAGCTGCGGAACAACTGTGTATGCAAAGTATGCATTCAGTCCCATACCGGAAGCAAGAACTACAGGATAGTTGGCATAAAATGCCATGATGAGTGTTGCGAAAGCAGCCGATACAGCTGTTGCTGCAAAGATTGCATTCGGATCCATTCCTGCGGCAGAAAGAATACTCGGGTTTACAGCGAGTATGTAAGCCATTGCAAGGAATGTTGTAATGCCGGCAATAATCTCGGTTTTGACATTAGTGCCGTTTTCTTTCAGTTTGAAAATCTTTTCCAAAAGAAAGCCCCCCTAAAATATTTTGTCGAAACACGACATAAGTAAATTGTAGTTTATTCTTGCCAAAATTTCAAGTGGTATAATATACAAATTCATTGCAAAAATCAAGTTTTTGATTGCTTTGTGAAGTTTTTGAGGAAAATCAGGTACAGGCAATTATTGAACATTTCACGAATAAAATTATATAACGATAAACTTTAGTTTAAGGGGTGCTGTTATGATTGAGTTACTCGGATTTTTAGGACAATATATATGTTTTTTCATTCTTCATGTTTGCGGAGGCGGTTCGTTTCCGAAACCTTTAACAGAAAAGCAAGAGCGTGAATGTCTTGAAAAAAGTGCAAACGGCGATATTGCGGCAAGAAATATGCTTGTTGAACACAATCTGAGGCTTGTTGCACACATAATAAAGAAATATTACGGAACACAAAGCGAACAGGATGACCTTGTATCAATCGGCACAATCGGTCTGATAAAGGCAATCAACACATTTGACATGAACAAAAACATAAAATTAAGTTCTTATGCGAGCAGATGCATTGAAAACGAAATTCTTATGCATTTCAGAAATGCAAAGAAAAGTGCTCAGGATATTTCTTTAAACGAAACAATTGATACCGACAAGGACGGCAACCCTCTCACCCTTCTTGATATTATGTCAGTTGACGATAATATAATCGACAATCTTGATTTGAAGCTTAATTCAAAAAAGCTCGGTCAGTTCATAAAAGAGGAACTTAACGTGCGTGAGCAAAAGATTATTGTACTGAGGTACGGTCTTGACGGCAAGGAAGCCATGACTCAAAAAAGTGTTGCCAAAATGTTAGGCATATCCCGTTCCTATGTCAGCCGCATCGAAACCAAAGCGTTAAAACAATTGCGAAAACGATTTGAAACAAGTTCAAATTTGTGAGATAATATGTGTTTTAAATTCATCAGGGGTGTTCATCGAATACCCCTGTATATTTCACAACAAAAAAATTCTTGACATATACCAAACTGCGTGATATAATGACAATGTTGCAGATAAGCGGATGTAGTTTAGTGGTAGAACTTCAGCCTTCCAAGCTGATCGTGTGGGTTCGATTCCCATCATCCGCTCCATACTAAAAGGTACTCAATACTGAGTACCTTTTCTTTTTGCAAATTTTAATGTAAACTTGTAGGGGGCGCTCATTGGGCGCCCACCTTAATGGCAGAACTTGTTTAAACACATATTTTTTAATATGATGAAAACCGTGTATTCAAATTTGCACGCAATGCGTGCAATCGTGTGCATTGCACACGAATGGGAGAACACGGTTCTCCCCTACAAAATGACAACTACTTTGTTTCATTTATATGCTTTGCTTTTTCATAATGTTTGCACCGTTACTTGCGGGCGTCCGATGAACGCCCCTACTGACACGCATATACTTTTATATATAATATGGTCGGGCAACACGGATTTTCATTTTGCAATCCATATACCCGACCATAATTTTCAACTTTCCATTTTCAATTTTCAATTGAACTGCGTTTACCAATACACAATTATTCTAATACAGAATTATATTAGAATCAAAACTTTTTCTTCAATTTGGCAAGCTTTTTTTCGGCATCTTTATATCCGCCTTTGACGGCTTTTTCATAGGCTTTTACGGCTTCTTCCCTATTGCCTGTTTTTGCATAATATTCACCCAATGCGAATGACGCTGACGCTATACCATTATCGGCGGCAATTTTATAGTACTCCATTGCAAGTTTCGGATTGCGGGTAACACCTCTGCCGTCCATAAGAATATCTGCAATTTTGGACGCTCCATTCGCACTGCCAAGGTCTGCGGCTTTTTTGTACCACATAGCCGCCTGTTCGGGATTTTTGACACCGTTCACGGAAAATTCAGCCATCCACAATACGGCAGGAAGATAATCGAAATCGGTTGCAAGGGTATTCATTATATTTTTAGCACGGGCAACGGTTTCAACGGTCGGATTTTTCAAAAGCCGTCTTGCCTTCATGTATTCAAGCTCGCACATTTCTTTTCTGTTCTGAACGCTTGTACCGTGCAGAATCGTGTTTACATCGCTCTTAAATTCGCCGTCATTCGGTTTTTCAGGGGGCTGATGTTTTTTCATTTTATCAAACAAGCTCATAACTCTCCTCCTTATCGTTTTCTGCTTACCATATATTTCACTTCAATATTACGAATACACAATTTTTATCATATCAAAACATTCAGAAGAAATATATGATAGCATCAAGACTGGCGGATGATATCCGCACCTACAAGTTTGTCATTCTACATTAAGATTATAAATGAAAACTGCGAATTTATAAATCTGTTTGGGCATTATATTCAAAAAGCATATTGATTTTATCCTTAAATTCGATTATAATTTACTTGTAAACATAAAAACCACTTGTTTTTTAAGGAGATAACGATGAATATATTTGACAACATTGCCGCTAATCTTTCATTAAAGTATGAAAATTCGGAATTTTATAAAAACAAACTCATCAAACGATACAAGCCACTCATCACACCGGGTGTGAAGTCACAGGACGAGCTTATCATTTCTCTTGAAAAGCACTTTGACCTTGAACTAACCGACAAGGCTGTTATGAGCAAGACTTTTCTTGAACTCTGCGTTATGGGCAACATTGATTGCGATGAGCCTGATATGATTGATTTTGAGATTTACAGAGTTGTGAGGAATTCAAAGAGCGAGGCACTTTATGCTTGCGAAAAGTATGACCTTGACGATGACGATATTTTCATTATCTTTGAGGAGCATAACAACTTCTTTATCAGTAACTCGCAGATTGTCGAGATGTTGCTTATCATCAAAGAGGGTGTTTCTGCCGAGGACTATGAGAATGAAACTCCCGAATTTCTCAACTACATCCGTGTCTGCCGTTACTTCTGCCAGACAAACTTTTTTAAGCTCAACAAGGCTGTTACATATGACGAGTTCGATATGATTGACATTCCCGAAGACGAAAACGATTCTGACGATGCCGATTATTTTGACGAGTCAGAAGATGAAGCTGACGATTTCACAGACGCAATTGAGTTTTAATTTTTGAATTTTCACTTTTTAACTCTAACAAAATAGCAAAAAATTGGGGCTGTCGCAAATGAGTAAAATTTGCGACAGCCCCTTTTTTCATGCTACGGACTGAACCGCAACAACTTTAAAGCAATGTTCCTCATTGTCTGCATAAATCTGCGCCGAGAAGAACTCGTCCATATTGCAGAAAAGTCCATACGATTCAATTCCTACATCTTCATCCTTGTCAAGGCGAGCAAGCATTTCGTTGATTTCATCGATAAATGCAACGATTTCTCCCACATTTTCGGGAATCCACTGCACACCGTCAATTCCGATTATCATTTCCTCATCCCACTTTTTGCGGCACTTTTTAAATGCTTTTTCATCATCAACATAAATATATCTTTCGATTATATTCTTGATTTCCTCAGCTTCATCGTGATACTTTTCAAAATCAAATGCGATAACAAGAAACATTTCACTATTCCACAAATTTGAAATTGCGAAGTCCTTTTTCTCAACAATGTCGCCAAAATCAAAAACATTGTCCATGCAGGTTTTATCGTCAATGTACTGAGATAACCACAAATCAATGCCGTCAAAATAAGCTATTTTTCCGTACTTGAAGTCCTTTTCTCCCGAATTTTCAAGGCAATCAAAAATGCTTTGAACTTTGTCGGGAAAACACGCCACCGTGATAAATTCCTCATCGGAACAGTTGCCGATATTCACAAATTTTTCGCTGCAGGTGATGTCAATTGTGAATCCGCCGTGATTACCGAGCTTCTGGATTATCTCGCCCGCACTTTCGTTTTCGGTTTCAAAAAGCGTTTCATCGCCCTCAATATCAATATGCAAATCAAAGTCAGCGTTTTCACATCTCTTCGACATCGTTGCATAGGAAAGCAGCGCCAAAAGGTATGCACGGATACCCTTGATTGCTTCGGGATTTTGCGGTGCGTTTTCAAACACAAGCTTTTCGTGGATCTTTCTTTTACAATTCATTAACATAATAATTTCCGCCTTTTATTAACTTAGTAGCAATTATTGTTATTGCCCTTTTAATTAGGTTTTTCCTTTCCTTTTCTTTAATAATATTATACCATAAACCACTGTCCCATTATCTACCCTCTGCTCTAAAAAATGGCTTATTTATGCGGTTTTTTTGCGAAAATTCTTCATTTATTAAAAACAGAACATCTTGACAAATGTGTGAATTTTTTGTATAATTAAAAGGTCTGTTTTTATAGGAGAGAATTCGTTTATGGAAAGAGAAAATTTTAAATCCCGACTTGGGTTTATCCTTGTAAGTGCGGGTTGCGCTATCGGAATCGGCAATGTGTGGCGATTTCCGTATGTTGCAGGACAGAACGGCGGCGGACTATTTGTACTTTTGTACCTAATCTTCCTCGTTCTTATGGGAGTTCCTGTTTTGACAATGGAACTTGCAGTCGGAAGAGCGAGCAGAAAAAGTGCTGTTCTCGGCTACAAAAAACTTGAAAAGCCAAAGAGCAAGTGGCACATTCACGGCTGGTTCTGTATGCTCGGATGCTATCTTTTGATGATGTACTACACCACGGTTTCGGGTTGGATGACGAGCTACTTCTACAAATTTGCGATGGGTTCATTTGAAAGCGGAATGACCTCGGAGCAAGTTGGCGGAGTATTCAACGAATTGCAGTCAAATCCGCTTGAAATGGTAATTTGGATGGCGATTATCACCGTCCTCGGATTCCTTGTTTGCAGCAGAGGTATTCAAAAGGGCATTGAAAAAGTCAGCAAAGTTATGATGATTGTGTTGCTCATACTCATTCTTGTACTCGCAGGCAACAGCTTATTCCTTTCGGGTGCAGGTGAGGGACTCAGCTTTTACCTTATTCCCGATTTGGACAAGGTGAATGAAATCGGACTTGGCAATGTTATTTCATCCGCTATGAATCAGGCATTCTTCACACTCAGTCTTGGCATTGCGGCAATGGAAATTTTCGGCAGTTATATGTCAAAAGACCACACTCTGCCGAGTGAGTCAATCAAAATTTGCGCACTTGACACATTTGTTGCAATTATGGCAGGTCTTATCATCTTCCCCGCTTGTTTTTCATACGGTGTTCAGCCCGACCAAGGCCCTGCTCTGATTTTCGTAACACTTCCGAATGTGTTCGTAAATATGGCCGGCGGAAGAATTTGGGGTACTCTGTTCTTCCTGTTTATGACTTTTGCGTGCTTCTCAACAATCATTGCCGTGTTTGAAAACATCATTTCGTTCTGGATTGATATGTTCGGCATCAGCAGAAAAAAATCTGTTCTTATCAACACAATCATCATTCTTATCGCAAGTTTGCCGTGTGTGTTCGGTTTCAACATTTGGAGCGGTTTCCAAATTTTCGGTCAGGATGTTCTCGGTATGGAGGATTTCCTCGTAAGCAATATCCTTCTTCCTGTAGGTTCACTTGTTTATCTCCTCTTCTGCGTTACAAAATTCGGTTGGGGATTTGACAACTACCTTGATGAGTGTAACACCGGTAAAGGCATTAAATTTTCAAAGGCTTTAAAGCCATATTTCAAGTATGTACTCCCTGTTCTTGTACTGATTTTGATTGTTCAGGGATTCATAAAATAAGTTAATATATTTCTTTAAAAGCAAAATCCCGACAGTATGTTTTTGATACTGTCGGGATTTTTTATGTCCGCATTTATTAAATTTACTTTTTACGATTGAACTTTTTCACCTTTTCGGAAAGCTCGACAAGCTCTTCTTTTGAAAGTTCGGGAAGGTGCTCAAGATCGTCAAGAAACTTTGCACTGCTTTCGTCAGCACGAAGTTTTGTGCTTTCGACATAGTAGCTTGTGATTACGCCCGGAACTACTGCAATGATAAGAATTGAACATATCGAAAGAAAGATTGAAAGCACTCTGCCAACAAGCGTTGTTGCAAGCACATCTCCGAGTCCTATTGTTGTGGCAACACTGAAACAGTACCATATGCTGTCAAAAAGCCGAGTTATGTTCGGTTCAAAAATCCATATTGCAACACTCACCGCAAAAAATACGATAACATAACTGCACAAAAGCTTAATTGCGCCCGTCCGTTTGAGGACAATTTTCAACAGTCTTGTCTTTTTCAAAGCACCACCCCATTTGTATAAATTATAGCAATTAAAATTACCTCCGTCAAGGCGGTGGATATACAGCTTTAAGAATAGAATCATTTGAAAGTGAAATTGTCCTATCGGACAGTTGCGGATGACATACCGAATAAAAATAAAACCGACCTGTCATAACAACAAGTCGGCTTTACTTCTGAAATATAAAATGAAATGAAAAATTAAAATTAACGATTAATCGGAATATTTTCTGATTTTGAGATAAATTCCCCTGTCATCGGCAATTTTCTGACAAGCCTTGATGTCCTCCTCGGGGATTGTATCTACGATTGAAAACTGCGTATGTTCAAAATATTTCTTTGCATCCTCGGCAAATTTGAGCATTGACTCATACGCATGGTCAAAAACAGGACGGCAAACTTCGTCATACTTTTCCGATGAACAGGTATTGAGGCTGATTGAAACAGAATCAATATACTTTGAAATCAACTCAGCTGTGGGCTTGTTGTTGATTCTGTCAGAAAGACCGTTTGTGTTGAGTCTGAGTTTGATGTCGGGGTGCTTTTCTCTTACATATTTTGCGGTTTCAAGCATATTATCAAGAGCCGAAGTCGGTTCGCCGTAGCCACAGAATACAAGCTCCTTGTAGCCTGTGAAATCAAAATCATCAACAGCCTTTTTAATATCCTCCATACTCGGATCATGCTTGTGCCAGAGTGTATCTGCACTGCCGACCGAATCGGTATTGTTGCGGATACAAAATGTGCATCTGCAAGGGCATTTGTTCGTCAGATTAGCATAGATAGATGTTTTGTACACATAAAGAATATCTGCCATTATGTTTTCTTCTCCTTATTGAAACTCACATTAAAGCGAGAGTTTTTTCTTGAAATTAATTTTATCAAGACCGATGCCTACAACAATGTAGATTAATGCTCCTACACCGGGCTGCAACCAGCAAGTGGGAAGTTCTGCAATTGCGGCACCAAAGTCATACATAAGACCGTTTGCGATAAAGTAACCGCCGATTGTAACGATTGTTGTGGGAATGAGCATAAGAAGTGATGACGGACTGATGATTTTTTCATCTTTGCCACGCTTTTTCATTGCCATTCTGCAAAGCACAAACGGAACTGCGTTGATAGCCTTGATAATAGCTGTTGGGATTGCCCAATGCGGATAACCCGAAATAAGGTCGGCAAGAGCGCCGCCGATTGATGATGCGATAATTCCGAAAGGTCCGGGAAGAATACTTGCGGCGAGATAAATCATAGAGTCGCCTGCATGAGAGTATCCAAGCGGTGACGGAATCTTGATAAAAGCAGTTGTAACGGTAATAAGAGCCGCACACATTGCCGTAATTGCAATCAGCTTTACATTATAATTTGAATCGGTTTTTGAAACAGTTTTAGCAGTCATAGTAATTTCCTCACAAAAGCATTTTTAAATGTTTTTCAAATTCAATACCCTCGTTGCGATGAATACCCAGTTTAACGGTTTCACGAAGAGAGGTCTGTATGAATTTTACCGCCAGATTTACGGTATCTTTCAGGCTGTCACCACGGAGTAATCCCGAAAAGACAACCGAGGCAAACAAGTCGCCCGTACCCGAATAGCTTCCGCCCGTCTTTTCACAGCTGACACAAAACACCTCATCATCGGTTGCAATGAGATTGTTAATCTTTGTAACCTCATCGGAAATTTTATGCTCAATGCCTGTAACAATCACGGTTTTTACCTTGTAGAGTTTCAAAAGCTTTTTGGCAAGCTCTGCAACCGTATCGAGAAAATCGGGAGAATCGGCATTTTCAATCAGTTCTGAATAGTCGGTATCGCACAGAATACAACATTCGGTAAGGTTCGGGGTGATTACATCGGCAACAGAAACGAGTTTTTTCATCTTTTTGCCGAGAGTTTCGGTATAAAGACTGTAGGTTCTTCCGCCGTCACCGAGAACCGGATCCACAAGTACAAGCGTGTCGTCGGTTTCAAAGCTGTCTATAAATGAAAGGATTTTGTCCACCTGCTTTTCGCTTGAGAGGAAACCCGTGTAGATTCCGTCAGGCTGAAAGCCGAGTTTTTTCCATTCACTTGTGTAATAATCAAGCTTATCGGTGCAATCGTTGCAGTAAAAGCTTTCAAATCCCGTCTGACTTGTCAAAACGGCTGTCGGCATAGGACACGCCTGAATGCCCATTACGGACAAAACAGAGATTGCCGCCGTCAGCGAACACTTGCCAAGTCCCGATAGATCATTGATTAATACAGCTTTTTTTGTCATCATACCACGCCTTAAAATTTCTGAACAGTTCAACATTTATCTTGTGATGTTGTCATTATACAACACCACTGTCATTATTTGTATGTACAATTTTCAGAATTTTTATAGGTACAGTTTGTAAGATGCAAAAAAAGACGCCTCACATTGAAGGTGCCTTTTCATATTTATAAACTGATTTTCTGTTAAAACTCATAATGTGACCACATAGAGATTATTTTTACGATTTTTTCTTCCTCATAAACCATATAGACAAGTCTGTGCTGAGAATTTATTCTGCGTAAATAGCATTGTTTCAAATTTCCGATAAGCCGTTCATAAGGTGGTGGATTTTGAAAAGGATTTTCGCTGATAAGTTCAAACAAATTCTGCACAGTACGCTTTAATGCAGGATACTGCTTGATTCTCTCCTTATCCTTTTGGGCTGATTTTTTAATCATCAGCTTATAATTACCACTCAAATTCTTCACACTCCTCAAGCGGAGTTTCAATTCCGTCCTTTAATTTTTCACTCATACCGGGAATTGAATTAAGATACATTGTTTCAACAAGATTATTATACTCTTCTTCACTTATAAGCACAGCATTTCCGCTTTTGGTGCTGATGTTTATAGGTTCATTATACTTTACAGTCTGATCAATCAATTCAAAAATTTGTTTTCTGAAATTAGTTACATTAGTATTAATCATAATCGCACCTCCTACATTATTATACGTACATTATAGCGTACATATAATAAAAAGTCAATATTTTTACAACAAAATTCCGCAATCGGTCGGGTTGGTATTCTTAATCATATATTCCTCTTCGTGCATTGTCGTGGCAGTTTTGGTTTGTCGGGGTGCATTTTTGGCTTTATTAACAAAGCAGACATAAAATGATTGTACAGTTTACCGATATAATTAAAGGTCGGAATATTGTATAATCGTTTACATATTCTATTTATTGTGGGTTGATATGTATGTGGAAAGAACTTCATACACAGCATGAAATTGACAATTTCATGAAAGAAATTATCGAATTTCACGACAGTTGCATAAAAGAAATAAAATATTCAAGCGGTGCTTATGTCGAAACGAATCTGTCAATGTCACCCGTAAACACAAAGCGTACATTAACAGTTCTTATTCAACGACAATTTGAGGATATTTCCGCACTTGAACTTGAATTTTCCGAACTTGAATATATAAGCATGTATCCCGTAAAGCAAGATTACACCTGTGAAATATTGAATGCATCATTTTTCGTAAAAGACGGTCTTATTTATTGGTGCGATAACGGTGATGTAAAGGAAGATGACATACACAATTATAAAGGCACGGTCATCTGTTCAAAGAAAGTTCGTTGGAGAAATGCAAGCGAGCTTATCGGTAAAAGAGATTTTTATAAAAGTGCAAACGAATAACAGACAGCAATTTAAAAGCAACGAAGTTTTTGCTCCGTTGCTTTTTTGTTAACCTATAAAATCATTAAAAGATTTTTGTGCTATATCCGATACTATTCTCTGCATTTCACAACGGGAATTTGCGTTTCTCGCCCTGTCAATGCAGCTTTCACGGTACTTTTTCGGCATACTTGAAAAGGCAAGCATAGCGTCGGGATTTTCGCCGAGTGCCATTGTAAAGCCAAGCGGCAAATCCCATTTTTCTCCGAGTATTTCAGCAGTTCTGTTCACCGTAATCACCCCTGTTTTAGTTTTTGCATAGGAATTTAAGATACAACAGAGAATAATCGGAAATCATAAACCGAAAATAAAATTACTTCTGCTCTGCAACAACAGCAAAGAATACAAGGTCGGAATCGCTGTCATTAATAAGGCTGTGTGTATGACCTTTCGGGCAATAGTGGCACACGCCTGCCTCAACTCTTTCATACTCACCGTCCATAAGCACCTTGCCTGTTCCCTCAATGATGTAGAACATTTCGCAGTTGCCCCCGTGAGTGTGCAGTCCGATTGACGCACCGCTTTCAAGGCGACCGTACATAATCATATTTCTGTCATCCGTGAATTTCTTTACGGCATACGCCTTTTCTCCGCCTTTAAAATTCGGCAAAATCTGTTCTTCCATATTCTTGAAATCAATAATCATATCTCTTGTCCTCCTGTTTTGATCAAATTAAAAATTTTAATATTCAACAATGACTGATTTTCAGTCACCTCGGGTTAATTTTAGCACTATAAGTTAAAATTTTCAATCCGAACGGCTGAAATATTTACTATTTTTACCTTTTTAAAATTGCAAATTAATCTTGAAATTTGTCGAAAGATACTGTATAATCTATTTATAGAATTGAATAAGAACGATCTTATCAAGAGTGACTGAGGGGACAGGCCCTGTGAAGTCCGGCAACCTGCGTATGCAAGGTGCCAAATCCTGCGGTATTTACCGAAAGATGAGTAAACACGGCACCTTTCGGATGAACGGTGCTTATTTTTTTGGAAGGAGTTTTCTAAATGGCTAAACATTTATTTACATCCGAGTCTGTAACGGAAGGTCATCCCGACAAAGTGTGTGACCAGATTTCCGACGCAGTTCTTGACGAAATCCTCTCTCAGGATAAAAACGCCCATGTTGCCTGTGAGGTTACGGCTACAACAGGCATGATTCATGTTATGGGTGAAATTTCAACCAATTGCTATGTTGACATCGCAGATGTTGCAAGAAAGGTTGTAAACAACATTGGCTACAACAATCCGAAGTGCGGTTTTGACGGCAACACCTGTGCGGTTCTCACATCAATTGACGCACAGTCGCCCGACATTGCAATGGGCGTAAACGAAAGCCTTGAGCTTAAAGACGGCGAAAGCGATACCGACAATCAGATTGGTGCAGGAGATCAGGGCATGATGTTCGGTTATGCGTGTGATGAAACACCCGAACTTATGCCGATGCCTATTTCTCTTGCCCACAAGCTTGCAAAACAGCTTACAAAGGTAAGAAAAGACGGCACTCTTTCATATCTCCGTCCCGACGGCAAAACTCAGGTTACTGTTGAATATGACGATGACAATATTATCGGCATTGACACGGTTGTAATTTCAACACAGCATGATGAAGATGTTACACTTGAGCAGATTAGAAAAGACCTTATCGAGTATGTTATCAAACCGATTATCCCTGCTGAGCTTATGAACGAGAACACAAAGATTTTCGTAAACCCGACAGGCAGATTTGTAATCGGCGGTCCGGTCGGCGACTCAGGTCTTACAGGCAGAAAGATTATTGTTGACACCTACGGCGGATTTTCTCGTCACGGCGGCGGTGCATTCAGCGGTAAAGATCCGACAAAGGTTGACCGCAGTGCCGCTTACTACTCAAGATATATTGCAAAGAACATTGTTGCCGCCAAGCTTGCCAAGAAGTGCGAAATTCAGCTTGCATATGCAATCGGTGTTGCAAAGCCTGTTTCAATTATGGTTGACACATTCGGCACATCAAAATATTCAAACGAGGAACTGGCAAAGGCTGTTGAAAAGGTATTTGACTGCCGTCCGCAGTCTATCATCAGACAGCTCAAGCTCACAGAAACAAAGTACCTCCCACTTGCCGCTTACGGTCATATGGGCAGAGAAGAACTCGGTGTTGAATGGGAAAAGACAAATAAGGTTGACGAGCTTTTAAAGGCTGTCGGCTGATAAAATTAAATTTTTCGATAATTTCGGGAATAAGGCTTGTGTACAAACGCAAATTCTTATTCCCGATTTTTTTATTTTAAAAAATATTGTTGATAAATTGTACAAACAATTACAAAGCTACGCTCGGGCATGATATGTTTTGTGGGCATTACAAACTATCTGCACGAATTGGGTACGGCGGCTCGCCGTGGGGGCGGATAATATCCGCCCCCACATTCTCATAACAACATATATTTCAAATATAAACGCAAAAATCCCGATTAACTTTTTACGGTTAATCGGGATTGTAATTTTTATACGGATATTATTTTTAATTCTTAATCGGAATTAAACTTCTGCAATAACCTCAACTTCAACAAGAACATCCTTTGGAAGCTGTTTTACTGCAACACAGCTTCTTGCCGGCTTTGATGTGAAATACTTGCCGTAAACCTCATTGAAAGCACCGAAATCTTCCATATTTTTTAAGAAACAAACTGTCTTAACAGCTTTTTCAAGTGAACTGCCTGATGCCTCAAGAACATTTTTAAGGTTTGTGCAAACCTGTTCTGTCTGAGCCTCAATTGTTGCAGCCTCAACATTGCCTGTTGCAGGGTTAATTGCAATCTGACCAGATGTAAAAACAAGACCGTTTACCTTTACAGCCTGTGAATACGGACCGATAGCATCGGGAGCATTTTTAGTATAAACCTTTTCCATTATAATGACCTCCTGTCAATATATTAAAAATTACTGATTAAACAAGCTTAAAGCCTGCGTCAACAAGTGCATCACGAATTTCTTTAATCTGAGCAAAATCTCTTGTTTCAAGAACAACACGGAGGTAACAACCGTTTACATCTGTACCCTCTCCGCCTCTTTCGTGGTGGATAGAAATTACATTTGCACCCTTTTCTGCAATGATATTTGAAACGGCAACGAGCTGACCCGGCTTATCCTGAAGTTCAACACAGAAAGTCTGCTGTCTGCCTGTCATGAGAAGTCCACGCTTGATAACTCTTGAAAGGATTGTAACATCAATGTTACCGCCTGATACAACGCATACAACCTTCTTACCCTTAACAGGGAGCTTGTTGAACATTACAGCAGCCAAAGGAGCTGCACCTGCGCCCTCGGCAATCATCTTCTGTGACTCAATAAGCTTGAGAATTGCAGATGAAATTTCGTCATCGCTTACCGTTACGATATCGTCAACATACTTCTTAACATATTCAAATGTATGCTCACCCGGTTCCTTAACCTGAATACCGTCGGCAATTGTAGAAACGCTGTCAAGATGAACAGGCTCGCCGTTCTTGATTGATTCAACCATTGAAGGAGCGCCCTCTGCCTGAACACCGTAAACCTTAATGTTAGGATTAAGGCTCTTGATTGCACAGGCAACACCCGAAATAAGTCCGCCGCCGCCGATTGCACATACAACAGCGTCAACATCGGGCATTTCGTTCATAATTTCGATACCGATTGTACCCTGACCTGCAATTACATTTTCATCGTCAAACGGGTGGATAAATGTATAGTTCTTTTCATCACGAAGTCTTAAAGCCTCGTTATAAGCGTCATCATAAACACCCGGAACCATACAAACCTCGGCTCCGTAGTTCTTAGTAGCCTCAACCTTTGAAATAGGTGCGCCGTCAGGCAGACAGATAAGCGACTTGATACCGTACTTTGTAGCAGCAAGTGCAACACCCTGAGCGTGGTTGCCTGCAGAACAGGCAATAACACCTCTTGCCTTTTCTTCTTCGGTAAGCTGAGAAATCTTGTAACCTGAACCTCTTACCTTGAATGAACCTGTAATCTGAAGATTTTCGGGTTTGAGATAAACATCACAATCATCACAAATACCCCTTGCCTGAACAATATTAGTCTGTCTGATAACATCCTTCAAAACATATGATGCGTGATAGATTTTGTCTAATGTAAGCATACCAATTACTTCCTTTTCTATATGTATCCACTGCTTATTTTAATACAACAAGGCTTTAAAATCAAGTTTTTTTAGAATAAACAAAGGGAATTTTTGCAGGATTTTTTTAAGTCTAATTCATAATTCGCAAACAGAATATAAAATATTAATTATGAACAAATAAAAACACCTGCTTACAGGTGTAAACAGGCGTTTCTATGAAATTATGAAATTGGTATTAACTAATTGAATACTTACAGCCTAAGTTAAGCGAGTGATGCGCCAAGCTTTTTGCAAGCCTCAAGGGCGTCGTCATCGGGAGCATCGTTACAGATAACGCTTTCGCAAACAAGGTTTGCACCGTCACCCTTACAGGTGTCTTCCCAGTTTCTCATCCATTCGCCGTCACCCCAGCCGTATGAACCGAAGAGGGCAATGCTTTTGCCGTTTAATGCACTTTCACATTCATTAAAAACAGGCTCAAACTCGCTGTCCTCAAGAACCTCCGCACCCATTGCAGGACAACCGAATGCAATGCCGTCAAAATCGGCAACCGATGAAGAATCAAAATCGTTTACATTTGCAAGAGTAACTTCTGCGCCTGCGGACTTTGCACCCTCGGCAACGGCTTCCGCCATCTGCTCTGTGTTACCTGTACCGCTCCAGAATACTACTGCTACTTTACTCATATTATATACTCACCTTTCAGTTTTTGTACTTGATTACACTTTAAGTCAGTTACACGCAACCGTCAGTTTCTGAATAGGTGTGCCCTGTAACCACTTAGAGTAATAGATGTCAGAACATTTTTTGAATTTGGCGAACTCTTTGGCTGCTTTTTCTTCATTACCGTAAACCTTCCAGCAACCTGAATATTTACAGCAATTTCCTTTATGAAGAATAAAGCCACGGACATCTTCGGGAGGATAACCGAGGAACAGTCCGATTTCGTGCGGGAACTCGGTTGAGTCTTTAAGTCGGTGGCGAAGCTCCCTTATACAGCGTGCGGCATCGTGTGAATGATACCCCTGCGACTCAAGCAGCTTGCACGCATATTCATCGGACAAATCAACAGCAAGCTTGGACGGGCGAAAAATATAGATTAAAGCCTTTCCGTTGCTGAACTTCAGTGGCAGAACTTTTATTCCCTTTTTGCAGAACATTTTATTCAGCTTTCTCACATCACATTCGCACTCAAGCCGTGACGAGTACGGACAGTTAAAAAGGTTAGCCGTTTTTATTCCTGCAAGCGTTGGGGAACAATGCTTGATAATTAAATCTTCTGACATCTTTTCCTCTAAATAATTGAATGAATGATTTGAATAGAATTGAATAAATACACCACAGTGATTATCCGATAATTGTTTTACGGTTAGCTTTCGCTAACTTAATTCCATAAGCAAGACTTGTTTGTTGTCTTTATCTTACAGTTAATAATATACCATCGGTCAATATTATTATCGGCTCTCAAAGGGTTTTCTATGCTCCAAACGGACAGGTAATTTTTGCAAAATTTTAGGGACAGCAAACGCTGTCCCTGAAAGGAGAAGAGATATTATGAATAATTACCCGGCAAAGTAATCATCAAATATTCTGCGGATATTTCCGCAGTCTGTCAGAAAAGAATATAGGCGTATCTTTTCGACAATGTTATTATAGCACCTCTCAAAGTCTTTTTACTGCTCTTTACGGACATATAAGGCTCTGTTCAGACGAGCGATTTTCTGTACTCGTTCGGCGACTTATTCATCACCCTTCTGAAAGCACCCGCAAACTTACTGCCGTTGTTGTAGCCGACAATTCCTGCAATTTCAAGAACACTTTTGTCGGTGTTTTTCAAAAGAGAGGCGGCCTTTTGCATTTTACAGTTCGTTATGTAGCCGTTAATCGTGTCGCCGTAAACACCCTTAAAGCAAATTTTGAGAGAAGTTGAAGAGATGCCGAGCATATCGGCAAGCTCCGTAATTGTTATATGCTCGTCAAGGTGAGCAAGCAGATATTTTTTTGCCTCTTTTGCGGCGGTAACCTGTGAGCGTGAAAAATATCGTCTTTCCTCACTCTCCCCCTTGTATTCAAGGCCGCTCAAAAACAAAAGAAGCTCAAGCACCTTAACCTTGTGATAACCCTTTCGGATATTTTCGGGAACGGAATAGAGTTCCGAAAAAATATGCTCAATGCTGATATTTTCACGCATAATTGAGTACGGCTTTTCGGAACAGAATTTCATTTCAAGCTCTTCGGGGCTGACAAAAACATCGTCAAGAATACACGAAAAACACCTTGGCACACGGTTCATATCAATTGCAACCGACACACCGTGGTAGTGGCTCAGCGGACAATACCTGTGTCGGATGTTCTCCGTATTCTTCTGTATCGACAAATCACCCGACGCAAGGTAAAGATATTCACCGTTTTTGTATTCAAACTCAATTCTGCCCTCCTGACAATGCGTGATGATGAGCATTTCTCTTCCCTTTGCAAGATCAATGTCACAACTTTGCATATGAACATCGTAATACACAAGCTCAATGCCTGAAAATACAGGGTACACAGTGACCTCACAATCCCCCGTGCTGTCCTGTGAACGGTATATGCTGAACAATTCGCAGTGTTCAACAGTCTGTATCATACCGTATGGATTGTCAATTTTCTGCAATACTGCCATAAGGTTGCCTCTCTTCTCCTAAAAGACCTTATTCCACCTTCATAACGGTGTACGCGCCTATATCGTTAACTGTCTTTTTGAGGACTTTATCCTCAATTTCTCTTTTCATTCTGACCGTAACTCTGCCGGAAGAAACATCGGCTTCCGCCCACACACCTTCAATTGAATTGAGTGCGTTTTCTACTCTTGCAGAACAGTTTTTACAGACCATTCCGTCAACAACAAGAGTTATTTCATAAGGATAATGTGACTTATCCTTATCGGCAACCTTGTTTTTCTTTACGCTCTCGTCACTTGCACCGCAACATCCGCTTGCAAGCTTTTTCTTGTAGCTTCTGATTACGAGAACCACAAACGCAATGAATGCCACGGCAAGCAATCCGTAAAAAACATACTCCATATTTATCTCTCCTTTTATTTTTTAGGTTTTAATCGTCACTCTTTAAAGCCTGTGAGAGTTTGATTTTATTAATTTTCTTTTGAAGAATAAAGTATATAATTGCATAGCAGATAATGCCGATTACTGTCATTTCAACAAATACATACCATGGTACAACATACGGCAACCAACCCTTCATTTCAAACATAAAGTAGTGGTACAAGCCTTCAAAAACATAGTATATCAGCGGAACACTCACAAGGATTGCACCTATTGTCACAACCGTTGTTGCACGGTTATACAGCTTGCTCGCCTCTCTGTTTGAATAGCCGAGGATTTTCAGCATTGAAATATTCTGCTCGTTCTTTTCGATAACAAGCTTTGAAAGCAGATACATAAGGATAATGTAAATCAGAACCGAGAAGCCTACAAGAAGTGTGAACGACATACCCATTGAATCGTCAAGCTGATCCGTTACGGTTGTAAGGTCTTTCTGAGTGATTGTTGTTGCAATGTACTTGTCGTCAATATCTTTAAGTTTTTCGTTGCTGAAATATCCTGTAAAATATCCGTCATCCTTATCGAAAACATCGTTAAAGTTATCGTTTGTCATAAACACACAAAGCGATGCAGGATAGTAGTAACTGCCGACAATTTTGAATGTGTATTTATTCTCGCCGTACTTATCCTTCAAAGTAACCCTGTCGCCAACTTTAAGGCTGTATTTCTCAAGATATCCCTGTGATGCGACAGCTTTATTTTTCTTTTTAGGAACATTAACCTTTGAAAGATACTCCGAATCTTCCTCAATTCCGTAGGCTGAAATTTCTTCGTCATTTGACTCGTAAAGCGTTGTCATACAGAACTTTTCAGCCGCATCATTACTTGTTTCAACAGGAGCTTTCAGAACATACTGATAATCGCAAATCATATTGTTTACAACTTCTGTTTTGTAGTTTGAAAGCAACGGATTGAGTGCAAGTCCAAAGAATAACAGCAGACCTGCAAACATAATTCCGAACACCATAATTATGTATGACGGAATGTTCTGGAGAATAATTCTCAGACGGAAACGGGTAAGAAATCTGAAATTCGGAAGCTTTGCCGCCTTTTTCTTTTTCTTCATATGGAAGTCGTGTCTGAGGAACTGGAGCGGAGGCAATCTCAATGCCTTTGCAATTACAAACAGATTGATAAGTGTAATTATGATACACGGAATCACCGTTGTGAGTATGAACGCATCACCGTTCCACAAGGTCTGATAAGGCGGCAGACTGTAGCTGTGATAATACATATTCATCACAACATTTTTCATAGCCGTATAACCGAGAATATTGCCTATTACAGCCGCAATAAAAGTTACAAGTGTGGGAACAACAAGGTAATGTCTTGTAAGCTCTCCCCTTGTGTAGCCCGACGCTCTGAGTGTACCGATTGCCGAGGCTTCCTGTTCGACAGTGTCACGGCTTGTGATTGCAAATATAAAGCCGAATACAATGATAAGAACATAAAGCAATGTAAGCATCATAGTTTTGTCACTGCCGATATCGTCACCGCTGAACATAATAGCCTGATTGTCGGCACGCTTTACAAAATCTGTGAGCATACCTGTTTTGGCAAGCTCTTCTTTCACATCATCACCGAGGTCATTTTTCTTGCTGTCGGAAAGATTTTTGTCATTGTCAATCCACGAATAGCAGTAAGTGTAGCTGTCATCGGCAATTTCGTCAAAATCGGAATCTGTGACAACCGCAACGGAAAACTTCTTCGCATCAAACATCATATCGGTGTTGTTCTTGAAAAGAGATGTGTAATCAGAGAATGCAACCGTTGCGGAAATTGTCATATCCTTATCGGCAACTTTAATTTTATCGCCGACTTTAAGTTCGTTGTTTTCTGCATAAAGTCTGTCAATTGCAATTTCGCCGTTATTTTCGGGAAGATTACCCTCAAAAACAGCAATCTCATTAAAATCTGTACGATTTTTGAATAATCTGAAAGTATTGCCGTTGTCAAGGTCTTTATTTACATAAAAATTCTTGTAAAGCTTAACTCCAAGGTTTTCAACATTTTCTTTTGTTTTGTCGTCAATTTCTGCGGCAAGGCAAAAGTGACCGTCCTCAACATTGTACTTTTCAAAAGAATTGTCAAAGGCGGATTTCATGCTATCGCCTGCGACAAGAAAGCCTGAAATAAAACCTATGCTTATAATCAGAAAAAGAAAAAGTGCAATGTATTTTCCCAAATCGTTTTTTATTTCTCTGGGTATTCGTTTTGTAAGAGGATTTCTCATAACGCTCCTCCTACCAGTCAAGCTCTTGTGCCGGAGTTTTTTCCGTATTGACAATATCGTGTCTTATCTGACCGTCACGGAGTTTTATAACTCTGTCTGCCATATTTTTAATAGCATCATTGTGAGTTACAAGTACAACGTTGTTACCGTACTTTTTATTTACATCTTCAATCAGCTTGAGGATTTCTTTTGAAGTTTTGTAATCAAGAGCGCCTGTAGGTTCATCACACAAGAGCAAGTCAGGATTTTTCACGATTGCTCTGCCGATTGATGTTCTCTGCTGTTGACCGCCCGAAAGCTGATTCGGAATTTTGTTTCTGTGTTCATAAAGTCCGAGCGTTTTCATCAAATCGTCAACATTCAGGGGATTGTCGCTGAGATATGCACCGACTTCAATATTTTCCCTTACAGTAAGGTTTGGAATGAGGTTGTAAGACTGAAAAACATAACCGAGGTGCTTTCTTCTGTAGAGTGAAAGCTGTTTTTCGTTCATATTTTCAATTGTATCGCCGTTGATTGAGATACTGCCCTCCTCGGCAGTTTCAATACCGCCGATAATGTTAAGAAGTGTTGACTTACCCGAACCTGACGGACCGAGCAAAACACAGATACTGCCCTTTTCAATATTGCAGTCTATGCCTTTGAGAACCTCTGTTCTGTTCTCACCTGTGCCGAAGAATTTGTGAATGTTTTTGATTTCAAGATACATTTCGTATCACCTCTAATTATTTTTTACGATTTATAATCGTACTGAATACACATTACTCATATAATTTCTTCAACACCAAATTCATAATTTCAATAACAAACAAGAAGGGGTACAGCTTTTTAGCTGTACCCCCTACAAAACATTTACTTATGATTATGGCAGTCACCGTGACACGCACAGTGCGCACAGTTTGCACCGCAGGAGGATTTGCCCTCTTTTTTGTCTTTTACCATACGGAAAACCACAAAAGCAATCACGGCAATAACTATCAATGCAACAATGATTGTGCCGATATTAGCCGCTAACCATTCCAACATATTTATTCCTCCCATTGTTAATCAATAAATTTATTACTTCTTAGCCGGCTTAACTTTAAGAGTTGTAGCCTCTTTGTAAGGTCTTACGAGCATATAAATCATAAATGCAAATACTGCAACGGCAAAGATAAGACCGATTACATTAAGACCGCCTGCAAAGATTGAACCGAACTGGAATACCATAAATGCAATTACATAAGCAAACAAGCACTGATAACCGACTGCGAACCAGAACCACTTGATGTTGTTCATTTCTCTCTTGATAGCACCCATAGCGGCAAAGCAAGGAGCACAGAGAAGGTTGAAGAGGAGGAACGAGAAACCGCTGAGGCCTGTGAATGCGGCACCGATTTCTGTCCATCCGCCCGGATAAAGGATACCCATTGTACCAACGATGTTTTCCTTAGCAACAAGACCTGTGATAGATGCAACGGTTGCCTGCCAGTTGCCCCAGCCGAGCGGTGCAAAAATCCATGCAAGACCGTTACCGATTGCGGCAAGAATTGAGTTTCCGATTTCGTCCTCACCGAGCATACGGAATGTACCGTCAACAAATCCGAAGTATGTTGTGAACCAAACAAGGATTGTTGAAAGAAGAATGATTGTACCTGCCTTCTTGATGAATGACCAGCCACGCTCCCACATTGAACGGAGAAGGTTGCCTACTGTCGGAAGATGATAAGCCGGAAGCTCCATTACAAACGGAGCAGGATCGCCTGAGAACATCTTTGTCTTTTTAAGCATAATACCTGAAACTACGATTGCAGCCATACCAATGAAGTAAGCCGATGTTGCAATCCACGGTGAACCACCGAAGATAGCGCCTGCAATCATAGCGATGAACGGCTGTTTAGCACCGCAGGGAATGAATGTTGTTGTCATAATAGTCATACGGCGGTCACGCTCATTCTCGATTGTACGGGACGCCATGATACCCGGAACACCGCAGCCTGTGCCGACAAGCATTGGGATAAATGACTTACCCGAAAGACCGAACTTACGGAAGATACGGTCAAGTACGAATGCGATACGAGCCATATAACCGCAGCTTTCGAGGAAAGCAAGGAGAATGAAGAGTACAAGCATCTGCGGAACAAAGCCGAGAACCGCACCTACGCCGGCTACGATACCGTCAAGAATAAGGCCGTTGAGCCAGTCTGCACAGTTGATTGCATCAAGTCCGTTGCCGATAAGAACAGGAATACCGGGAACCCAGATTCCGTATGTTGCGACATTGGGAGCGCCGTAACCCTCTTTATAATCTGTGTTGAGGTAGTTTGAAACAGCCTCTTCAAGAGCAGATTTCTTAGTATCGGGAGTTTCTGTAATTTCAAGAGTTTCTTCATCCTGAACAGAATATGTAACACTTGCGTCTGAAGGTGTGAGATTTACGAGCTCTGTAAGAGCGGCCTTAGCGGCATCTTCGGAATAATTTTCAGATTCAAGGTCAATCGCTTCTGCAATGTCGTCATTACCGTACTGAGCATTGAATGCCTCGATAATTGCATCTGAATCGCCGTAGGTTTCTTCAGCCTCGGCAGCCTGTGATGAACCGATACCGAAAAGGTGCCAGCCGTCACCGAAAAGACCGTCATTTGCCCAGTCCGTTGCGGCAGTACCTACTGTCTGCATCGAGATGTAGTAAACAAGGAACATAATAACCGCAAAAATCGGAAGACCAAGCCAACGGTTGGTTACAACCTTATCAATCTTGTCCGATGTTGTGAGCTTACCCTTGTTTTTCTTCTTATAACAGCTCTTGATGATTGATGCAATGTAGATGTATCTCTCATTAGTGATGATACTCTCTGCGTCATCATCAAGCTCTTTTTCAGCCGCCTGAATATCTTTTTCAATGTGGTCAATAACATTCTGCGGAATATCAAGCTTTGCAAGAACCTTGTCGTCACGCTCAAAAATTTTGATAGCGTACCAACGCTGCTGTTCCTCTGGCATATTGTGAACAGCCGCCTCTTCAATGTGAGCGATTGCGTGTTCAACAACACCGTTAAAGCTGTGCATTGGAACTGTCTTTGTTGAGCCTGCGGCTTTGATTGCGGCCTCGGCAGCTTCCATAATACCTGTACCTTTAAGAGCCGAAATTTCCACAACCTTACAGCCAAGCTGTCTTGAAAGCTCATCAATGTTGATTGAATCGCCGTTCTTCTTAACGAGGTCAATCATATTGATTGCCACAACAACAGGGATGCCGAGTTCCGTAAGCTGTGTTGTGAGATAAAGGTTTCTTTCAAGGTTAGTACCGTCAATGATGTTAAGAATCGCATCGGGGCGTTCGCCGACAAGATAGTTACGGGCAACAACCTCTTCAAGAGTATAAGGTGAAAGTGAATAGATACCGGGCAAGTCCATGATTGTAACATCCTTGTGCTTTTTGAGCTTACCCTCTTTTTTCTCAACAGTTACGCCGGGCCAGTTACCGACAAACTGGTTGGAACCCGTGAGTGCGTTAAACAAAGTTGTCTTACCGCAGTTAGGGTTACCTGCAAGAGCAATTTTAATTTCCATATATCAGTTATCCTCTCTTAGATTAGCAAAAGCTAACCGTAATTTTATAAAAATACGGGATTTCTCCCGTAGAATTTGCAAGTCCGAATTACTCAACCTCAATCATTTCAGCATCGGCTTTTCTGAGCGAAAGTTCATAATTTCTTACAGTAATTTCAACCGGATCTCCGAGCGGAGCAACTTTTCTGATGTAAATTTCAACACCCTTTGTGATGCCCATATCCATAATTCTGCGTTTGACAGCACCTTCACCGTGAAGCTTAACAACCTTTACGGTTTCACCTACTTTTGCCTGTTTTAAAGTTTTCATAACAGTTTCCTCCGTCTTAATTTCAGCATATAGCCGTATAAAAAACACCTCTCGGAACAACTCCGCTGTGTGTTCATTTACAAATTATAATTAAATCATAATTTTACGAGCCATCTCTTCGCTGATTGCAACTCGTGTTTCTTTAACATTAACAATAACATTTCCGCCAAGAGCAGAAATAACGGTAACCTCTCCGCCGGCAACAAAACCGAGATTTTCAAGGTGTTTTTTAACCTCGGGAGAACCTCCGACTTTCTTTATAATATTGGTTTCACCTGTGTTAGCAAACATCAAAGGCATCATAAAATCAATCTCCTTTAAGTTAGCAGATACTAACAATATTTGTTAATCAAAGGTTAGCTCTCGCTAACCGATTATATGGTACTATAAAACTCGAAATATGTCAATAGGCTTGCAAAAAAATTTTATTTTATTTTGAATTTTGGCAAATTGAATATTTCACGCCTGTAATTCGGATATTATTTTTGTTGATTTCGGTAAACCGTTTTTTCATAATTGTTGAAAGCACAATTAATTTTATTGATTTTTTGTTCATATTATGATATGATTAGAAAGTGTAAAGGAGTGCAAACTATGCAATTAAAAGAATCAGGTGAAATGTACCTTGAAACAATATATGTTCTTTCAAAAAAGAGCAATTATATAAGATCAATTGATGTATGTGAAGAAATGGGATATTCAAAGCCGAGCGTCAGCCGTGCCGTTGGTCTTCTCAAAGAGGGCGGTTATCTTAAAGTCGGCGATGACGGCTCGCTTATTCTTACCGACCTCGGCAGGGAAATTGCAGAAAAAACATATGAAAGACACACCGTTCTTTCAAAGCTCTTTGTTCTGCTCGGAGTTAATCCCGAAACTGCCGCCGCAGATGCCTGCAAAATGGAACACATTATCAGCGACGAAACCTTTGCCGCATTGAAAAATCACCTTGAAAATCATATGCAGTAAAAGGCTGAATAATTACCGAATATTACACACAAAAGGCTGACGATTTCTCGTCAGCCTTTGTTTTTACTTAACTGTTTTCAATAAGGCGATACACTTTTTCGATTGATTCAAGAATTCGACACGCTTAAATAAAACGCAAAAATAACAATAGTACAAATTATTGCAACCGCCTTTTTCATAAGCACACATCGTTTTTTATGAAATTATTATCCTAGTTTCATTCGTTTCAATATTTACAAAAATCCCTTTTATACAAATTTTTCAATTTTTCAAGTTCGTTTGAAAGCAGATTTTTCATTTTTATAAGGTCTTTGTCAGACGGTTTATTACTCTCACTATACATTTTCTCCATGGGATACCACCATACAGGACCTGCACCGTTGTTACCGTAGTTTTCAATATCGCCATTTCTTCTCGGATAGAGATGCCAATGCAAATGTGCTTCTCCATTTCCAAGCAGTTCATAATTCATCTTTTCAGCACCGAAAGCATTTGAAACTGCCTCTGCAACAATTGACATTTCTTCTAAAAACTTATTGCGTTCGGGAATTTCTAATTGAAACAATTCCGTCTTATTGTGATCTTTATATAGGAACAGCGTGTATCCGTAAAAATGCTGATTATCGCCTATAACAACATAACCTGTTTCAAGCTCCTTTACAAAATAGGGATTTGAACCGTTCTTTATCATCTCAATTCTGTCACATATAAAGCACATATTTTTCTCCTGTTTTATAAATTTAGATTTTTTTACAACCAAAAAACTTTATCGGAACAATATCAACACTTGCGGAATAATGCAAAGGTGATTTGCGGAACAATAGAACTGTCTTTTTGCTTTATTCGCATTAAAATTTCATTGTGAGAGAAATTCTGTTCTTTTCGGGATCAACCGAAAGAACCTTTACATTTACAACATCACCGACTTTGAGAACTTCGCTCGGGTGCTTGATGTACTTATCGCAAATCTGCGAAATGTGAACGAGTCCGTCCTGATGAACACCGATATCGACAAATGCGCCGAAGTCGATTACATTTCTGACCGTGCCTTTAAGCTCCATTCCCTCTTTCAAATCCTTGATGTCGAGAATATCACTTCTGAGCATTGGTGCAGGCAGTTCATCACGGGGATCTCTGCCCGGTTTGGAAAGTTCCTTTACAATATCGTCAAGGGTTGGAAGTCCGATTCCGAGAACATCGGCAAGTGACTTTGTTCCCTTTGCCTTTACTCTCTGCTGAATATCGGAGAAGTTGCCTGATTTTATTTCTTTGTCGGAATATTCAAGAAGTCCTAAGAGTTCTTTTGCACTTTTGTAGCTTTCGGGGTGAACGCCTGTGTTATCAAGCGGATTTCTGCTTTCGGGAACACGCAAAAATCCTGCACACTGCTCAAACGCTTTAGGTCCGAGTTTCGGGACTTTCTTGAGTTCTGCTCTTGATGAGAACGCACCGTTTTCTTCACGGTAAGCAACAATATTCTTGCACACGGTTGCGTTAAGTCCAGACACTCTCGACAAAAGTGCAGGCGATGCCGTATTAAGGTCTGCACCAATCGAGTTTACGCAGTCCTCTACGACACCGTCAAGTGTTTCACCGAGTTTTTTCTGCGGCATATCGTGCTGATACTGACCGACACCGATTGCCTTAGGCTCAATCTTAACAAGCTCTGCAAGTGGATCCTGAAGTCGTCTTGCAATTGACACGGCACTTCTGAGTGTGAGGTCAAGGTCGGGAAGTTCTGTTGCGGCAAGCTTTGATGCCGAATAAACCGACGCACCTGCCTCGCTGACTACCATATAATAAACGGGGTGGTCAGCCTCTTTGATTGTTTCGGCTGTGAACATCTCGGTTTCCTTGCTTGCAGTACCGTTGCCGATTGAAATAATATCAACATGATGCTTTTTGATGAGGCGAAGCAAGGTCTGCTTTGACTCCTGAATTTTTTTGTCTGAATGTGTGGGATAAATTACGGTTGTATCAAGCACCTTGCCTGTGCTGTCAACAACGGCAGTCTTACAGCCTGTGCGATATCCGGGATCAAGTGCAAGCACGGTTTTGCCCTTTACAGGCGGCTGCATAAGCAGCTGCTTGAGGTTTACGGCAAAAACCTTCATAGCATTTTCAGAGGCGGTATCTGTAAGGTCGTTTCTGACCTCACGCTCAATTGAGGGATAAATAAGTCGCTGATAAGCATCTGTGCAAGCCTCACGGATAATGTCTGAACAAAGCTGATTTTTGTCTGTAATCATTGCTCTGAAAATTGAATTAAGCGGTTTTTCGCTGTCGGTTTCAACGCTGACTTTGAGGAATCCCTCTTTTTCGCCACGATTCACGGCAAGCACTCTGTGACCTGCAATCTTCTTAACAGGCTCTTTGTAGTCATAATAATTTTTGTAAACGCTGTCCTTTTCTTCATCTGTTGCAACAGACACAAGCACACCGTTTGCGTTTGTAAGATTTCTTATTCTCTTACGGATTTCCGCATTATCCGACACAAGTTCTGCAATGATATCCATTGCTCCCTGAATTGCATCTTCAACGGAGGTAACTCCCTTTTCTTCATCAATATAATCAACTGCCGACTTTGACGGATCAAAACCTTTTTCCTGCTTTAAAATATCGTTAGCAAGCGGTTCAAGTCCCTTTTCCTTTGCAATTGACGCCCTTGTCTTTCTCTTTGGACGGTACGGACGGTAAATATCCTCAAGTTCGCTTAGTGTGGCAGCCTTGTCAAGTGCAAGGTTGATTTCATCGGTAAGCTTTTCCTGTGCGTCAATGAGTGAACGGATTTCATCTCTGCGCTTGTCAAGTCCTCTTAAATATTCAAGCTTTTCGGCAAATTCACGAATCAACTGGTCATCCATTGAACCGTGCATTTCCTTTCTGTATCGTGCAATAAAAGGAATAGTGTTGCCGTCATCAAGCAATGTGATGATGTTTTTGGCATACTCCTCTTTAATATTAAACTGCTGTGAAAGAATCTGTGAATAATCCATTATATCCTCCGTTTTTGTTTTGTAAGGCTTATTATAACATACTTTTAAATAATTTGCACTAAAAAGAAAACGAGCAGTCAAAACGACTGCTCTGATGAATTATTTATGTTTATGTATTTTAAACACTTTTCTTTTTGCGAATATAGGCAAAATAGAGCGGAAGTCCCACAAAGACCATACCGCCGATTATGTTGCCGATTGTAACGAACAGCAGAGATTCGCAGCCAGAAAGATTTGCAAGATTCTGACATTGCTGTGCCGTAATACCGTAAAGCTCCTGAGCTTTTGCAACATATTCGGGATTCATTGCCGCCATAACACCTGTCGGAATATAGAACATATTTGCAACGCAGTGTTCAAATCCGCAGACTACAAATGCGCAAATCGGGAAAAATACACCGAAAATCTTACCTATTGCATCTGTTGCGCCTGTTGCCATAACGATTGCAAGGCACACGAGAATGTTGCAAAGTATGCCGCTGACAATCGCTGTTGCAGGATTTATTGTTGTTTTGGCGAGTGCAACCTTGATTGTAAAAGCACCGAGTCCGCCGTTTGAATAATTGAGCTGTCCCGAAAAAAATATCAGCAAATCAATAATCATTGCACCGACAAAATTTGAAATATAAACCGTAACAAGATTCTTTATCATTGAAACAGGCCTGATTTTCTTTTCAAGTGTCGGAATAATCATAAGGCAGTTGCCTGTAAAGAGTTCACTGCCTGTGAACACAACGAGCATAAGTCCCACGGGGAAGATTACGCCTGCAACCACTCTTGCAAGCCCCACATCGGCAACTCCGTGCATTGCAACATCGCTTGCCGCACCGCCGAATGCGATAAATGCGCCTGCCATAAGTCCGAGCAAAATCATTTTCGGCAGAGAAAGCATTGATTTTGTTACACCTGATTTTGACACCAGCGACGCAATTTCAGCCGGTGAATTAAATCTGCTGTCCATTAAAAAACCTTCTTCAATTAGTTTGTCAATTATTGCAAAATGTACTGCCATTCGGCAATAAACCGCAAAATCACAGGATACATATTATCACAAAAGCAAAGTGTTTGTCAATTAATATGCGATTATCTGTAACATTGCACACAAAAGACTTTACAAATTGTCAAATACAGTTTATAATTGTAGTGTAAATATTACACAACCTAAAGATGTGTAATATTCGTAATCATAGTGAGAATAATCACATACAAAACGGGAGCTGTTACCGGCTGAGAGGAAATTCGATTTCGACCGTCAACCTGATTTGGATAATGCCAACGAAGGGACATATCAAGCTTGAAGTGTACGCACTTGGAGTATGTCTTTTTGGCATACTCCTTTTTTGTTGTGTTTTTTCTCCGAGAGAATTTTATTTTAAGGAGTAGTTTTAATGAAAACGAACAATAAGAAAAATGCACTTGTTATGTGCGAATGTGCAATTATGATTGCACTTGCGGCAGTTTTAAGCTTTGTAAAAATCTTAGAGCTTCCCTACGGCGGCAGTGTTACCGCATTCAGCATTGTTCCGATTGTAATTATCTCATATCGTCACGGTGTAAAATGGGGATTGCTTTCGGGATTTGTATTCAGCATTATTCAGCTTATTCAGGGAGCTTCAAACCTTTCATACGCAACTTCATTCTTGGCAGCCGTAACAATCATTTTCTTCGACTATGTAATTGCATTCACGGTTATCGGCCTTGCAGGCTTTCTCAGAAACAAGGTCAGCAATCCGTCTGCCGCTGCCGTAACAGGCACGGTAGGAGTTTGTGCTTTGAGATATATCTGTCATGTAATTTCGGGCTGTACCGTATGGGCAGGTGTTTCAATCCCCTCAACCGACGGACTTCTCTATTCACTCAGCTACAACGCTACATATATGATTCCCGAAACAATAATCAATGCGGCGGCTGTATTCTGGCTTTTCGGCTGTCTTAACTTCAGAAGTGAAAAAATCAGCGTTGCAAAGAAAATTGAAAAGAACCTTACAGAAACCGTTTCGGCATCAATTTCTATTCTTTCACTTATGGTTGCCGTAATTGTTGACGCTGTTGCAGTTTTTGCGTCACTTCAGAATCCCGACAGCGGTGTGCTTGATTTTTCACTCATTTCAAACACAAACTTTACTCTTGTGGGCATCGTTTCGGCAATCGGAATTGTGCTTTGCGTAGTTTTTGCAATCATTGCAAAGGTTACTTCAAATTCTGCCAAAAAGGTTAATTAACATTTAATCGGATATTCACGGTAAAACCTCTGTATCAGGGCTGACGGCATTGCTGTCGGCTCTGTTTTTTATTATGTAAACACAAGTATGAAACGGGCATATTATGAGAATGAACAGCAATGTTCATAAGTTTGAACAAAAAGGAGAATTAAATTGGATATTAAAGAAATTATTTCTCAGCAGTACGGAATACCGTGTCTGCCAAAGAGAACGAGCGAGGCTATGGCATATGTTCCCTTTCAGCAGTTCGATTCCCCAACCTACAGCCCGTTGCAGGGGCTTGAGTCGGGCACAATGTTCCCCGTTCTCAACAAACCATTCTACGGAAAGAAATGCGGTGAGGGACTTGACTGAAAGAGAAATTCTTTTAAAGAAAATTTCAACCTACGAATTTGCCGCACTTGACCTTCAGATTTATCTTGACACTCATCCGCACGATACGGCAATGATACAAAAAATGAACGGTTTCAAAGAAAAATTGAAACCGCTTGTTGAAGAATATGAAGAAAAATTCGGTCCTTTGAAAAAGAGTATGACAAGCACCAATATGTGGAGCTGGATAAAGGGACCGTGGCCGTGGGAAAACGAGGAGGATTGCTGATGTTTGTCTATGAAAAAAAGTTACAGTACCCCGTCAATATCAAAAAGCCGAACGCAAAGCTTGCCAAGATTATCATAACGCAATACGGCGGTGCGTAAGGCAAAATGTGATACTTTTTATTTTCGTATAACATCCCGATAAAAATCAATAAACGCATTAAGCGCAGGAGATTTCCACTTGTTTTTGTGGACAAGCAACTGCGTCCACACCGAAACATCACAATCGTTGACGGGAAGATGTTTTATCTCTCCCGAATTGTAGTAATCCTCCGTGATGAAATCAGGCAAGAACGAGATCATTTTGCTGTTTCTGATTAGAGAACAAATTTGCAGAGGGTTTCCTATTTCCAAAACAGGGTGAATTTCAAGCGATTGTGCGGCAAGTTCATTGTTGAGCAATTTTCTGTAGCTCATATTACTTTCGGTCAGTACAAAATCCTCGGTACATAATTCTTTTAGCGAAATATTTTCTTTATTCAAAAGTGGATTGTCAACTGATGCAAAGAAGTGAACCTTTTCCTCATGCTCTGCACAAATTATAAATTCCGAATCATAAATGTGGCTGTCAAGCGTAAAAATCAAATCAACCTCATTTTTGCGTAACATATCAAACATCTGCTCTGTACCGCTTTCGACAACGACAAGGTGAATATTAGGAAAATGCTTTCTGAACTCAAGAAAATCATCTTTAAAAAATCGGTTGCAGACAGAACTTGACATTGCAAGGCGAATGTTGCCCTCAATTGTTTCGGGGGTACGCAAATCTTCAAGCATCTTTTCGTGAGATTCAAGAATTTCTCTTGCGTGTTGCAGAACCGTTATGCCGTCGGAAGTCAGGCTGATTCTGTGGTAAAAGCGGTCAAAAAGCACCGTGTTAAGCTCGCTTTCCAACTGTTTTATCTGTGATGAAACGGTTGACTGGGTATAGCCGAGCTTTTCCGCTGCAGCAGAAAATCCCGAATATTCGCACACAGCTACAAAGGTTTTAAGCACATTGGTATCCATAACTAAATCCTCTTTTATATGAACGATATCTTCGTTATTATAGCACAGTTTTATCAATTTTACAAATGGTATTTTATTTGCTATACTACTCTTTGTATTGCAAAATAAACAAAGGAGCAGTATTTATGACGAAAAAATATTGTGTAGATAAAATAAATTCGGCAGGAGGACTTGTGTTGTGAATCGTGAAAAATTAGGAAGCCGACTCGGATTTATAATGCTTTCGGCAGGCTGTGCAATCGGTTGCGGAAATGTGTGGAAGTTTCCGTGGATGTGCGGACAATACGGTGGCGGAAGTTTTATGCTTGTGTACATCATCTGTCTTATTGTTTTGGGAATTCCGTGTTTGATAATGGAATTTTCGGTGGGCAGAGCGGCACAGACAAGTCCGATTAAAATGTACCGCAAACTTGAAAAGCCAAAGCAAAAATGGGGCGGTTTCGGTTGGGCATGCCTTGTGGGCAACCTTGCAATTATGGCTTTTTACACAGTTGTTTGCGGTTGGATAATTTACTACTTCATAAATTTTCTGACGGGTAACAACCGTGACCTCGGATTTACCACAATGATTGCAAATCCGTCAGTCAATGTTATTTTTATGATGATAACGGTTGTTATCGCCTTTGTTATACTCTCGTTCAACATTCAGGGCGGACTTGAGAGGATAACAAAATATATGATGATTGCTTTGCTTGCACTTATGATTGTGCTTGCAATCCACAGTCTGTTTTTGAGCGGTTCGGGTGAGGGTATGACATTTTACCTCAAACCCGACTTTTCAAAAATCAACGGTGATGTTGTTGTGGGTGCGATGAATCAGGCATTTTTCTCGCTGTCAACAGGTATGGGCGGTATGGCTATTTTCGGAAGTTATATCGGCAAAGACCATTCACTTATGGGCGAGGCAATCAATGTTATCTCTCTTGACACACTCGTAGCTCTGCTTGCTGGCATAATCATCTTCCCTGCCTGCTTTACTTACAACCTTGAAGTTAATTCAGGTCCGAACCTTTTGTTTGACACAATGGCAACCGTGTTCAACAATATGCCCGGCGGAAGAATATGGGGTTCGCTCTTCTTCCTGTTTATGGTGTTTGCGGCAATGTCAACCGTTTTGGGTGTTTGCGAAAATATTCTTGCAATGATTCGTGATTTGACAGGCTGGTCAAGAATAAAAGGCAGTCTTATTTGCGGAATTGTAGTGTTTGTGCTTGCACTCACAACGGCTCTCGGATTCAGCGTTCTTCATTTTCAGCCGTTTGCAGAGGGTACAACATGGCTTGATTTTTGGGACTTCATTGTTTCCACAAATGTTCTTCCTCTCGGTTCTCTTGTGCTTGCTCTGTTCTGTTGCAACAAGTTCGGCTGGGGTTGGGATAACTTCATTAAAGAAGCCAACATGGGCATCGGTATGAAAGTGCGTTCGTGGATGAAACCGATTTTCAAATATGTAGTTCCTACAGCTATCGCATTTATCTATGTTTACGGACTCGTCACCTTTAAATGGCGATAAATAAAATTTGATACACAAAATAAAATCCGTATGGAGCAATCTTCATACGGATTTTTTCGGTTTAAATATTCATTTCCTTGTATTCTCTGTAGGTTTTGAATCCTACGAAATCGTAAAACTTCATTGCACCCTCGTTAAATTCCCACACATCAAGCTCAAGCCTGTCAAAGCCTCTGTTCTTAGCCTCTTGTTTGCAGAAATTTATCAGCTTGGTTGCAACACCCATTCTGCGGAAGTTTTCATCAACTCCGAATTCAGCAATCCGATAAAATTTTCTTTGCAAGTTGTACGGAGATTTTTCCTTGACTATGTATTCAACGGTTGCAAATCCGCAGATTGTATCACCGTTCACGGCAACAATAACATCGGAATTTTCGCCGTCAAAAACTTTGTATACTATGTTTTTCATCTCATCGCAGAAATCATCTCGGAATATATCAGGTCTGCCGTTTGAATGAACCCTGTTGACCTGATAACGAATTTCATTCACACGGTCAAGTTCCGATTTCTTAGCGTACCGTACTGTAAAGTCGGGCATATTGTCACTTCCTTTTGTTGTGGTTTATATAATCTGATTTTGTGATTTCAAGCTTGATTATTTTACTCTCTTCGCCGTTTACGGTTTCGGTTTCGTAGCAGTCGGTAGCAATTTCATTGAAACCGATTGATTTGTAGCATTTGTACGCAGGGATATTGTTTTCAAATACGCCGATTGTGACCTTTTCCACACCCGAAATTTCAAAGGCATATTTGAGTCCGAGTTCAAGCATTTGCTTGCCGTAACCCTTTCCCCTTTGCGTATCATCAACAATTACCCAGCCGAAACGAAGTATCTTGTTGTTGCCGTTTATGTATCGCATTATAAAATGTCCGACAACACCGCTGTCGTCAAATGCGGTCATAGGGTAAAAATTGTCCTCTTCAACGCAATCGCCGTTATTAAGTCTATATTTATCATCAATAATTTTTGCATTAATCGGGTACGAACCAAATCTTTCTCCGCCCCATTTTACAAAAGTTTCCTTATTTTTAATCCAATCGGCTATGTGTTTTGAATCACAGCTTTTGTACGGTCTTAGTCTTAACATTTTAGTTCACCTTTTTCAATTTTCAATTAAAAATTTCTAATTTTTCTGACATTGCGGTTCATCAAATGTCTGCCGAGATTTTTATATAAAAAAGCCTTCAGTGGTGACATTTGCTGATGATGCTCTTTTAGCAAATCGTCGGGAGAATCATAAACACCGAAATCTTGATTAATACCCTCGCTTTGAATATAGGTGTTATTTCGGTCAAAATCTATGACAGGATTTTTGAAATCTTTAACGGCAACACCGTAACCGCAAAATGCACCCGAGCAACTGCTGTTAATTTTCTGCAAATTGTTTAGATACTTTTTGTCGAGAATAAACGCTTCGAGTTCGTACCATTTATCTTCAAAACACACCTCAACCCAACTATGGAACACATTTTGCGGAGCATTTTTATAGACAATTCCCGTCATTGCACCATTTTGCAGTTTTTTGTCAATAGTAAATCCGTGTACCCGACAGGGAATATTGCACGCTCTGAGCAAAGCCATAAACAAAGTTCCCTTTGTGTTGCATTGCCCAAAACCGTCTTTCAAAACTTTTGAGGCAGGAATGTTATCGTCAATGTTGTAGCCGAACAGTATTTCATCTCGGACAAAATTATAAATTGATTTCAGTCTGTCAAATTCCTGCAGTTCAAGCCATTTTCTGTTTTCAATTAACTGCTGTATGTTAGGATTTGAATAATCCAACATTTTCGTTTCTTTAAGATATTTGTTCATAATTAGTTTAAAGTAAGGTTATGTTTTTCTGTTAAAGTATCTTTTAAAAGTTCGGTTATTTTGAAACTATGTATATTTATTCGCATCGTGTTTACACACGATACGATTGACGAACACGGTTCGTCGCTACATTTGGATACACAATTTTAATCAAATCAAAAAATATGTGATTAAACAAAAACATTCATCAATGCGGGCGTCCAATGAACGCCCCTACTGACAATACACAATTTTTTCTACATCAAAACATTTTTGATAAACATAAGGTTTCATCAAACTGGCGGATGATATCCGCCCCTACGAAATTGTTCTTTTATAGAATTTTGTTCATATAAATGATTTGCAAAGCAAATCAATATGAATACGGTCGGGAATGTGGAGTTTGTTCTACACAAAACTTTCTTCCCGACCAAAATTTTCAATTTTCTATTTTCAATTTTCCATTAAAGCGTAAGCTTAAATCATCCAATACCAATACTTGTCCTGATTGTTTTCCGAAAGGTCGGGACTGAACTGGAGTTCGGGGTTTTTAATGCTTACTTTCATACCCTCAGTAATTGAGTTCACGATAAAGGCATTACCGCCGATTGTTGCGCCCTTGCCGATTACGGTTTCACCGCCGAGAATAGTTGTACCCGAATAGATTGTAACATTATCACGGATAGTAGGATGTCTTTTAACGCCTTTAAGCTGCTGACCTTTTCTTGTTGACAACGCACCGAGGGTTACACCCTGATAGATTTTTACATTCTCGCCTATCTCGGTAGTTTCACCGATTACGATACCTGTGCCGTGGTCGATGAAGAAATACTTGCCGATTGTCGCACCGGGGTGAATATCAATTCCCGTAAGTCCGTGTGCGTACTCCGAAAGCACTCTCGGAATCATCGGGATTTTAAGCTTCCACAATTCATGTGCCACTCTGTAAACAGTGATTGCAAAAAATCCGGGATAGCAGAGAATGATTTCATCCGTGCTGTATGCGGCAGGATCGCCGTTAAAGGCTGCAACAACATCTGTTGCAAGGTAATCACGGATTGAAGGAATCTTTGAAAGGAACTCATAAACCAGCTTTTCTGACTTTTCCATAACCTCGTCATATGAAAGGTCGTTGCACTTTTCGCAACCCTTTAATGCCTTTGCAATCTGCTTTTTAAGGTTGTACTGAATAAATTCTATTCGGTCGCCTACAATATAGCCGATGTATTCTTCTCTTACTCTGTTCTTGTCAAAGTAGCCCGGAAACAACAGCTTGCGGATTTCTTCAAGCACCTGAATAAGCACAGATTTGTTGATAATGTTATCCTCCGAAAGTCTGCAAGTCTGTTCATGCTTTGAATAGCTTTCGAGAATTTCATTGACTGTTTTATTTATATTATCATTCATATGAATACTCCTTTTTCAAAATCCTGTTTAATTCACTTACGGGAAGTCCGACAACATTAAAATAGTCGCCGTCAATCTTCTTTACAAGCAGAGAACCTTTGCCCTGTATTCCGTATGCACCTGCCTTGTCAAAAGGCTCGCCCGTTGCAATGTACTCCTCTATTTCCGAATCGGAAAGTTCAAAAAATTCAACAAGCGTTACATTGGAAAATGATTTTGCAACACCGTTTTTGACGGTACAACAACCCGTGATAACCTTGTGCTGTCTGCCCGAAAGCAGTTTTAACATATTCTCGGCATCTTCCCTGTTCTTAGGTTTGCCGAGCATTTTGCCGTCAACAAAAACTCCCGTGTCACAACCGATTACAATATCTTTTTCATAACCGTTTTTTGAAATATACAATGCCTTTTTGACGGCAAGATATTCGGGACGCTTTTCAAGCGGAACATTGTTCTCAACCGTTTCGTCAATGTCTGCGGGAACAATTTTAAAGTCGGTTGTTATAAAACTTAAAAGCTCTTTTCTTCGTGGTGAAGCAGATGCAAGTACAATCATAATCTATCTCCGTAAAATTACTTTTGACTATTGTAACATAAAACCGAAATAAATAAAAGGTGATTATACAAAAAACACAAAATGTACAGCAATAATCAGCTATTCGGATTGACCGCACTCAGTACTTTGTATTGACAATAATTTTGCAAAGTGTTATATTTAAGGACGGCGGTAATCCGCATTAATAAGCACAATTCAACGAAAGGAAATGAAATATATGGCTAACATTAAGCTTCCTGTTCCCGTAACACTTCTTACAGGTTATCTCGGTGCAGGCAAAACTACTCTTATCAACCATGTCCTCGGCAATCAGGAGGGCTACAAGTGTGCCGTTATCGTAAACGATATCGGTGAAGTAAACATTGACGCAGAGCTTATTCAAAAGGCAGGCGTTGTTACTCAGAAAGATACAAACCTTGTTCCGCTTACAAACGGCTGTATTTGCTGTACTTTGAGCGTTGACCTTATCAACCAGATTACAGACCTTGTAAAGTCAGGCAAGTTTGACTACATTCTCATTGAGGCAAGCGGTATTTGCGAACCCCTTCCGATTGCACAGTCAATCTCAGTTCTTGAGGGCGATAAGGAAAACAATATTCCCGAGCTTGTCCGTCTTGACAACATTGTTACAGTTGTTGACGCACTCCGTATGGCAACGGAATTCGGCTGCGGCGACGATCTCCTCAAGGAAGATGTTGACGAAGAAGATGTTGAAAGCCTTCTTATCCAGCAAATTGAGTTCTGTTCAACAATCATCCTCAACAAGGTTGACAAGGTAACAGAGGAACAGCTCAAGAGAGTTAAGGCTATGATTAAGACGCTTCAGCCAAAGGCACGAATTATTGAATCACAGTTCGGCAAGGTTGAAGTTAAGGATATTCTCGATACAAAGTGCTTTAATTTTGAAGAAACAGCCGCATCCGCAGGTTGGGCGCAGATTTATGATAAGGATGAAGATGACGAGGATACAGACCGTCACGGTCATCATCACCACCATCACCACCACGATGAAGACCATGACGAACACGAGCATCACGACCATGACCATGATGAGGACAGTCTTGACCACTCTCATTGCGACCACGAACACGGCCATTGCTGTCACCACGACCACGATCATGAGGACGGCGAAGAAGAGTACGGCATCGGTTCATTTGTTTACCACCGCATTCGTCCTTTCAATCAGGACAAGCTCCAGCAGTTTGTTGAGAACTGGCCAAAGAGCGTAGTCCGTGCAAAGGGTGTTCTCTGGTTTGACGACAAGAGAGAAGATGTTTATGTATTCGAGCAGGCAGGCGTTCAGATTACTGCTACGGAACAGGGCAAGTGGCTTGCCGCATTCCCAAAGAAACAGCAGAAGCTCTATCTTGCAGAGTATCCGGATATGGCTGAAAAGTGGGACGAAAAATACGGCGACAGAGAAATCAAGCTTGTATTCATCGGTCAGCATATGGACAGGCACGCAATTGTTGATGCGCTTGACGAGTGTCTTTCAGACTGATAAAATCTTATAAAAATTATGGGCAACGGAATTCCGCTGCCCTTGTTTTTTTATTGGATATACAAAAACGGCAGTCCGATTTGGACTGCCGAAATTTTTGCACCGTTAAGTTTTATTACTTTGATGACTCTGAATCAGAAGATTCGGGCTTGAAGTTAGCGTCAAATGTGAAAACGAGCTTTGTACCGTCTTTTTCCATTGTAATAACACCGTCTTTGAGTGTGTATGGAATGCTCTCGCCGTCTGCTGTAAAGTTCTTGTCATCGTATGTGAGCTCCTGCTCCTGACCGGCTGCAGAAAGCTTAGCCTTGCCGTCTTCTTTAAGAAGAATGTAGCCTTTGTCCATACCGACAGCGGCAAGAGTACTGCTGTCAAAGCTCATACCGCTTGCTTCTGCACTTGTAAGCTTGTAATAGCCGAGTGTTGAATTACCGCAGGCTGTAAGTGAAAGCACCATAAGAAGTGCCATAACAGCCGCAACGCTGATTGTGAAAATTCTTTTCATTTGTTTTTCCTCCGTTTTCCCTATCGGGATTTCTCATTTTTTCAGGCTTTGTGCCTTCGTCAGTGAACGACACGATTATTATAGCACAATGGCATAAACTTTTCAAGGTTATTTGTAAAAATATGTAAAAAAGCACCCTTTCGAGTGCTTTCATCACCTAATATTCAGTTATCAGTTGAACCTTGACAAAAACGCCTGGGTTCTTGGATTTTGCGGATTGTTGATTACCTGTTCGGGAGTGCCTTCTTCGGCAATTACACCGTCAGCCATAAAAATGATCTTGTCGGCAACATCTCTTGCAAACTCAATCTCGTGAGTTACAACAATCATTGTGCTGTCTGAGGTTTTAAGACTGCGGATAACATTAAGCACCTCACCCGTGAGTTCGGGATCAAGTGCGGAGGTAGGCTCGTCGAAGCAGAGAACATCGGGATTGAGTGCAAGGGCTCTTGCAATTGCAACACGCTGTTGCTGACCGCCGCTGAGGTTACACGGATATGACTCGCTCTTTTCGGAAAGGCCTACCCTTTCAAGCAAAGACTTTGCATTGCTCTTGATAATTTCATGAGCCTCTTTATAGCTTTTTGCGCCCATATATTCGCCTGTCTGCTTTATCTGCTCTTTTGCGGCAAGCTTTGGAGCAAGCATAATATTCTCGATAACCGTATATTGCGGAAACAGGTTAAATGACTGGAACACAAGTCCGAAGTGAAGCCGTCTTTTTCTGATTTCGCTGTCGCTCTTTGCAGAGCTGTCATTGCTGTCAAAAAGCACTTTGTCATTGACGGAAATCTTGCCGTTGCCCGGAGTTTCAAGAAAATTAAGACATCTTAACAGCGTAGTCTTGCCCGAACCCGATGAGCCGATAATCGCAAGCACCTCGCCCTTTTTAAGAGAAAAGCTGATATCTTTCAAAACCTCTGTTTTGCCGTAGCTTTTACGGATGTTTTCAACATTTAACAAAGACATAACCTTTCCCCCTTAACCCTTGTAGTAATCAAGCTTTTTCTCGATAAATGAGAAAAGCAAGGTAAGAATTCCGCAGAATGCGAGGAAGAATACTGCCGAATAGAAAAGTGGCCAGATGAGTCCCTGCATTGAGAAGTCCTTTGCTCTCATAAGAATTTCCGGAATTGCGATAACGCTTGAAAGCGAGGTATCCTTTACAAGAGTAATAATCTCGTTGCCCATGGGTGCAGTAATTTTCTTTACGACCTGCAAAAGAACAACCTTAAAGAAAATCTGACCCTTTGTCATGCCAAGCACCTGACCTGCCTCGTACTGTCCCTTTGGAACAGACTCGATACCGCCACGGAAGATTTCAGAAAAATATGCGGCATAATTGATTATAAATGCGATAAGTGCGGCGTTCATTCGTGCAAATGTCACACTGCCGTTTGACACAAGCGGCGGAACATAGAACACTACGAAAAGCTGGAGCATCAGCGGAGTACCTCTGATTATCCACACAAATGTTTTTGTCAGCCATTTTAACGGCTTGAATTTTGACATTGAACCCATTGAGATAATAAGTCCGAGCGGAATTGCCGCAAGCAGGGTTACAATGAAAATTATACAGTTTTCGCCGAATCCCTCAAGCAACTGACCGCTTACATTAAAAAATTGATCCATTTTATATACCACTCTATCAAAGTATTTTCAGTTTTGAATATATCAAAAGGCTTACAAATTTGAACCTGTAAATTTATAATCAATAAAAAGCACAACGGGCGAACATAGTCCGCCCTGTATGTACAAACTTATTTTAATTAAATTATTTCTTTTTTACAAGAAGAAGATCCTGAAGGCTGTACTTCTCTGCAATCTTATCAAGTGTGCCGTCATCGGCAACTGCCTGAATAGCATCGTTAAGCTTTTTGAGTGTTTCGGGGCTGTCCTTACGAAGTGCAATACCGTACTGCTCAGGTGAAAAGTCCTTGCCGTCAACAACCTTGAGGTCAGCGTAGTCAGAACCGCTCTTGAGTGTACCGATTGACATTACATAGTCGATAACCGCAACATCTGCTGTGCCTGACTTAACCTCGAGAAGAGCCTTAGCCTGTGCATCAACAGAAACATACTTTGCGCTTGAGAAGAACTCGTCTGTCTGAGCAACAGTTTCACCTGCTGACTTCTTCTCTGCAACTACTGTCTTATCCTTGAGGTCATCTGCTGACTTGATTTTGTCTGCAACATCAGATTTTGCAACCATAACCTGCTTGTTTTCCATATAAGGAGTTGAAATATCCATTGTTGTCTTTCTGTCGTCATCAATTGTAAGGCCGTTCCAGATGCAGTCGATTGTCTTTGAGTTAAGCTCAACCTCTTTTGAATCCCAGTCAATTTTCTGGAACTTTGGAGTAACACCCATTTTCTCGCAAACTGCCTCTGCAAACTCAGTTTCAAAACCTGTAAGCTTGCCGTCTGCATCAAGGTAGTTCATCGGCTCAAAATATGTAACACCGATAACAAGCTCTCCCTTGTTTGAGATATAATCCCAGTCCGTTGCAGAAGAACCGCAACCTACAAAAATTGACGCTGACATTGCACCTGCAAGAAGTACAGAAAGTAACTTTTTCTTTTTCATAATTATTCCTCCGTAATCTGATATACTCTCTACCTATGTTCTGCAAATCGCCTTGCAAAACAATCTCTGTATATTATACATTAGTGCGTTAGCAAAGTAAAGTGTTTTCGAGAAATTTGCCGAAGAATTTTATTCCAACCGCAGACATATTATTACATAAAAGAATTATTCTTTAAAGAGGTGATTAATTTGTCGGGAAATCACAATAAAAATCACTATGCGGCGGCATACATAAGGGTGTCAACCGAAAATCAAACTGAGCTTTCACCGTCAAGTCAGCTGAAAATCATCAGAAAATTTGCAGATGAAAAAGGCTATCTGATTGATGAGGATTTCATTTTTCGTGACAACGGAATTTCGGGAAGATATGCCGACAAGCGACCTGAATTCAACCGAATGATAAGCCTTGCAAAGCAAAAGCCTCCCCTGTTTTCAGCAGTACTTGTCTGGAAATTTTCACGATTTGCCCGCAATCAGGAGGAAAGCATTTTCTATAAATCGCTGTTGAGAAAAAACGGAATTGAAGTCATCAGCGTGTCCGAACCCGTTGATGACGGTCCCTTCGGAAAGCTGATTGAACGCATTATCGAATGGTCGGACGAATACTATTCGATTCGGCTTTCGGGTGAGGTAAGGCGGGGAATGACCGAAAAAGCCGAGCGTGGCGGCATCGTCAGCATTGCACCCTTTGGCTATAAAGTGACAGACGGAAGGCTTGTGGTTGACGCTGAAAAAGCCCGGATTGTCAGTAAAATTTTTGCCGATTTTTTGAATAATAAAGATATAAATATGATTTGTGACAACTTGAACTCAGCAAAAATTAAAACTTCCAAAGGCAATAATTGGGATTGCCGTGCCGTTGAATACATTTTGCAAAATCCCGTTTATATCGGCAAAATCAGGTGGAATCCAATCTGCAAAACGGGCAGAGATTTCTATAACGAAAATTTGATAATTTCAAACGGCATTCACGAACCGATTGTTGATGAAGTAATTTTTGAACAAACAAGGCAAATATTATTCTTACAAAGAATAATAAGCAAAGAACATTCCCATAAACAAACCGAAATCAGACACCTTATTCAAAATCTTGTCAAGTGTTCAAACTGCAACTCAACCCTCGTTCCGATTAAAAATAATTTTCTCCAATGCTCCGCCTACATTCACGGCAACTGCCATTCATCGCACAGCGTAAGAATTGAAAAGATTGAAAAAGTTGTAATTAAAGCAATCAATATTCTTATAAATAACAATTTAATTAATGATGCTTTCACGATTAAAGAAAATTATCCCTTAAAAACACAAAACGACTTACTATCCATAATTACAAAAAGAATAATATTTGACCGCAAAGCCTCCCACCTCAACATATTTCTCAGTCAAAATAAGTAACATTCTGCCATACGGCGGTCCGGATGGTGAGTTGGGTGCGTCATTGCGATATCTGAGTCAACGATTTGCAATGCCCTTGCCGGAACTCAAAGGCACTCTCACCGACATAGGCACAGAGGAACTTAATCATCTTGAAATGATCGGTGCAATAGTATATCAGCTGACGAAAGACCTCACCGAGGATGAAATCAAGGAACAGGGATTCGGTGACTATTTTGTTGACCACACAACCGGAATTTTCCCACAGGCGGCAGCAGGTTTTCCCTATACAGCTGCATCAATGCAGGTTAAAGGCGATCCGATAACCGACCTGCACGAAAGTATGGCGGCTGAGCAAAAAGCCCGAACAACCTACGATAACATCCTCAGATTCTGCGATGACTACGATGTAAAAGATCCGATTCGCTTTCTGCGTGCCCGTGAGGTTGTCCACTACCAACGCTTCGGCGAAAACCTCCGCCTCTTAACCGATAAACTCAACGAAAAGAACTTCTACGCCTTCAACCCCTCATTCGATAAAAAATGTTTCAAAAATGAATTGAAGAAGAAGAAAAAGTAAAAAATATGCACAAGTCCAAGTATTTATGGGCTTGTGCATTTCAATAAGCTTACGAATTCAACCATTTTACAAAATCATTATCTGCGGCTTTTTACCGGTCCATGAATTTTTGTCTAATAAAAAAACTTGCATTTCTCCCTTTTTATATTTAGATATACTCACCCATTGTAAAACCGACCTTATATTTTTTCATTTTGGTCATACTTTTCTGACAATTCTTTTTTGTATTCGCTGTAATCCTTATGCAAATCAAAAATAATATTTCCTAATTCATCGGTATGTCCACCTCTTTTATTCTCAGGAGGTGGCGTCATATAATCACCATACACATTTTTTAAATACAAATCATAATCATCAAATGTATTAAAATATTCATCTTCAAATTTTATCTTTGTGAATTTTTCAAGAATTTTTTTTGGCTGTATTACCGAAACTTCCATTGAATACCATACAGCAGCCCATTGATTATATTTCATCGGATCGAGCATAATTCTATGTTCGTTGATTTTACAAATCATTCTTCTTATACACCTTGGAATGGCATAAATTAACTTGAGTTTATAATTCATCGGTTCATTAACAGCTTTGGCATAGGCATCATGAAGTAACAATCTGTTCAAACTCAAAGCCTTTTTTTGTTTTAATTTCTTTTTTGGAGCATCACTTACTCCCACTGCCGGAAAAATATCCATACACATGCCATAATGAATATCAAATTTGTAATAGATGTAGTTCCGTTTGCTCTTATCTGAGTCCACATTTCAGAATAATTCTTATCTGTTTTGTAGTTTTGGACAAAATACTTTTCGCCCAACTCACGCTGTGCTATTTTCAAAAACTTTTTATAATCCGAAAGTGGCATATATATATATATATCAATATCGTCATCCCACGGAATGAATCCACCGTGTCTTACAGCTCCAAGCAAAGTACCTGATGAAAGTATGTATGTAATATTATTGTCATCACATACTTTTACTACATCTTTTAACATCTGCAATTCAAATAACTGTATTTCTCTTAGTGTAGGCATTGCAGTCAATTCCTCCAAGAATAAATTAAACAAATTTTTCTCTTACAGCTTTTAATTTATCAACAAAAAAAGTCAATAATGTATATTTTTCAGAAAATTCTCTTATTTTTTTAAGCTGTTGTTTCCAACTGTATTTTTTATCTCTAACAAGGAAATAGATATAATTATCTTTTAAATTTTTAACAGCTTTATTATATTCAAGTTCAGCATCCGAATTGTATTTTACAGCTAAATCGTAAATCATTTTTAAACTTTTGATTCCATCTTCAGCATTACCTCTTGCAAAATCTGACATAAGCGTATTTTCTGATAATTTTGTATAATGATACAGATGCGCAGAAAAAGCATAAACAAACTCTGTATCAGATTTTTCAAAATATTCTACTGAAAATCTCAAATCCTCACCCATCGACAAATTCTCGTCAAACCGGACATTGAACTTTTCAATAATCTGCATATCAAATAGTTTATTCCACAATGCGGTAAGGTAAAGCTCTGCATTAAGCTTAAAAGCATCGCCCAGACTTACCTTTTCTTCTCCGCCGCTCCAAGAATATTTAACAGGTTCGCAATGATTAACCTCATCGTGATATATAAATCCACAAATTGGCACTGTATTATACTTTTTAAAATTATTCAACAATTGTTCAAGGTAATCGGGTTCAACATAGTCATCACTGTCTACAAAACAAATGTAATCTCCCTTTGCTTTTTCAATCCCGTTATTTCGTGTTGCAGAAACGCCTACATTATAAGGATTATCTATAGCAATTACATTAGAATATTCTGACTCATACTGTTTACATATACTACTGCTATTGTCTTTTGAACAATCGTTTACCAGAATTATTTCCGTATTTTTTAAAGTTTGTCCAATGAGAGAATCCACGCATTTTTTCAGCGTTTTCTCAGCATTATAAACTGCTACAACTATACTTATTTTATCCATAATCATTCAAACGCTTTCCTGATTGCTTTGATTAGAATTCCGTCTTTGTAATAACGCCTGCCCTGTATTATATCCGGCAGATACTCACAATTCTCGTATTGAGAAAAATAAACCGAGTCTTCACATTCATACACTTTGTTATTTACAAAGAGAATCTTCGGATATTTAATCTTTTTGAAATTTTCGAAGTCCTCTTTTGAGAATCCATTCTGTTCAACCATAATTACAAATATTTTTTTGGGATTAACCCTTTTCTTTCTATCTTCCCATTTTTGTAAAGCATCTTCACACGAATCATAGTGCATAAAAAATATCTTTATGTCATCAAGTATTCCAATCGGATACTTCTCACCCATTTCAACTACAGGTGTAAAAGATAAATAATAATCAAGATTATTTACAAATTTAATAAAATCGCTTGCTGTAAAAAAGAGATTTACCGTAGGGGTTAAGAATTTGCAATTCATATCATGATAAAAAGTTCCGCCGATACAATTCATAGATATAAGCGAAATATCAGACAAGTACACTTTGCCCTGCACCTTTTTAATCATAACTTTATTTCTGATTATATTGTAATACTCGGTTAATTTCATAGCTAACTCACTCGAATAATATCAGATTTTTGTTTTCTTCGAACCGTTCTGTACCCTTTTTTTTAGAAAATTTATTAAAGACTTTAATCAGAATTCCGGGTTGTTTATAAGGATATTTTTTAATCAAAGCGTTTAATTCTTCGCTTACATCAGTCAATTGTGACCTATAGAAAAGTAAAGAATCGGATAATTTATTGTAATATGTCTTTCGAAGTTTCGGAAATCTACTACTTACATATTCATATCTCTCAACAAAACAATCTAGTGTTAGCATCTAAATAGTACAAAACAAAATGAGATATTCCTTTTAAGTGTTGTATAATAAAAAAGAGGAGAAATTCATTATGTCACGACAAAAAACTCATCACACCAAGCAATTCAAGTTGGATGCTATCAACTATCGCAAAGAGCACCATGATCTTACACAGGTTGAATGTGCAAAGAACCTGGGTATCGGTGTCAGTACTCTTGCTCGCTGGGAAGCCCAGTTCAGAGATAATGACGGTGATATTCCCGTTATCAGTTCCGGCAGTTACGCTTCTGATGAAGCGAAGGAAATCGCCCGCCTTAAGCGTGAGCTGCGTGATGCACAGGATGCACTTGATGTGTTAAAAAAAGCCATCGGCATTCTGGGAAAAGATTAACAGAAGATATCTATACTGAAGTTTCTGCAAAGGTAGAGGCTGCCAAAGTAACCGGACGCCGCGTCTCTATCTCCGGAATGCTGAAAATTTTAGGCGTGTCTCGCTCTGGATACAAATCCTTTCTTAATCGAAAGGTATCTCCTACTCGTCAGCGAAAAAATGCCGTTAAAAAGGAAATCCAGAAAATATATGATAATTCTAAACAGAATTATGGCGCCCCTAAAATTGCACAGGAACTACGTAAATCTGGCGAAACCGTCAGTCAACGCACCGTAGGTAAATACATGCGTGAAATGGGCATTCGTGCCCAGTGGACTAAACCGTGGACTACTACCACCAAAAATTCTGATTTTAGCAAAGAACTCCACAACATTCTCAACGAACAGTTTAATCCTGAACGTCCTAACGCTGTCTGGTGCCAGGATGGTTTTGTATACCTTAACTGCGTTATGGACTTGTATGCCAGAAAAATCATTGCCTGGACTCTTGCAGACACTATGGAAGTATCTACAGTTATCAAAACAATCAACAAGGCAAAAGCCTGTCGTAATACTAATTTACCACTTATTATCCATTCAGATCGTGGCAGCCAGTATATTTCAAATGCGTGGCGTGAAGCCACTGAAAAGATGCAGCAAAGCTATTCTCATAGTGGTTATCCTTACGATAATGCCTGCATCGAATCTTTCCATTCCTTAATCAAAAGAGAATGGCTTAACAGATTTCATATCATTAACTACAAACATGCCTATAGGCTTGTATTTGAGTATATTGAAACCTTTTATAATACCGTTAGGATTCACAGCCACTGCAACTATATGTCTCCTAATGATTTTGAAAAATTGTTTGAGAGGGTATCTTCTCTGCCAGCAGCTTAGTTGGCAGAACTTCTCATTTTATTTTGTGCTAAATCTTGACACAGGACCACTCCTCTATTATTCAAACTATTCCTAACTACTATTTTTTCTTTAATATTACAGCAAAATCATGCATTTTTCGCAAATTCCATTCATTTGAATTTTGAACATGAATCTGATTTTTATAGCAATCTCTATATTTAATTCTACTACATAAATATGAAATCAATTTTTTATTACTCAGATTATCTATATATTGATTTTCAAATATTGATTTTCAAACTTATGATAATTATCTAAAGCTAATTTATCATCAGCTTTTTTGCACCCTAAGACATCTTCAATCATTACTAAAGATTTCGAATATAAATTTAAAGATATTTCTTTATTATAATCAGGGTAATATCTAAAAAAATCAAAATAAAATGCCGTAAAAAAATTTTTAATTTTTGTCAAGAAAATACGCTTTTTATTATACAAAACTGTCATTCCTATAGCATTATTTTCATGAATACGATAATAAGTCAAATTTTCCTTATAATAATAGCAACCATCATTAAAAGCAGCAACTATATTTAGCATCCAATCATGCACCATATTACTCTTAATCTTACTATATGGCGCAAGTAAATCTTTTCTTATGGTTTGAGTGCATCCTGGACCAAAATTGTGTCCTAATATCTCAGTTAAATATATTTTTTCTAACTTATTTTGTGAAGATGATATTCTACTATTAACCCAAATATTATTTGATTTATCTTCTTCATAAAAAAAGTCATCATTTGAATTTATATTTCTAAAATCAGTAATTAAGGATAATACATTTCTATTGTTCTCAAATACTTCAACGATTATTTTTACTTTATCTTATGACCATATGTCGTCCTGATCACATAAAAAAATTATATCACCAGTACAGTTTGTAATTGCTCTTCTAAAATTTTTGCTGTATCCAATATTGGAATTATTCTTTAAAATACACCAATCAATTTTGGGATAATTTTTTTATATTTGAGAGCGATTTCATATGTTTCATCATGTGAATTATCGTCGCAGATTACTATTTCATTGACTTCTAAAGTTTGGCTAACAATAGAATCTAATTGTTTCTCAAAATATTTTGCACCATTATATGTTGCAATAGCAACTGATACTTTACTACACATAAAATTTCATAAACTCCTATTAACTACGGGAATAGATTAAGCTTATCATCATTTCTTAAAGAGACACTATTATAATCAATCTTAGGATTAACAGTTAACATTATAAATGATAAATATATAATTTTGATTTTTGCAAATGATTTGACACTATTAATAAAATAATACCAAGCGATTTTTTTATATTTCTCTGCTGCACTTTTATCAAAATAAGCATTTTCGTAAAAATACAACAAAAAGTTAATATCATTAAACAAAAATATATTTTTCAATTTTGGAAAGTGTCTCTTAATCCATTCAAATCGCTCAATACGCAGATCTATCGCATCATTAGTAATTTGAAGCAAGTTTTTTTCTGTTTGTACTACACTAGATTTTCGTTGTCTATAATGATATAAAACATTATTAATATGGACTATCTTTTTTGCATTAGAAATAACTTTATATGTATAAAACTCATCATCAATACATCTTCGTTCTGTCCTAAATCTGATTTGATTTGTAAGAGAATGTTTAAATAATTTTAAATAAAATAAACTATTAGTCCATACAGAAAAATATTGACTAAGATATTCCTCTGATGTAAATGATTGATTGTTTTTATATTGATTTTCTACAATCTCATACTTATCAATATATAATTTATCCACGCAACATTCAACCATATCTGCTTTATACTTATGTAAAGTATTCACCATTATTTCTATCCAATTTAATTCAACAATATCGTCACTATCCATAAATGTTACTAATTCACCTGAACAAATATCCAAACCTTTATTTTTAGCGTTTGCAGCTCCAAAATTTTTCTGGTGGATTATAATAATCCTACTATCTTTTTTTGCGTATTCATCACAAATTTTGCCCGAATTATCAGTAGAACCATCATCAACTAAAATAATTTCCAAATTATTGTATGATTGGTTCATTAAAGATTTGAGACATTCTTCCAAATATTTTTGAACATTATATACCGGAACAATAATAGATACCTTCTCAGCCATTATTTTTCTCCTTTGCTATATATTCAAAAAAGGACTTATCGCCACAATGTTCCATTTTCCAAGGAATTTTGTAAAAAACTGAATTGTTATTTTTCATTTCAAGCAACAATTCATCTGTTACTTCAGATTTTATATGTTTACTCAACCACCTATAGTCGCCTTTACAAAATGGAATCATATCCATATCACTTTTTACTATATTAATATTATTATAAGCTAACGCTATTATCTCATCAAACATAAAGTAATCAATAAATGGTTTTTCATTTTTACAATAATCCATAAAAATATCATCTATAAATTCAAAAATCGGATGAGAACTATGACCTCCTATTAAAAATGTTGTCCATTTATCGTTTGAAATAAAATAAGGATTATCTGTTGAATTTTTTAATGAAAAAACCGAATAATCAAAAAAATCTTCAGGTATATCCCTATTACAATAAATAGAAGCATCCATCCACATACCACCGTATTCACGGAGTAACTTTATCCTAAGCATATCAGCAAAATGCTGAATACGTAATTGCCCACTTTCTAATTGTTTTAAAATAACTTTGGGGAATTCTACATATTTACTATAATTATCTTCGGTTAGTAAAATAATGGGATGTCCATTCGAATGCGCAATTTTACTATCATAGCAAGATTTTATAATCGGTGGCATTTTATCTAATCCTTGCCACCAAAACACCCATATAGGCAATAGCTCCTTTTCATTATTTACATTTGAACAACAGTCTTCATTATTATACTTGTCAATTAAAAACTGGTACCTTTTCTTTAAAAAATTATACTCAGCATTATATTTTTTAATTGTAGCTTTTAAGGAATCGTTTGATAAAATGCATTTAATTTTTGCATAGCAAACATTAAAATTAAAATATCTTAAGCATTTATATACAGTTAAAATAATTCTTTTGATTTTAATGATCATTTGAGTACAATTTTCACTCCCATTAATATTATAATGTTTTAGTTATCTAATAATAAATCAAGTTTTTTGAAATGGTTATTAGAATAAGATTTAATTTTTTCTATACCATCAATTTCTGACACAGAAAAATCTGTTAATGATGCCATTTCGACTCTTTTTGATGTTAGTATTCTTATGTCAATATAATTCCCTTTAAAGCCCACATCATTTAGAACATTTGTGGTTTTATCACTATAAATAACAGGTAATACTGGTATTTTTGAAACAAGAGCTAAAATAGTAGCATGAAATCTTGACGCTATCATAAACTTTGATTCTGCAATTGCAGATAGTAACTCGTTTGTATTCGTGCCATTATAAGAAATTACAGATATATTTGTAATTTCTTTTTTTTCACTAAGTAAAACACATAACTTATTTATCGCAATATTATCACCTTCCATTTCACAAAACGATGATAAAACAATCTTGTATCCCTTAGAAGAAAATAACTCTATATATCTAACAAGCAATTCTAAATATAAGTCTTGTTTTTGGCATATTATATCAAAACCAGAATTCCTCTTTTCACAATCAATTACAGAAATAAATATTTGTCTTTTTTTACTGCATATAGGCATTTTGCAATTAAATAAAATATCTGGAGCGTACCTAACTTTTTTATTATCTTTAAAAAGATTAAACGAATACATATCTCTAAAACAAACATCTTGCATATTTTCAAATATACTTGATAATTTATTCCGATAATCTTCAGTTTTATATGGGCCAAAGTTTGCCCCCAATACATAAAAAGTACGATTTGTTGCCTCCCATTCCCACCATGTTAAAATTTGTTTCCAATTTTCATATTCGATAAAAATGGAACCACCTATATATACAACAGCGTCACATTTTCTCTCCAAGTGTGATTTATATCTTGAAAAAAGTGAAGGATGTATTTGGACTAGCAAATCTAACTTTTTTGAATCTTGTGCAACAACTTTCAGATTTTTAATATTCCAAAAAGTCTTTTTATTATATTTTTTAGACCAAAGATAAAACTTAACATTAGGATAACGATTTGCAATAGTTCTTATGAACAAATCATCACCAAAATTAATTTTATCATAGGCATATAAAAATATCTTTTTCATGATATCACCTACTGTAACAAAATTAAATGTAAATAAGCTTCTAAAACGAGCTCGTAAAACGGCTGGTCGCTTAAATGAAACACCAAAACCCACAGGATATTATACTCTCCACTATACTTCACAGTAAATTGAAGAATTGCTTCCGCTAACAAAGCTGAACAATCTCCTATAAATTTCAAATATATTTACCGGTTATATGATTAATTGCAACGATAAGATTTATCTAACAATATTTTATATAATAACTATCTTGATGCTTTTAAAAATTTAAATTTTAATCGGTACATTAACTGTATAATCTTAATTAAAGGACTATATAACTTACATTTATAAATTCCCATAAAGTAACTTCTAATTTTTTCATCTAATGACCCCTCATTTCTTATGTATGCAAGCGACTCACGAAATACTTCTGAACAATATGTGTCTTTTAATTTTTTCTTTGTAACAGATACTATATTTTCATCGTCACTATTGACACCTTTAACTTCATAGTGATTAATAACCTCATTCCATAAATCCCATTTCATTCTTTGTAAATCGTTTTTAGAAAAATATTTTTCTAATTCCTTCATAAGCTTTACTTGTTGCTCTAATCTGTCTAAATATAGTTTATGGGAAGCAGAATCGCTGTTGTCAGTATAATTGTAACCATTATATTGGATTCTTCTAACTTTTTTGCAATAAGACAAATACAGAAGATTAAATAAACCGTCCTCACCCATTTTCAAGTCGGGGTTATATCTAAGATGTTTTTCATCAATTATTTTTTTTGAAAGGCAACACATAAATGGCCACCATTGTCTTGATTCCATCCAAAATCGGTTAAAATCAGAAAAAATTTCATTATTTGTCATAACTGGCTTAAGAAAATCATTTTCCAAAATTTTCACGCCACTTATTACATAATCCTCGTCACTTTTTATCATCAACTTTTCTAAATAGTCTTTGTCCACAGTATCATCACTATCGATAAAAAAAATCATTTCACCTAATGCATTATCCAACCCTAGATTTCTTGCCGATGACACACCTCCGTTTTGCTTATGAAAAACTCTTATTCTACTGTCAATAACCGCATATCTATCACAAATATTACCACTACCATCCAAAGAACCATCGTCTATTAACAATACTTCAAAATCTGCTTCAGTTTGATTTAAGATACTTTCTATGCATTTTGAAATATATTTTGATGAGTTATAAACAGGAATAATTATACTGATTTTCGGCATAATAACCTCCAAATGATTTTACTAATATTTTATACAACATACAACAAAGCTAAGAATAATTTTTATAAACTTCCTCTAACCTTGGATAAAATTCTTTTTACTATGCTCTGTTTTGATTCTTTCTTAGTTACCTTTTTGTAAAATTTAATCAAATTATCAATGTCTCCGTCAATTATATATTTTAAAACGATTCTGTCATTTTTGTTAACACATTTTTTTTTCTCAAATAAATCAACCACATCTTCAGTCGTAAAAACTTCAATAAGTTTTAACCTTACACTTTTAGAATCCACCCTATTTTGCTTCAATGATTGTTTTAAAATATTAATTAACGAGTTACTCCAATAATCATATACATATTGTGTTTCAAAATTATAAATATTTTCAAAGTTATTTCTGTACATGTGGTAATTCTCTAAAATAACATCGAAGAAGTCATTGGTATATTTTTGACTCAATGAATTTGGCACATTTACATAATCATAAAAATGATCACTCATAGAATAAAAGCTTTTACAGAAATTCAAATATTCAATAAGGAAAGGCCTATCTTCCCAAACTTTTCTTCCATTAAAAAATGAAATATTATGCTCTTTAATTATTTCATATTTATAAATCTTATTCCAAACATAATCCAACACAAAGTAGTCATCGCCATTATTTAAATTCAGCAAACGAGGAAGTACTTTATCAAAAATAATTTTCTTATCAAAAAATTTATTCTTTTCTATCTCATTTTGGGGTACTGATAATATTCCTCCACTGCCAACATAATTAATTCCAAAATCAATATAATCCGGATTATTCAAATCTATTACATCTTTCACTTTTTCAAACATAGTTATGTCACAAAAGCAATCATCAGCATCTAAAAAACTTATATATCCCTCAGTCACAATATTCATTCCGTTGTTTCTAGCTGAAGCAATTCCCTGATTATTAGTATGTATAACTCTTACATTTTTATTTTTAGTTGCATATTTATCACAAATGTAACCACTATTATCAGTTGAACCGTCATCAACAAGGATGAGATTAATATTGTCGTAAGTTTGATTTAACACACTTTCTATAGCGTTACTAACATATTTTTCAGCATTATACACCGGTATTATCACATTAAATAATGGCTTATTCATGTTTTCTCCTTTTTAATCTTATAACACTATTTAATAATCCTTTAAAAATATCTTTCTCGTATTCATTCATGGTAAAAAACCATGTTAATAATATAAAAACAAGTACAAACCCTATTCCTTCAACTAACATTAAAATTATATTCCAAGGAATAAGAATATTAACTATCCAATACCCTATTACAGTTATAATTACCGGAATAAAAGACATTTTTAAAATATTCATCCAGAATCCAAATATATCTAACTTTATTACGCTTTTGTAATATATATTTAATATTATACCATGTCCAATAATATACGACACTCCTGAACAAATCGCAGCACCGATATATCCAAAATAAGGTATAATAAAAAAAGTTGAAATAGCATTAAGTATAGCAATTCCAAAGTATATGTAACACCTGAATTTATGCTTATGCTGTGCTACAATAACTCCAAAGGCAATATTTTGCAAAATAGGAATAGCCGACGGTAAAAAAGTTACTAATGATACCCAATATGCACCAGCATACACATCACCGCTCCAATAGTGAATGAACACCTGACCAAAAACTATAAATCCTGATGCTAATAACGAAACCATCAAATATTGTAATCTGCCTACTCTTATCATCAATTCAGACAATTCAGTGTTTGACTTATCCACAGCAACCATCATAGTTACCTTAGGGACAAATACATCGTTTATCGCTGATGTAAGATTTCTCATCAAATTAGTAAATATGCCACCAACGTTGTATACTGCAACCGCTGTGGAACCAATCATAGCTCCTATTAAAACATTATCTGTAGACCAAAAAAGCAGATCTGCTATGGAACTTAGAAACATAAATATTGAGAAGGAAAACAATTCCAGTAAAAATGCTTTTTCAGGTTTAACAAATTTCATTTTTATGCCAAGTCTTTTTGCCACATACCACATATATATAGGCAATACAACTATTTGGAAAATCAAACTCACAGTTGCTATTCCAACCGATTCATAACCTAAAAACAACACTAATAAGTTAAATAATGGTGCTAAAATTGTTAATATGATATCAGTAGTTTTCTTAAATATAAATTTTTCATAAGCATTTATTATAGAAGAAAAAACAACACTTATAAATGAAAATGCTGTAGATAATGACATAATGATTATCAGTATTTTCATTTTAGATATTTCAGTCTCTGAAAGACCATCACTGAATATTACAGGTGAAAGAAGCGTAAAGATACAACCAACAAAAAGAACAAGAACAGCAAAAAAAATATATATAATGGTAAACAAACCAGTAATCTGATTTGCTTTCTCTTTCTCATCTGTTGCTCTATATTTTGCGATATATCTTATAACAGCCGAACCCATCCCAAATTGCAAAAGGCTCAAATAACTAATTACAGAATTTGATAAACTATACAATCCATATTCAGATTGTCCTAAGATAGCAAGCATAATTGGTGTATAAAAAAAGGGGACAATTGTACTAATTGCTAAATTAACATATGATAGCAAAACTCCGACTTTTTTTTGATTTATATTATTCATATTATTAAAACCTCATTTCAAAACATAAAACATACTGCTTTATGAAATTGGTGTATTATACGGTGTAGTGCTCTGTTTACAAAAGCAGGTTTTGCACCAAATTGCAATTTTTTAAAATGTGTAAAAGCACTAGAGGCTCTTAGAAAAGGTTTAGAAAAACTGTCTATTCAACAATTATAAAAACGAATGTTGTCCACTACCTATAACACAAAACATCTTCGCCAATAATATACTTTTTAGCGTATTCTACACACATAATCAAAATCCTATTCCACTGATTGCTCTAAATTTGCAACAGAAACCAAAATTACACTTTGCTAAATAAAAATATTTTCTTGCACTTTTGTCTGCTAACTTAATTTCATCAAAAGATAAATTACAATTATTTTTATACTTTTTTATTATGCTGAGAGCCTTTTTCTTATCTGCACCTGACAAAAATTTCAACACAGACTGATAGGCAAACATACATGAACCATACAAATCAATCTTTGCTTGCGTACTGAGTTCAGGAAAATTGTTCTCAATATATTTTTGCCGGTTAGCTTTGCCCTCAAGTGCATCTAACCTACGAATATTATAGCCAACGCCCATAATACTGCTGTTTCTCTGGAAATAATAATACATAGTTTTATTGAGCTTTGAAACCTTGTTTGCTCTGCCAAATACCTGATAAGTCCAAAATTCATCCTCATTCAGCTTACCGACAGCATATGGAATATCTCTGACAAGTTCTGTTTTATAAAGCTTGTTCCAGACATGCTGATGAAACGGATTTTCCGCAATCAACGCAGACATTGCGTCCTGAGTATCATATGTTTTTACCGATAAATCATCGCTAAACTCATCAAAACGGTTATCCTCATATAGCTTTACAACACTGCACTCAGCAATATCGCTGTTTTCTTTGTTCATAACATCCAACAGACATTCAAAAAAGTCATCAGACACATAATCATCGCTGTCAATAAAGCTGATATACTCGCCTTTAGCAACAGCCATTCCTGCATTTCTGGCATCGGAAAGTCCACCGTTTTTTTTATGAACAACCTTGATTCGGCTGTCTTTTTCGGCATAATCATCACACATCTGAGGACAAAGGTCAGGTGAACCATCATTAACAAGGATTATTTCAAGATTTTTATATGTCTGATTTACAATGCTGTCAACACATCTTGCAAGGTATTTTTCAACATTATAAATCGGTACTATTACACTTATCAGCGGGTTCATTTACCTAACCTCGTATTTATTAGTATTCTTTGATAAAAATTTATCATATATCTTGTAAGTAAACATTAGCAGTCCTGTGCAATGGAAAAAGAGAAATCTTTCCGTTTTTACTCGCTTACTTAGCATAAAATTTCCTTTTATCTCTTTAATTTGTCTTTTTAATATAAAAGAATCTTCTTTATATTCTTTTAAGTTACTATTTGAAACCACTCTGTACAAATTTATAATAGAATTAAGATATGAGGAATACGCAACGCTTTGAATCTCATTGTCAAGATTTTTTAAACTATATTCAAAAATTTCTTTTCTCACTCTGACAGGATCAAAAAGCTTATTTTGGTTTATCTTAGAAGTTGCAGCAGAACCTTTTCGCAATATATAGTGATAAAACGGTAAATCCTCATAAACAGATTTTTGGGAATTTACAAATGCATAAAAATTGAAGATTACATCTTCATTTATTTTTATATCGGGCGGCATACGAAGATTATTTACAATATTCTTTCTGTATATTTTAATACACGGACTTGGTTCAACATAATCTCCAACGATAATATCTATAATCCCTTTCTTATTGTCCTGAATAACCTTTTTTCCGGTATTGTAATAATAATCCACTCTTGACGGAAAAACCATCTGATAACCACAATGTGATATATCAGCATTGTTTTCAATGGCATTTTTCAAAAGAGTTTCATACATTTCAGGCTCAATATAATCATCACCGTCTACAAAACCGATATAATCGCCGGTTGCCATGTCTAAGCCTATGTTTCTTGTATCAGAAACACCTGAATTCTGTTTGAATACAGGAATAATCCTTGAATCTTTTTTTGCATATTCTCTAATTACCTCATCAGTACCGTCTGTAGAGCCGTCGCTTATCAAAATAACCTCAAGGTTTTTATATGTCTGTGCCAATATGCTTTCAATACAACGAGCTAAATATGACTCGATATTATAGCAGGGAACTATTACAGATATTTTAATATTGTTTTTATTCAACATAACCAAATCCGCCGTTTGCTTTCAATTTTTCAATCATTTCTCGTTTCATTTCATTATTAAAATTAGGATTTCTTAATGTATATTTAGAATCATAATGTGGTGATCTGTTTAGTTCATTTTCTTTTCTATTTATAAATTCAGCATAGCTACAAATAACTTTTGCAGGATTTCCGACAGCAACACTGTTTGAAGGAATATCTTTAGAAATAATACTTCCGGCACCGATAACAACATTATCGCCAATAGTTACATTAGGTAATATAGTTGAAGAAGCTCCGATAAACACATTATTTCCGATATTAACAAGACCAATTTTAGTAAACCCAATGCCTTTCTTGGTACTTGCATCATGAGCAAGAATATGGACTCTAGGCGCCAACGTAACATCATCACCAATTGTTATAAGCCAACAATGTGATTGATCAATTAAGGTCTTTTCTTGTCTGCTGAAATTTTTACCGACTTTTAGTCCCAGTTTTACTAATTCTTCCGTTGAAATTTCACTTCTTAATCTCATCACTTTGGACTTAACAAAAGATTTTAATGACATATCAATCACAAACTTTCTAACATTTCTTCAACAGCTTTTACTGTTTTTCCGGTACTGAAAGCTTTACCACGCTCTTTTGCTTTTGCGGCATAAGCTTCAAGCAAATCAGGCGTCGTCAGCATTTTTTTAATGTCCTCATAAAGTGCATCTTCATTATTTTCTGTTACGATACCGTACTCGTTGTTTTCGCCGAGCATTTCCTTCATACCCGAAACTTCAACGGTAACAACAGGTGTACCAAGAATCAGTGCTTCGGTAGCAGCTGTACTGAAACCTTCTGCAAGAGATGCACATACAAATAAATCGCAATTTTTAACAAATTTGTACGGATTTGTTTGATAGCCAAGTAATGTAATAGAATCTTCCAAGTTATATTTCTTAGAAAAATTTCTTACATAATCTTCATCGGGGCCTTTTCCTAAAAAATAGATATGGGTATTTAAGCCACTATCTTTTAGTCTTTTTTGGATATGACAAATGCGGTCACAGCCTTTTCTCATATGAATTTTTCCCACAACACAAATATTTATTTCATTATCAGATATCATATCGATACCTTCATCATCTTCGGCTAATAGACAAATATCGTTAGTTTCATTTGTGTTATATAACACTTTAATAGGTTTTTCAAAATCAAGTATATTTACAAAATCATTCTTCACATAATCAGACACGCATACTGTCATATTAAACTTATCATAACATTTTTTTGCCTCTAAGGAATTTCTAAAGGAAGATGCCAACTGCTTAATCGTGTGTTGTTCTATATGAATCCAACTAACAAGTTTGACATTTTTATCTGGACAACCACTAACAATTCGTGCTGAAGATCCCTCCAAGTATGAGACTATAATGTCATATTTGTCTTTCACAAATTTCTTATAAAGCATTTTTGGAGAAAACAATTTCAATATATGACTGTTGGCAGGAAAAATTTTATCAAAACACGAATATAATTTTATGTGAGGTTTTAAAAATTGTTCATTTACTCCACCTGCAAATAAAGTCATAATCGTAATATCAAATTTAACACTATCCATATTATTCACAAGATTTACAAGCACCTTTTCAGCTCCGCCTTGCCCAAGATCATGGATAACAAATAATACTTTTTTCATATTAACTTTAACTCCGTAATTTTTAAAGGATATTTCACTTTATTCCAAATTTTTCTAAATGCTCTAATTCTATTCAATTTTCTCAAAACTGTACATTTAAAATTCTTCTTTTTTGTTTTTTTAATATACATACTTAAATCACTATTTAGTAACTTATATTTTTCTTTATTGACATTTGAACACCAATACTGATTTATCAATAAATCTAAATTATATTCATCCAAAACACCAGTAATTTCTGCTGCTGTATTTTTATTGGCTATCATTTGATCCACCAATTCAAATACCATCCCTATTTCCCAAATACCACAAGAATTTTTAAGAAAAGCGTTATCGGATAATTTTTCGTACTTTTCAAATCAAGCTAAAGAAGATTTTATTGATTTCAAAGAATCTCCAGTATGAGAAACTGATTGTGAATTATTTCTATACAAAAAGTAAGGGTTATTTAAAGTTTCTGCCTTATGTGCATATGCATAACAGCGCATTAAAAATCTCCAATCCTCACAACGATACTCATCTGTAAATATATTATTACTTTTAATAAATTTGCTGTTAAAAATATACGAGGAATGATGTTGAAAAGAAGAGCGTCTAATATCACTGATGAAACCATTTGGCAATTCATATAATCTACCGTTTTGAAGTGCCTGATCAACTTCAAAATAGGAACATTTGTAAAAATCGCACTTATCCTTTAACAATTTATCTATAAAATCATCTGTAATAGAATTTTTTGCCCACAAGTCATCCTGATCCAAAAAAGCCACGAATTCACCCGAACATAACTCTATTCCTTTATTTCGAGCCGTATGAACCCCACCATTTTCTTTATAAAAATATTTTACCCTACTATCTTGATTCGCTATTCTTTTCACTATTACAGAGCTACTGTCAATTGAACCATCATCAATGCACAAAATTTCAAAATCTTTGTAAGGTTGTTTTAATATAGAAATAATTGTTTGTTCAATATACCTTTCTCCGTTATAAATAGGAATAACTACGCTTACTTTCATCCCTTATACCTCACAAAAACAGACAAAGCAACTCCCAACGGCAACACTAGCGCCGAAATAATAGGATATGGACTTTCATCAAATGCAAACGATAATTTATGTGCCAAAATACAACTGGAAACTAAATGTATACTGTGTTTTATCTTGAATTTCAAGGATGTACCACTAAATGACAAATATAATTTTCTTATTTCAGCAAAACTATTTGGACTACTTTTATATTGTTTCAACATAGAATTAGTCATTCCGTCAGACTGGTAGTCCACGAATCTTAAATTCTCGTTAAGAACCAAAAAATCATAATTGTCACTTATCTGAAGATGCATATAGTGAGGATTAAAGTTTTTCTCATTAGGGAACACTTTCATAGGTGCAACAGTTTTATACAGTTCTGTCCTTATAACATTGGTTCTATCGCCATTTACAATATGATACTTACCTATAAATAAATCAATTAAATTTACGGTCTTTTGGTTAGGTAATGGATCACCTATCACTTTACCGTCCAAATTAAAATCTAATCCTACTATACCGGCATATTCATCAGAACCATACTTATCCCAAAAATTCAATATCAACTCTACCGCATTATCCGGCATAAAATCATCAGAATCAATACATACACATAATTCAGTATCTATGTTTTCAATTGCCACATTATATGCTGTGTGTAGTCCACCATTATCCTTATAGATATATCTTATCTCAAGATCACTGTTTTTTTTCCACTCATCAGCAAATTTCTTAGTATCATCAGTAGAGCCGTCATCAACAATCATCCACACAAAATCTTTATTTGTTTGTCTGCACATACTTTCATAACATCTGGTAAGAAGCTCTCTCCTATTAAATGTAGGAGTAAATACCGTAAGTGTTTTCTCAGCCATAATAATTCATCCTATCTTCTGCAGATTTTTGTAAACCTAACCATCTTACAAAGTGGTTTATAACCAATAGTTTTGCACAGCATATGCAATAACTTTATTTTTTTGTTATTGCAATGGTACGATAGTAACCACTTATACTTTGAAAGTATTTCTACATCATCTTTCGGATACATTTTTGAATATGATTGAACTATAAAAAATGTTCCATAACTATATGCAGTATATCTGTAAATATACTCCTTCATATCCGAATTGTTTTCAGCTATATCAATGCATTGCAAAATATTATGTGTTAAGTCATCGCATGATTTTTTGCTGATTGAATGTGTTATTGAACCTTCACGCTGCCTATAGCAATAAAAATTCTCACAAATAAAATCCAAGGATTTTGACTTATCCAACAATTTGGCACACCACTCAATATCTTCCGATACAACACCACTTTTAAAATACAATGCATCATCAAATAGAGAAGTTCTAATAATCTTATTACAAGCCGAAGCAATAAACAAAAATTTCGAGGTCATATAGTCCGCCTGCTTTAGTTTATTATTGCAAGAAAGCGGCATATCATCTATATTATCAAATAAATTAACCGTCAAATTAGTACTTTTGTAATATTTCTTATATGAATAGCTTAAAACATCAGGATTAGTCAACAAAAGTCTTTCTACCAAACGCTTTAATGCATCTAAATCGTCCCAAAAATCATCAGAATCTAAAAATATTATATAATCACCTGTCGCCCTACAAATACCGAAATTGCGTGCGTCTGATAAACCACCGTTTTTCTTGTGATAAACACGAACTCTGTTGTCTTTATTGCCAAATTCATCACATAACTGTGAGCTACCATCCGTAGAACCATCATCAACCAAAAGTATCTCAAAGTTTTTATATGTTTGATTTAGAACACTATTAACACATTCAGAAATATAATCTAAAACATTGTAAACAGGAATAATAATACTAATTTTCATAATTTCTCCAAATAAAAAGCAATATCTTAAATCCTATAATTTCATAAAAACATAAAAACCACTTTTACTCCAATTATTTTAAGTCACATTACATTTAAATTTAATACTTCAATTTATGTATGCCTATAAATTTAATCAAAAGAACGAACCAAAGTAATCACTATGGTAAGATGTCGGTCCTGTTAAATAATAATAGAGCAATAAAACTGCAACATATCCCAAATATACATATTTCCTATTATTTTCATTAAAACATATCCTTAACAAAACAGGAATCAAAATTAAATCGTACAATTCACTGTAAATCGGGAGCCTACCGATAAAGATACCGCTGGTAACCATACCTACAAGATAAACTGATGCCGTAAACACAGATAAGTTTACGCACAAAGAAAGCACAGGCATTTTTTCGTAATATTTGCTTAACTTTTCCCGATAAGCAAAAGCCGCAACGGGTGGAACAGCATAGAATAAAACTCTCAACGGATTAACACCGTCATCTTCTTCAAAATATGTACTTATATCATTTTCATAAGATGTGCCTTGAGCAAATTCATCAACCTTGTCAAAAAACGGCTCGGCAAAAACAGTAATCAATACCATCGCAAAAATAAAAAGCCAAACTGACTTGCTCCAAGGTTTTAACCTGGCAATAAAGTAAATCGGTATTAAGAAAATTGCCGTAGAATGGATAAATATCAAAATTGCTACCATAGTCAAGAATTTAAAAAACTTGCCGGTAATAATAAAATCACAGCACAAAAATGACACGGCAACACAAATAAACTGCCTCATTCCGTTGAGCATATAACCCGAATAACACAGGAATGCTAAAAACAAAAACGAAGCCAAAAAGAAATCTGCATTCATGCAATATTTTCTCAATGTTATCATTACACACACACCGGAGAAGATCGCAATTGAACTCAGCCAAAGTGTGTAATTATCTGAGATAAAACACTTAAAGAAAATGCTGTATGCATTAAAGAGAACTCCCTTGCCCTCGGAAGACCATGGATCCCAATTCAATTTTGAAAACTCTTCCGAAAAGTTTGTTGAATAGTTATTAAAAGCTGCAACATATGCGATTGTATCGGAAACATAGTGCCTCATTGATGCCCAAAATATGAAATAACCGAAAACTAAAAAAGCATACGCCCACGGAACTCTTCTTTGTATTCCCTGTTGTAAATTATAATCGGTAAGCGCTATCTCTTCTTTATGAGTGATATCATACAAAATATATATCAAAAAAGTCCAAAATATCATGGACCAGTAAATTATCATTAAATCACACCTAAAAAATCTATATTAATTACAAGCCTAAAGCCTTTATTGTATCGTTTACAATAATTTTTTTATCAAATTCGTCCACCATTTTTTGTCGGGCGTATTTACCCATAACTTCTCGTTTTGAAATATCTGTTTCAAGAAAAGCTTTCATTTTTTCATAAAGGCTGTCAACGCTTTTAGGTTCACAAAGCCAGCCAGTATATTCATTTTCCACCGACTCTCTGCAGCCTGGAATATCAGTGGTAATGACAGGTCTGCCTGTTGCCGAAGCTTCGAGATTTACATTACTCATACCCTCGTGATAGCTTGGCATTACAACACAATCGGCGGTCGCATAGTAAGGTCTTGGTTCTTCCTGAAATCCGTGGAATTTTACAACGCCCTTACTTTCAAGTAACTCAACTCTTTCCTTGTATTCATCTTCAAAAAAGCCTACAAGGTCAAGTACAAATTTATAGCCGTCATCGTGAAGTTTCTCAGCCGCAGAAAACAATTCATCCATGCCCTTTTCCTTCATGATTCTGCCAAGATACAAAAAATGCGGCGGATCACTTTTTGGGTAAGGCTTGTACTCATAAATTTCAAGATTGATTCCTGCGCCGTTCAAAATAATTTCTTTGTCAACAGAAATAATCTTTCTGTCAACAAATTCATCTGCATTAACCTGATTTTCAAAAAATACCGTTTTTACCTTTTTAAAGGCTGTTTTATAAAGAACTGTCGCAAACTGAGCAAGTCCGGGCTTTTGAAATGCCGTTCCTAATCCCTGAACATTCGCATAAAACGGAATATTTAACTTTTCACACATCAATCCGCCGTAAACATTTGGTTTGATAGAGTATGTAATTACCAAATCAGGGTTTTCTTCCTGTAATATTTTTTTATAAAATTTCATAAGTGAAAAATCGTGAATCGGATTAACCCCTCTGCGCTCCATCTTAGTTTCAATACAACGCAATCCCATATTGATGAAATCTTCATGATGTCCTACAAAAGGCATACTAAGAATAACATCATAATTTTTCATAAGTTCTTCAATCAATTCTTTTCTGAAACGATACAGCATATAAGAATGATTGGTAAGAATCATAACTTTTTTACGATTATTCTTCATCTGCAATTGCTCCTGTTCCGCCCTCAACTACACCATCATGCTTAAACACACTTACAACTGTCATAAAAAGACATTTTACATCAAAGACAAAACTGACATTATCACGATAAATCTTATCCATCTGAACTTTTTCAGGGATAGGAAGCTCATCTCTGCCGTTAATCTGCGCCCAACCCGTCAAGCCGGGTTTTAAATCATTTATACCGTACTCATCTCTTTCAGAAATCAAATCATCCTGATTCCAAAGTGCAGGTCTTGGACCGATAACCGACATATCGCCCTTAAAAATATTAAAAATCTGAGGCAATTCGTCAAGACTTGTCTTTCTTAAAAACGCACCCACCTTAGTTATATACTGTTCAGGATTTTTAAGAAGATGTGTAGGACAATCCTTGGGAGTATCAATTCTCATTGTGCGGAATTTCAGAATATTGAAATATTTTTTGTTTTTTCCTATTCTTTTCTGCCTAAAAAAAATAGGACCTTCGCTCGTGCATTTTATTATGGCACATATCGGAAGGTAAAGTACTGACAGACACACTATCGCTGCAAGTGAACAGATAATATCAAGTATTCTTTTCACAATTCTGTTATAAAACGACATTTTTCTGTCTTTCATATTTAATACTCCTCAACTTTAATACTCCTCAACCCAAAACTAACTTACGCAATACATCTATAGAATTATACCACAGAAAGCATCAATAAGCAATAAAAGAGGAGAATATGGAAAAAACAATTGAAAAAAAGTGCTTTTTAACAAAATATAGGAATAATTACGCAAGATTTTTGCCATAGATATGATTTATTTTCACTAAAGTGATAATCAAATATAGCCTATTTTGGTTATTTTGTGCAAAATTTGTCACAAAATATAATAAAACATCGCAAAGCAGAACGAGAAATCTATGGCTTATTTTAGGTAAAAAGGCACTATATAATCCGCTATATTTACTGTGCAACAGTCCTCTGCACGGCAACCTGCGTTTACATTTACACAGTGCTAAACCGCCCTGCAACTGTCTTTCAAAAGACAATTATCAGGCAAGTATCTCAAATTGTTCACAGACTTGTTGAAATGTGGGATTAATTATGATAAACTGACAATATAAGTCAGAGTGCGATATAATTTGAGGTAGACACATGAAAATTTCAGAATGCACACTTTCAAAGGAAACACAAGACCTTTTATACAGATATTTTGCTGCTGCGGCAAATCTTTACGGAGTTATCGAAATCGGCAAACTTCTTAAAATTTACAACAGCCAAAACGAACCTGTGAGCGAGGAAGATTTTCTGTCATTTGTTGAAAATATGAATTTTAAGGGAAAGTATTTTTGTGTGTTTAATCAGGACGATATTTACGATGACGGCTCAGAAACCCCCTGCCCTTGAACAGGAAATTCTTGCAGAATATCTTTACTTTTTTGAATTTGATGACGATAGTCTTGATAAATACGAAATGCTGAAATATCGTCAAATCGGAAAGAAATTTTGCGTTCTTGACAAAGAGCAATTTCTCAGATATGAAGATGACTGTTATTTTAAAAAGACTTCCGATTTTCTTGAAATGCGTTCGTTTTTAAGAAATGAAACAGGACTTTCAAAAGATGACGCAGACGATTATGCGAACGATATTATGATTTGTTTTGCAACTCAACCCGACGATTCCGAAGAATCTGTATACGAAGTAATCCTGGGAAGCGGAATCTACAACCGTGATGATATCGCATTCAGCCACCGAAAGCTTGAATATTTGTGTCAAAAAGTCATGTACACAAGTGCCAGACTCCATGTTCTGCTCGGACACACTCCCGAAGAAATTTTCGGTTAACAGGTAAAATTGCATATTATAGCGACAATTCAAAATCATTTTGAGGGGAACATATAGATGAATAGTGAAAATACAGCAACACACAAAATAACATACTCAAATATAGATATTGCAAAATTCATAGCGGCATATTTCGGCAAATCGGGAGGAATTTTGTTATGATAAGGATAATGTTTGTGTGCCATGGAATGACTCACGAACGCTTTGCAAACCGCAATATTCTTTTGTAAATCTCGGCAAATCACGGTCAGTTGAAAAGTACAAGACTACCAAAAGACTACTTTTCAACAGTTTTAAAATCAGCTTTTATGCCTTATCGTTAATAGGGTTAGAACAGACATTATTATTGCTGAGTTATCGTTAAAAGGGTTGTAACAGAAAGCAATTCCCTATACCTATATATATAACAGCAGTTTTTGCTGGGTGTGATTTGCTTTGAATGAGTCTTATCTGAGTAAGTAAATATCACTCATATACCGCAGTTCATAAGCTTAAATAATGCAAACTACTAAAAGACTACTTCTCCCCTATTCTAAAATTTTAAGATATTCGCTTATTTTAATGGTAATAGATTTTTAACATCCTGTACAATTTACAGGGTGTTTTTTCTATATGCAAAAACATTAACATATTTTGAAAATATTGAATTCATCAATCAAATGGTTTATACTTAAATTATGTGATACAGTTTCTCTTGAAGAGTTAAAACAGAATTTTTAGTGAAGTTTTCATGATTAATCTGCAAAGAGATGCTGATTATGGGTAAAATCAAGACGCTAGTATACATGATAAATTTTAAGTGAAAATTACTGCGTTGATAAGGTGTTTTAATGTAACTTGACATCAAGCAAGAGGTTGGATAAATACCACTACTTACGAAACAATGGATAAAGGAAAGGAGTTGTAGTGTATGGAACGACATATTGGTACATGGCATAGAGAAAACGATTCAAGAAACTCAGAAGTAGGAGAACTTTTGATTGATGGAAATTACTTAGAATTTTATAGCAGATTTCATGGCCTTGTTTTTCCTGAAACTTTTATCGGAGAAGACGGTCAATATAAATACAAAGTATTTGTAAATGGATATGCAAAACCAGGACGAAACAGAGTTCTGGATTATACTTCATGCCATAGGGCGTCTTATGTTCTAATGCAAAATTTTGATTTTTCAAAAGGAACAGATATTTCTGGAATAGAAGAGTTTTCATTTACTATTCGAGAATTGACCAAATGGCTTGGTATTAAAACTGTCTTTTATACTTGTACAGACCAAGATGAACTGGCTGCTGGTGAGGCTCATTTAGATTCTATTGTTATCCATGAAAAAAATCCACAAATCGAACTGTATTTTGAATCAAAAACGCATGAGAGTATATTATCACTCGAAGATAACATCGCAATTAAAATAAAAAAAGAACCTCGAATTCGCGTAAAATATAATCAGTTAGCAGATATTCAGAAAATACAGAATGATATAGAATGCATTATGCAATTTTTTGGATTGTTGATTGGCAAAGTATCTATAGCAGATAATATCCGGCTGTCGATCGAAGGACAGAAACTTAAGAGCTGGTTATATATTAATCATGATTATTCTTATAACCTAATGAATCAAGATGTTACGGATAGTCCAAGGACATACTATTATGTACTTGAAGATAACTTGACTCTGTATTTTGCTAATTGGCGTAAATTCTGTTTTGATGACCAGTTCACATTGTTAAGGAGAATATATTTTTCCGTGAATGGTAGAAAAGAAATATTTGCAGAGGATATATTCGTTGAGTATATGAGAATATTAGATGGATATCATACAAGAATATCCGGTGATGCAGAAACAGAAGAAAAATTAAAGAAAGCATTAAAGGCAGCAACAAAAGTCATTAAAACTCAAATCTTTAAAGAAGAAAATCGCCCAATTTTTGAAGAAGCTTTTCAAAGTGTGTTGCCAGATTGGAAGTACAACTCTTCAAATATAGGTGATATTTCTGGTTGGATAACGGCTGGTTATTTGGGAAAAAAATCTTTATCTCATCGCTTAAAAGAGTTGGATAATCTGTACTTTGGCATTATTAGGAATAATGCAGAAGATATTGAATGTTTGGCGTGTAATAAAGAGAAATGCAAGGATATGGCGGATGAACAAATTGCAGAATTGTTCTATAGGGAACTCGGTGATACTAGAAATTATTATTCTCATTATAAGAAGAACAAAACTGGTGTATTAGATTTTTCGCAAATAAATGATTCAATACGAGTCTTGAAAGCAACCATTATTTCTATTTTCCTATCTCACATGGGAATAGATAAAGATTTAATACGTAGAATTGTCGAGTTTGATAGTGAACTACATTTTCAAACAATGTTTTTGCGTAAACCTGAAGAACACCCATTTCTTCATACACAGGAGTGGCTGAAAACTATCAAAACAAAGTCCGAGAATGAGACAAATTAAATTGGACGAACTAACATGAAAATAACGCTTTCTGTCTCATCATTTCTCTGCTATGCAAGGAAAAAGGAACCTTCCACCATTCCCTTGTACAATAGGTGTTGTGTATGTTTTTCGTTGAATAACCGATTCATGTAGAGAGTGTGGCATTATTAATTAAAACACAGAACGCAAAAAATTCTGCAAGACTTGAACCAGTTAGAGAGAAGATTAAAGTTGCAGGTATGCCATACTCGCAGATGAAGATGATTGATATGGGATTTTGGTAGGTCTGATTTGAGTTGGATAAAGTGTTTTCAATTTGGAAGTCGCAAAATCGGTGAAATCAAAACTTCCGATGCAAAGCTGTTTCTCATTAAATTACAGGAAGACGGAAGGGGCTCGAGTACAATAAAAACAGTGTGAGGTGTTTTAAGACCGGCATTTCAAATGGCAGTTGATGATGACATTCTAATTAAGAACCCTTTCGGTTTCCAATTACTCGGCATTATCATAAACACTGAACACACTCGACAGGCTCTGACAAAAGAGCAAATGAACAAGTTTTTGAAATTTGTTCGTTACGATAATGTTTACTACAAATACTATGATGTCTTCTACATTCTCTTTCACACCGGTTTGAGAATTTCAGAATTTTGTGGGTTGACGATAAATGACCTTGATATGAACAACAGAATCATCAATATTGATCACCAGTTGCAGAGAACCTCAAAAATGGAGTATGTGATTGAATCAACAAAAACAAATGCCGGCACAAGAAAACTACCTATGACGGAAGATGTTTATCAGGCCTTCAAAAGAATACTTGAAAACAGACCCACAAATCTTCCTGAAATTATGGTTGCAGGACATTGCGGTTTTCTGTTCAGAGATTCGAAAGGAATGCCCGAAGTTGCAATGCACTGGGAGCATAGGTTTAATCACTCGGTCAAGAGATACAACGATATTTTCAGAGAACAACTGCCTAATATCACCCCTCACATTTGCAGACATACCTACTGTTCAAATATGTCAAAGGCAAGAATGAATCCGAAAACATTGCAATACCTTATGGGACATTCCGATATCGGTGTCACGATGAACACATATACCCATCTTGGACTTGATGATGCCAAGGACGAAATGATAAGGCTCGAAGAACTGGAACAAACAAGAAAAGAAGTTGAAAAAACTCTCGGCACACAACCGCTAAAACAGAATATGTTTAAGACGGTGTAAAAGACAAGCAACAGATTGAAAACCTGTTGCTTGTCTTTTCTAATAATTAATTTACAAAAAATTCTTCACATAATGCATAAATAATCATACCAAACCGTTAAGCCATGCTTTATATAATTCTTCTACTTCAGGATTATTTTTAATATCCTCTTGCATCATCTGTTGACTATGAATATTTTCAAATTTATAAACATTTTCTCCACAACTGGGATAAAAAATGTTTTGTTTCTTATTACCGATTGTAACTTCCAAAATTTCGGAATTTGTACAATCAATGCCTACATATGTAATGTTTGAAACAATGCCTTCTTGTCCATCTAAAAAAACAATTTTTTCTCCATAAGGCCAATCAAGATACCAACCTTTATCATACGGAAGTGAGGTAATAACTTTCGGTCCTCCATTAAATGCACCTACCGCAATTCTTTTGACGGTATCAGGAATTTTCAATTCAAAAGAACCACCGCTATAAAAAGCGTAAACATCTATTTCCTCAAGTTCATGTGGCAAAACAACTTCTGCATCACAATTCAAGTGGCAGAAAGCAAACAAATCTGCACTTAAAACTTTCAAATGTTTTGGCATTACAACTCTATTCAAACCGGTGCAATCTCTAAATGCAGATACACCAATTTCTTTAATTGAATCAGGCAAATTCAACTTGCTTATTCCTTTGCAATAGGCAAAAGCAGCGTTACCGATAGATTGAATTGCAGAGGAAAAGTAAACACCTATAATTTCAGGATGGTTAAAAAAACAACAATCTCCAACAATAGTGACATTCTTATTATTGATTTTTGCAGGAATTTTTACCAAATCAATTTCATTTGATAAATATTGTTTCAACACTACATAGTTGTCATATTCCTCTACAATAAATTTTTGAATTTGATTTTTGCTGTTATTTACATTAATTTGATATTCTTTCACACTTGCCTCCTATTCAAATCAGCTTAATAAATTGAGCTATATTAAATTATAGCAATGTATCATTTTGGATTAACAACATCTTATAATAATACTCGGATTGTTTTTTCCGATTACCTAGCTTACCGTATGCATGACAAATTTCATTAAGCAATCCAATGATATTTGGATGATTTTTTGGCAACTCTTTCTCGAAAATCGTCAATGCTTTTAAAAAGTACTCAAGTGCCTGTTTATAATGTCCTAAAACACTATATGCAGAACCTACATTATGGAATGTTTTGGCAATATCAAGATGATTTTTGGGCAGTATTTGTTCTCTGATTGCTAATGCTTTTAAATAGTATTTAGGCGATCTTTTATCATTCCCTAATCTCTCATATTCATAACCTATATTATCATATGTAGTTGCAATATCAGGATGATTTTTGGACAATATTTTTTCTTGGATTGCTAAAACTTTTAAATAGTATTCAAGTGCTTGTTTATGTTCTCCTAATTCACCATATACATAACCTACATTATGATATGACATTGCAATATCAAGATGATTATCAGGTAACACTTTTTCTCGAATTGATAATGATTTTAATACATACTCTAGTGCTTGTTCATGCTTTCCTAATTTACCATATATATAACCTATATTATCAAATGTTCTTGCAATATTAAGATGATTTTTGGGTAATACTCTTTTTTGGATTTTCAATGTCTTTAATACATACTCTAGTGATTTTTCATACTCTCCTAATTGACCGTATGCACAACCTACATTATTATACGACATTGAAAGATCAGGATGATTTTCTGGCAATATTTTTTCTCGGATTACTAACGCTTTTAAAGAATACTTAAGTGATTTATTCTCTCCTAATTTACAATATGCATAACCTACATTATTATATGATGTTGCAATATCCGGATGATTTTCAGGTAATATTTTTTTTCGGATCACTAAGGCTTTTAAATAATAATTAATTTCCTTTTTATGCTCTCCTAATTCACCATATAAACCACCTATATTATTATATAATGTTGCAATATTAGGATGATTTACAGGTAAAACTTTTTTCGCAACTGCTAATGCTTTTAAATAGTATTCAAGTGCTTGTTTATGATCTCCTAATTTATAATATACAGAGCCTACATCATTATATAATGTTGCGATATCAGGGTGATTTTCAGGTAAAAATTTTTTCTTAATTGTTAAAGCTTTTAAGCAATACTCAAGTGCTTGTTTAATTTTTTCATATTCACCTATTTGAACATATACACCACCAATATTATCTAACGATGTTGCAATATCAGGATGATTTTCCGGCAATACTTTTATTCGGATTGTTAATGCTTTTTTTAAGTACTCAAGTGCTTGTTTATGATTTCCTAATTTATCATATACACAACCTATATTATTATATATTTCAGCAATATCAGGATGATTTTCCGGCAATACTTTTTCTCGGATTGCCAAGACTTTCATACAATAATAAAGTGATTCGGAATAATATGCTAAATCACATAAAACAGAAGCTATTTTTGCAACATACACTAATGAATCTCTATCCTCATTTTTT